>JAEEGL017150753.1_pt1 | contig 10531 bp, 22 predicted proteins | sample 9134231 | NCBI WGS metagenome assembly JAEEGL01 (sample SAMN16246548, study PRJNA631951) | gut metagenome | biome: gut microbiome; feature: rumen; material: fiber-attached | host: Bos | place: Iran: Karaj | collected 2018-10
AGAGAAGAAGCCGAACGAGGCTACAGCATCTTTGAGTTCGATGGGACAGGATGTCTTCAGATCGACAGGATAGATGCAGTCTACGGCGGCTGGTACGACTACGATGTCACGGATGAGGACTGCGCAGCAGAAGCGCAGCGCACCGGATTCTGCAAGATCATTCCGGTGGACGAGCTGCCGGAGAACATGATGTACGATGGCGCGGACATGAGAGCGCCGATATGGATTGATACGCCTGAGAACCGTCAGGCGATCAGGAGATTCTGGAAGGAGGAGAACTGAATGAGACAGTATTACAGACCTGTGATTGATTCTGGTATTGAAAGCAGGATCGTCTACAACAGAAGAGTTGATGGTGAGTACACGCCGGCAATGCTGATGGAGCATTCGTGGTGGTACAATGATTTTGTTGGAACGATCTGCTGGATTCTGTATCTCGTTCCGCACCGTATAGCATGGGTTGGCGACTACTCTAATGAAGAGCAATACGGACAGCTTGGCAAGGAGCTGCACGACATCGCATGGGCGAAAGACGAGGACGGAGTCGGCGTTGCGAAAGACGTCCTGCTGCTTGACGGCAAGGTGATCCTGAATCACACGAAGAAGATGTATGTCTGCTGCGATGAGTACAAGCAGAAGAGCGTCGATAGAGACGGATGGGTTGCACATCCGCTGCCGCTGCTGACCGCGATCGGAAACGGAAGCGGAGGCGGAGATTACAGAGGAGTCAATGAAGAGGATGTCGGCTGCTGGTGCTTCGACGAGATCGAGGTCGCAGACATGGTGAAAGAAGGCTATGCGAAGTTCGACATCTTCTGGAAGGAGGATTGATGATGATTAGACGCGGTGAGATCTACTACGTCTTCCGGACAGCGATCGACGAGGCGGTCGGCAGCGAGCAAGCTGCCGGTCGTCCTGCGGTCATTGTCTCAAATGACGTCAATAATGAAAATTCGCGCTGCTTTGAGGTGGTGTACCTCACAACAAAGGAGAAGCCGCTCCTGCCTACACATGTCAAATTAAGATCATCTGGACGGGAGTCAACTGCTATCTGTGAGCAGATCCACACAGTAAGCGCTCAGAAGCTCGGCAAGTATTACGGATGCTGCTCGCCAGAAGAGATGGCGGAGATCGACGCAGCGCTTGCGCTCAGCATCGGGATCGCCGGAGTGAAGCACGAGCTGCCTGAAGAACTGTCAGCAGACGACGAAACGCTGATGAAACTGTATCAGGAGCTGCTTGCGGCAGAAGCAAGAGCCGACGCATACGAGGCGGCGTTCTTCCGGATGCTCGACAAGGCGACGCAGACGGATGCGGAACAAAATGACCAATGACTTGCGCCACTTTTTGACGAATTGCGAAAATGGAAGCAACTGCGTGGATTTTGCTTGACAATGTGCTTGCCATGTGGTACGATGACGGTAGCGAAAGCACCAATATCTTACCAATAGGAGGACGAGAAAATGAAAGGTGAAGTAAAGACGACGACGGTGAACAAGATCGCGTTTGAGTATTGGAGCGATTTCATTGCTCGCGCCACGTTCGCACGGAACACAGAGACAGGCGAGGTCAAGCAGATCAGCGGCAGCGGCTACATCCACAAGGATCTGACCGTCCGCAAGGAGATCGCAATTCGCTTCGGGCTTCCGACGTTCAGAAAGTGAGGAGGGTTTGAGATGGCAAAGTTCATGGTTATCGTCAACGGTCACAGCACCGGAAAGAACGCCAGAGTCCAGAACCTGATCGTTCCGGTTGAGGCTGGCAGCAACGGCGGTGCAGAGCATGTGATGCTCGACAACTTCAAGTATGTGGAGACAGCGCTTGCATTCGATCCGGTCAAGGAAAGCGAAGCGTATGCATGGGCGTATGAGGAGTGCGAGATCGTCAGCAAAGACGAGTACCAGAAGAAGGAGAACTGGATCACCGCACAGGCGATGTCTCAGCACAACGAGATGCTTGAGTCGATCAAGGCATCGGAAGATCTGGAACGCAATCTGCGCGAGAAGATCAAGCAGCTTCAGGAGAATCTGGAAGCATCCGAGAAGATGACGCAGGCTCAGAAGGACGAGGTCGGCGCGTTCGACAAGTACCATCGTCTGAGAAGCGGATTCTACGCGGTTGAGAAGATCAATGAACTGATGAACTGAAAGGAGAACATAGTATGGCAAAGGTAATGACTGAATGGTATTGCAGAGAATGCACTCACGAGGAGGTCGTCGATGACGGCGTATGGATCGACAAGTGTCCGAAGTGCGGCAGCGAAGATCTGTACCGCAGCTCGTTCGTCAACTGTGAGCATTGCGGTGAGAAGGTCTATCTGACGGGCTTCACGACCGAATGCTACGGATGCGGCAAGCCGTACAACGGATTCGGGCAGGAGCTTGCACCGGTGGCTGAATGGGACGAGGAGGACAGATACGGTTGCTACGGTCCTCAGAACGATCCGGACTACTGAAAGGAGAGAAGATCATGAAGTATGATACCAAGAGAGATGCAGCGGAAGCATGGGTGCGCGAGATGAATGCGTTTCCGCAGGCGATGATTCAGAAGCTGATGGAGGCTGACTTCGACGATTGGAGCGAAGTCACCGCACCGTCGAAGTATGATCGGGTGTTCGTCTTCGACTATGAGTGCGAGGGCGAGATCATCGACATCGACGACGACGGCGACTACATCATCCGGCTTGATAATGAGCCGATTGTAATTGACAGATCGGCTGATGGCTTCGACGTCCTGCGCGATGACGTCCTGCCGATGTGGGGAACGATGTGGCAGTTCGGTGACAGTTGCGATGACTGGTGGCTGGAAGAGATGGACGGCATCCGGATCATGAGCGAATGCGGCTTCCGGATCTACGAGAGCGAGGAGTTCGGTTACTTCTTCGGCATTGACGGAGCAGGCTATTCGTTCTACGAAGCGCATTGGATTCCGCTGTATGAGCGGAGAGGGTTGCATTGGCACAACGAGGAGGAGGAATCGGCATGAGCAAGAAAATGAGAGCGCTGCCTGTTTACATCTACAGAGAGGCGGCAGATGCGTCTGATTACTCGAACGGCGGCATTTCCTCGCGGTTCAATCAGATTCTGCTGCTGTGTGATGAAGGCTACGTCGATATCGACGAAGAGAACGGTCTGCCTGAGAACCTCTGCCACATCGTCGAGCGTGGCAGAGGACACAAGGCGATCGAACCGTTCGCCGCAGTTGACGAAGGCAACGTCGGATGGATGTACGGCGGTTGCATCTGCGACACGAGCGATTCGAGATTCAGCAAGCTGAGCGGCGGATATCCGCTGCATCTGCATGACCGTCAGGAGTCGTATGAGATGTACGACATGCTGACCAGATGAAAGGAGGATCAGGAGATGCTTGAGATCAAGTTCAAGACAAGCGGTGCAGCGTTCCATGATCCGTATGACGGCAGCGAGGATGATTACTTCGAGGCGGAAGAGGCTGCTCGGATTCTGAAAGAGGTTGCTGACAGGATCAGAAACGGTCGTCGCATCGGTGCGATCATGGACATCAACGGCAACAAGGTCGGAGAGTTCAAGCTGAAGTGAGGTGAGAGCATGGCACTCGATTATCCGTCATGGGTGTTCAGCATCCGGACTGACATCACGGCAGAGAACATGAAGAAGTACGACAGGATGAAGAAGAAATGGTACGAGACGGCAGAGAAGCTGTTTCCGGACTACCACAAGATGAACCTGAGAGAGCGGCTTGCGGTTAAGGATCAGATCGACAAGGCTGCTGGATTCTCACTGTGAGGAGGTATAAAGCATGGCAGATGCAGAGAAGCTCGAAAAGTTTGACGAGCTGCAAAGAAGCCGCAGATTCAACGAGGCGCAACTTAAAATGTTAGGACGTATGAGGCCTGACAACATGATGATGTTTGGCGATGACAATGCGATTTGCGCAGTTCCGTATGGGATGAGAAGAGAAATGCTCGAAATGATGACCGAGTATTACAAGAAAAAGGTCTTGAGGCTCACCGAGCAGATCGAAGAACTGGAAGGAGGAAAGAAGAATGACTGACGAAAAGTTTGAGAAGGCTGAAAAGCTGAAGAAAAAGATTGATGAATGCGAGCGGAAGCTCCGTGTTCTGGACGCAATGCCGAAAGGCGGTCGTGCGACATTCAGTATGCAGGATTGCTCAAGAGTCGAGGTTCCGGAACCGCTTGTTGAAACCGTGAGGCTGCTGCTGGTTGCGGTCTACGAGAATCTGCTCAAGGCGCATCTGAAAGATTACGAAGAGCTGTGAGGAGGAGGAAAGGATGACTGATGAGAAGAAAGAGAAAGTAGTAATCCCGATGCTTGATTTGGAGGGTGAAATCAGGTCAATGAACAGAAGAATTGTTCAGCTTGAGAATGAGAACGAAAAACTGAAGCATCAGATCAAATGTCTCCAGTACGAGGTAGAACTTTTGGAGGTGGCAAGCTATGACTGAAAGACCTGATCTGATTGACCGCTCGATGATGCTCGAAGATCTGGATTCCGTCGATCCGAAGTATCAGAATGAGATCGACTTCTGCAAGAGGGTGCTGAACGCGCAGGAGAAAGTCGAGGCAGATCCGGTTCAGTACGGACGGTGGATGCACTATGGGCTGGCGTTCAAGTGCTCCGGATGCGGTGCAATCTTCAACCACAACGGGCGCGAGAAGCGCTGCGGCTTCTGCGGTCGCTACATGCGCGAGCCGGAGAGCAAGAAAGTGTTGTGCAATGACGACACGAAGCTGACGATGGAGCTGTACGAGAAGATCCGGATGCTTGAGCAGGAGAACGAGGCTCTGAGGGCAATGATCAGAGTCGCTGAAGGAAAGGAGGGAGAGCAATGAGCAAGTATGTCAGAAAGACGCATGATGTATGGGTGATGATGACGAACTACGGCTACGGCTGGGAGGAAGAGTGCGAGTACGACAACTACGCGGACGCGAAGAGAGATCTGGCAGGCTACCGCGAGTGCTGCCATCACTACGGCGGAGGCGCATATCTGAAGAAGAAGCGGATCAGAAACGAGGCGGTGTCTGCATGAACAGGATCATCCTGACGGATGCTGATGTCAAGTATCTGTTCGCATGGAGAGATGAGCACAACGATCTGATTCACAGACTGCCGCGTCCGATGGACAAGCTGCGGATCGAGTTGAAAGATCCGAAACTGGTGATCGTCGGATCGCGGAAGGATGATCGCCTGATGCTGCATCTCTACCACGCCGGCAGACCGATCGGAGATCTGGAGTTCATCCTGCTGTATGAAGGCAAGGCGAAGGTGACGAAAGTCACGACGAAGACGCTGACGCAGGATGACATCAGCTCGGTGCTGAGCCTCTGGTGTTCGCTGATGGCGATATTTGTCTATGGAGACGTAGACAGGAAGGAAGACGATCAGGAGGAGCAAACTGAACAGAAGGAGCGTAAGAAGTCAAAAAGCGCTCAAAAGAAGCCATACAAGAAGGCATCCGATCATGTTACATATATTCTCCTGAAAGCGCCAAAGAGCCATACAAGCAGTCACAAAGGTTCTCACGCGAAGAAAACAGGATGCTTTTCTGTCAGAGGACACTTCAGGCACTACAAGAGCGGCAAGGTCGTGTGGATCGCTGAGTTCAAGAAGGGAACTGGAAAAGAGAAGGAGCGCACCTACAAGCTGGGTGCAGAAAGGAAGAACTGATGGTGAAGTTTGAAGACATCCTCGATTTCGCGGAAGGCGCTGACTTCGAGGACGGAGCGAATGTGAAGAAGCTGCGGCTCATGTGGACAGAGTTCTGCAACGACGACAGCAATGGCATCCGAGATGTCGATACATACGAATACGATTCGCGCCTCATGCAGATTTGGGAGACGATGTGCGACAACGTGACTTGCCCGTTTTCGAGCCTTGACTTTGGTCGGTTTGACAACATGATGGCGAAGTTTCTGGTATGAGAGGAGGATCACCTTGAGAACGATGTTTGCGGTGATCGCTGAGCGGTTCAGCGATCTGACATACAGAGCGAGTGTGCTGCGGATTGAAAAGGGACGGAACGTCTACCATGACTGCATCTACAACGGTGATATGATCTCGCTGACGATGTGCGAGTCCTGCAAGGAAGCACAGGAGATAGCAGACTGCTGGAATGAGACATGGAAGAATGACGGCAAGCTGGCATCGTTCCAGACGCTGTCCGTAGGAAGGAGGAGCAGAGCATGAGACTGTGCGATTTCTTCGCGGTCACAGAAGGTCGCAGAAAGCTGTGCCTGACGACGCAGATCGGCGTCATTCAGGAGAAGCCGATGTGCGGCATGGACTTTTGGCACAGATATGGAGGGAAGCCTGTCTGGAAGGAAGAGATCGACCGCGTCACCTTGATCGCAGAGCGCGATGCCAAGAGCGAAGAATGGGACAAGGTCATCTGCGTCATCAAGATGAAGGAGAAGAAGAATGAACAGACAGGAGAATGAGCAGCAGTCCGTTGAGCTTGCGGTCGGTGATTGGGACGGCATCATGGGAAGATTTCTCGCCGTGAAGAGCCGGATCGCAAGGTGCGGATCGGCAGAGGCAACGCACATGGTCTTCAGAATGCCATGGAATTTCTACCGGACGCACTCGGAAGACTACTGCGTGAAGGAGATTCTGAGACGCTGCAAGTGGTGAAAAGAAGAGCCGGAGATGGTGAAGTCTCCGGCTCTTTTCAGCTGTTGATGATAAGTAAGATGTCCGCAAAATCCTGCGTCCCGTGCGCATTGGGGATGCAATGTTCATTGCAGATCACAAATAAAACAAAAAAGAACGGAAGCCCGAAGGTTTCCGTTCTTTTATTTGCATTACAGATTCATTGCCTCGAGGTCCTTTGCGGTTGCCTCAACAAGTTCAACAGCCTTGTTTGCGTTCTCGCCGAACATTGACGGAATATTGGCAATCCAGCCGAACGCGCCGCGGAGCGCTGCATTTGCGATGAGGGACTCGCCCTTTGCCTCTTCATCCTTCCAGACAGTCCAAGTCTTCTGACCGGTCTTTCCGATCCGCACCTGATTGTGCTTATCAAGTGCCGGGAACACGATGAGATCCATCATCATATAGCGGATTTTCTCCGGCTTGCCTGCTGCAAACGGATGATCCTTGATGATCTCATAGAACTCATCAGCGGTGTAATCCTTCTGTACCTTGACTTTGACGTCTTTCTTTCCAAAAAATCCTGCCATTTCTCTTTACTCCTTATCAAAAAAATTCGGTCAAATGCGGACAAACAGACAAAAATCTGCTTATCCGTTTTCATTTTACCACATTTCGACTCATATGTCAATATTTTGACAAAGAAATTGCAGACAACTCAGGCGGCAATAAAAAAAGCCTCTGCACGAAAAAAACGTACAGAGGCTGCCTTACGGCAAATGCAAAATGAAATAGAGGATGTAACTGCAAATTGGCGTATTTGCTGCGCGAAATGCCCGCTTGGCAGTACAGCGCTGCCAAATTCGCGCAGCCAAATACATAAACAGGAAATCGACCCGTCTACCTATATAGACCGCAGAACACCGCAAAAAGTTTCAGTCGCTTGAGCAACTTTGTAGATATCCACAAACGTGCATATGTTCATCGGCTTTCGATTGAACATCACTCACAAAACATAGAGCAATATTGCGATTGCCTGCAATAAACTTCCTGCGTTGACGAACAGATGAAAGACACTGTGCATATAGCGGTGCTTCTTGCCGAGCCCGTAGAGCACGGCGCCGATTGTATAGCAGATGCCGCCCGCAAGCAGCCATAGAAATCCGCTTTTGCCGAGCACCTGAAATGTCGGCTTTAAGATTGCGACAATCGCCCAGCCCATTGCCAGATAGCAGACCATGCTGAATGCTTTGTACCGTTTCAGATCAATCGCGGTCAGTGTTGCGGCAATCATCGCGCAGCCCCATTCGACACCGAAAACAATCCACGCAGCGACCGGCATCACCTTCCGGATTCCGACGAGCAGTACGGGGGTATAGGTTCCGGCGATCATAAAGTAGATCGTGCAGTGGTCGATGACCTGCATGACGCGCTTGCCGATGCCGTCCGGCAGTCCGTGATAGACGCTGGAAATCACAAACAGTGTGCAGGTCAGGACGCCGTAGATGCTGCCGCTCGTAATCGCCCACGGGTCACGGTGCTTGGCACCGATCAGAATGCCGCCGATCAGAATCAGCAGACCGACTGCCCCGCCGACGATATGCGTAATCATATTCATCAGTTCTTCGCCGCGCGTATAGTCGGGCAGTTGCCGCTCGCGCAGCGGAATGCGTTTCGTTGCTGTCATAGGAATCGCCCCTTTCTGCCCATATCATACCCGATTCCGGCAGAAAATGCAACCTACCGTCCGCAGAATCGCTCTGCCGGCAAAATCCGGAAACTCTACCGCAAAACAAACGCATCTGTGTCGATTCTACTTTTGGTCGAATCGGCATTCCGGACGGTAGAAACGGCTGTCTACCGCAGAAAACGGCAAAAGCACAGCGCGCATCGCCGCAAAGAAGAGCGATACGCGCCGTGCTTTGTATGGAGAGAAACTGGATGTCAGTGTTAAGTGAGACCGAGCTCCTTTGCCAGATCGTCATATTTCTGGAACTCGTCTCCGTAATAGTCTCTGTGCTTCCACATATCCATCATCTGCTCATACCGCGGATTGCCCCAGCGCCAGCCCTGATCGACGGAGCCGGAGCCGTATATGACAACCTGACAGTCCGGATATGTTTCCTTCAACAGCTCCACGCTGCCGTAGCCGCAGTACGTGGATTCCATCCAGACGCGCTGCATCATCGGAGAATTCAGCAGCGGCGTGATGTCGCCGATCGGATTATAGCAGATATTGACGTCTACCAGCTCATGCAGATCGGCAAGCGGGGAAAGGTCGGAGATGCGGTTGAGGAACAGCTCGAGGTAATGCAGATGCTTGAGATTTTTCAGCGGCTGAATATCCCAGATACAGTTATCCGCGAGAATCAGCAGCCGGAGTTCCGGCAGCCATTCACAGATGCCGGAGATATCCGTGATCGACTGGTGACCCAGATCAAGCGCCAGCAGATCGGTGCAGTATTTCAGCGGTGCGAGATTATCCGAATACATACGCGGATAATCGTAATGCACAATCAGAACGGAGAATGCGATATCATTCGTACAGAGCGACCAGCGGCTGCCGATATAGACACGCCAGAAGACCTTTGCGGTCTTAATCTCGTCGCGGAATTTTGCAAGCGTCTCATTGCTGAGTCCGCAGTTGCACATATTGACCGTTTCCAGATCGGAGAACTGCGCAATCGCGCGCTTGACATCCGGAAGATCATCCTCGGTCAGCTTCTTGCCGCTGATATCAAATTCCGTAATCGCAGAATCATATTGCTCGCCGTCATAGAAAACGGTCCAGCCGAAGGAAATATCCGGAAACGCCTCTGTCAGCGAAATCCGCTCGTCCTCAGTCAGCTGCTGTCCGTGCAGATCGACGGATTTCAGCTGCGGCAGCAGGGCAATCTGATCGAACAGCGAGGCATCGAGACACACATCGCGCAGATCGAGATGCTCCGTATTTGCGAGCACTTCCTTGCCGTAAATCTCATAGGTGCCGATCACCTCAAAGGATACATCCGGAAATGCAGCGATGAGACGTTCCTTTTCCGTTTCCGGAATTGTTTCATCGCCGAAAATCACGGTTTTCAGCTCCGGCAGATAATCCAGCTTGCGCATGAATGCTCTCGAATCCGTGATCCCGTTCTCGGAAACATCAAGCGTAGTGATATCGGTCCGGTAATTGACATCCTCAATGTTGACGACCGTATGATAGACAAGCTCCGTATCCGGAAACGCCTGCCGCAGCGCAATCGACTGCTCAGCATCGACCGGATAATTGCCCAGATCGGCTTTTTTGAGATTCTTGAATTTCCGGAGATAGGTTTTCAGCGATTCAAGATCCGGAATCTCCTTTCCGTTGAACGAAATCTCCTCTGCGAAGATGTCGGTCTGCCTGCCGAACATCTCCATATGCGTCCGGTTGTAATACCAGACAAAGAAAACCGCAATCATCAGGATCAGAACTGCGAGGATCGCAACCAGACCCAGACGCTTGATCCGCTCCTTTTCTGTCAGCAGATGCGGCTTGTTTTCGGTTTCGGCAGCAGGTGCCGGCGTGTTTTGAACAACCATTCTTTTCAGCTCCAGATACGCGCAATTCTTGTTCAATCGGCTGTTTGCATAACGCAAAGAAATACCGAAAACCGACTGCAATGCAATCGGCTTCGGAATCGGATTGGGGTAGCAGGATTTGAACCTACGAATACCAGAGTCAAAGTCTGGTGCCTTACCGCTTGGCGATACCCCAGTCAATTTATTATACCACAGAGCGCAGTAAAAATCAAGGCGATTTCAGGAAAAATCCGAAAAAAAACTTGTGATAAAAAACAAAACCCAGAGCAAAAACTCTGGGTTTGGTGCCGGCATCGATCTATCTTCCCGGGTCGTCTCCAACCAAGTATTTTCGACGCGAATGAGCTTAACTTCCGTGTTCGGAATGGGAACGGGTGG
>JAEEGL010186888.1_pt1 | contig 10530 bp, 8 predicted proteins | sample 9134231 | NCBI WGS metagenome assembly JAEEGL01 (sample SAMN16246548, study PRJNA631951) | gut metagenome | biome: gut microbiome; feature: rumen; material: fiber-attached | host: Bos | place: Iran: Karaj | collected 2018-10
GAATATACTCATGATAGGGCCGACGGGCTGCGGCAAGACGTATCTGGTACAGACTCTTGCGAGACTTCTCAATGTACCTCTGGCTATAGCGGATGCCACATCCCTTACCGAGGCGGGATATATCGGTGATGATATAGAGTCGGTAGTATCCAAGCTTCTGGCTGCGGCTGACAATGATGTAGAAAAAGCCGAGTGCGGTATCATCTTTGTGGATGAGATAGACAAGCTCGCAAGGAAGAAGAACGCTACCACGAGAGACGTATCCGGTGAAAGCGTGCAGCAGGGTATGCTCAAGCTGCTGGAGGGAAGCGGGGTAGAGGTTCCCGTAGGAGCGGGCAGCAAGAACGCCATGGTACCCATGGCTAAGGTAAATACAAAGAATATCCTTTTCATATGCGGAGGAGCTTTCCCGGATCTTGACGATGTCATCAAGCAGAGACTTAGAAAAGAGACATCCATCGGTTTTGATGCAGAGCTTAAGGATAAATGGGATAAGGAAAAGAGCATACTGTCAAAGGTTACAGTAGAGGATATAAAGAAATTCGGCATGATCCCCGAGTTTGTGGGACGTATGCCAATAATCTGCACTCTTGAGGGTCTTACCGAAGACGCTCTGGTAAAGATACTGAAAGAGCCGAAGAATGCCATCATCCGTCAGTATTCGTCCTTGCTTGCAATGGATGAGGTCAAGCTTACATTTGAAGAAGATGCCCTGCGTGAGATCGCAAAGAAAGCTCTGGAAAAAGAGACCGGAGCAAGAGGACTGCGTGCCGTGATCGAGGAATATATGCTCGATATCATGTATGAGGTGCCCAAAGATGAAAACATCGGCGAAGTCATCATCACAAAGGAATTCGTAGAGGGCAAGGGCAGTCCTGATATACGCATGAGAGAATTCGTGGTGCCGGGCATAGATAATGCACGCACCTATCTGATCAACTGATGAAGGTAAAAGAAGCATTTCTTGTGGCGGGCTTCATAGCTCTGGCCGATACTGCGGTAAAGGGTTTTATCGAGAAGCCGCCCGTTAAAAATTACGGCTTTGCATACAACAGGTTTGACAGGCATCCCAAAGAAGTGGCGGCTGTGAGTGCTGCGCTTAGTGGGGTGATGTGTGCCGCAACAGCACTGTCTTCCGAAGATCACAGGCTTCCGATGAGCCTGATACTTGGAGGTGCTCTGTCGAATACGGCAGACAGGCTCATCCGAGGTTATGTCGTAGATTATATTCCAATGGGAAAAAAGATATACGGAAATATATCAGACATTGCGATATTTGCGGGAGCGATCGCGATGGCTGTGACTGAGGCTGTCAGTACGTCAGCCGAGCCTAAATGATGTAATCTCCACCGAGGCGGGCGTTTTCCTCATCGACAAGATCCTGAAGAGTGACGCTGTCAAGTACGTTATTTATGGCATCGGACAGCCGGCGCCACACATTGAGAGGAGATTCGCTCTCAGATACAGGCTCAAGAGAGCCTTCGGTGATACGCAGAATGTCTCCGACGGTGTATTCGGTGGGGTCTTTGGCAAGACGATAACCGCCCTGAGCTCCGCGGATGGAACGTACATAGCCTGCCTTGTTCAGTATGGATATGATCTGTTCAAGATACTTTTCTGAGATATCCTGCCTCTCGGCAATCTTCTTTACGTTTATGTTTTCGCCCGTGTTATGTATGGCGAGATCAAGCATCACCTGTATGGCATAGGTCCCTTTGGTTGAGATTTTCATGTGGAGCTCCTTTATGGTATTATTATAGTGACATTATAGGGTTTAATTTCTACTATGTCAATAGGAAATATGGAGTATAGATAGTCGGATGGTTTTTACCTCGGTCACATTTGCATTCTTTCTGCCTCTTCTCTTCATCCTGTACTGGGCGATACCGAAGAAACTGCGCTGGGTAGTACTGCTGGCGGCCAATATTCTGTTTTATATGTACGGAGGACCTGTATATATCCTCCTTATGCTGGCCATTGCTCTGGTGACGTGGTTGTGCGGATACAGGATAGGATATGGGGGAGCTAAGGAGGGGAGCAGATCTTCAAAATATCTGCTTTCAGCGGCGGTAGTCGTTGTACTGGGCTTTCTCGCATTCTTTAAGTATGCGGATTTTGCCATAGGGACTGTATCGTCGATATGGTCAATGCTGTCCATAGGCTTCAGTCCTTCGACATTAAAACTGGCACTGCCTCTGGGTATATCTTTTTACAGCTTTGCGGCTATAGGGTATGTTGTGGATGTATACAAGGGGAAGATCACGGCAGAGAAGAACTTTCTAAAGTATCTGACCTTCGTATCATTTTTTCCTTCTGTATTGTCAGGTCCGATAAACAGGGCAGGAGATATCATGCCGCAGATAAATGATCCTGCGGATTTTGACTACGATCTGGCTGTAACAGGACTCAGGCAGATGCTTTGGGGCTTTTTCAAAAAGCTTATCATAGCAGATACGCTTACCCTCTATGTGGATCCGATATTTAATAACGTGAGATTTTATTTTGGATTCACTTTAGTTATGTCAACCATATTGTATACTTTCCAGATCTACTGTGACTTTTCCGGATATTCGGATATTGCCATAGGCACAGCGAGACTGTTGGGGATAGACCTGAAGGAGAACTTCAGGAGTCCGTATTATTCCAGAAGCATAAAGGAATTCTGGAGCAGATGGCATATCTCCCTTTCTACCTGGTTCAGGGACTATGTTTATATTCCGTTGGGAGGAAGCAGAGTCAGTGAAGGTAGACATAATTTTAATATTATGTTAACTATGCTCCTGTCCGGCCTCTGGCACGGAGCCGACTGGTCGTTTGTGATCTGGGGCGGACTGCACGGTATATATCAGGTGGCTGAGGATTTCTGCCACAGACATCTGTCACGAAAAGAAGTCAGGGGCATGAAGGAGAAGGATATCAAACGAAGTGTGCCGTGGAACATAGGACACGGGATACTGACATTTGCCATGGTGGCCTTTGCATGGAGCTTCTTCAGGGCAAACAATACGTCGGATGCCCTGTATATTGCTTCGCATATGCCGAGAGGGCTGGTGCATATTGCAGGCTCATACATTATGATGCTGAACAATATGCATCTGGACGCGTTAAAACTGACGAACATTATTATTATGATAGTTATTCTTATGGCAGTGGATTTTGTGGGACTGAAGCATGACGTATATAAGCTGTTCGGTAAGCTTCCTGCATGGGCAAGATGGCTCATATATACAGTAGTGACGGTTTTTGTGATAGTGATGACATTAAACGGCGGCAGACATCAGGAGTTCATATATTTTCAATTTTAGTGATAAAGCCGGTCTCCGTACTTACGGTTACAGACATGCTTGCATGTATGTAACCGCAAGTACGAGAGACACTAACATATATGAGGAAGAAGGGCGATAGCCCGTATTCCGAATATATGTAGCAGTCAGAGAGCACGAAGTGCGGAAGACTGCGAAGGCTTTATCACAAAAAAGAAGCGGGAACTGCGAAGCAGAGGAGCTTTGCGTAGGGCTTTTAGAAAAGAAAGCGAAGCGAATATATGTAGCAGTCAGAGAGCACGAAGTGCGGGAGACTGCGTAGGCTTTATCACAAAAAAGAAGCGGGAACTGCGAAGCAGAGGAGCTTTGCGTAGGGCTTTTTAGAAAGGAAAGCGAAGCGAAAATGATGAGGAAGAAGGGCGACAGCTATATGAAAGAGGAGAGCACATTTTGAAAAAATTCATCATCAAGTGCATATGCTTTGCTTTGATATTAGGTGTTATATTTGTGCCTTTTTCTGTCTTTGTCGACCCTTTTAACATCTTCCATATCAATCATCCGAGGAATAACGGACTGGAGCCGAATAAGAACTATATGAAGATGCACAATGTGCTGAACCATCCCGACAAGTACGACTCATTCCTTTTCGGATCCTCGAGAGTGGGATTTATTGATGTGACAAAGATGAATGATGGTGAATACTACGATATGATGTACTCTGAGGGTACACCGGCAGAGCATCTCGACAATCTGAGGGTCATGACGGAAAGAGGGATAATCCCCAAAAACGTGATTATCGGCGTGGATGATATCTCGTATTTTGTGGATCCGGCCCTGCATGTAGGCCAGCTGTACAGGCTTCCATATCCGTGGGACGGTTCGCTGTCCGACAAAGCAGGCTTCTATCTGAGATACTTTGATCTCATCACGCTGTCACAGTCTCTGGAAGCGATGAAGAAAAGTAAGAAGAGGGGAGCAGACCCGGATTACAATATGAGGCTTCTGGATACCGGTACCGAGAATCTGGAGATACCTCCACAGTTCGACTATGAAGATGCAAAAGCATGGTGGTCTGATTATTATTATCCCAGAGAGCAGAGCCTGGAGGATATAAGGCAGATAAAGGAGCTTTGTGATGAATACGGGATAAATCTGAGGGTTTTCACGAATCCTTTGCATGCCATGACATATGCCAAGGGGATAGACAACGGATATCTGGTCTTTCTTAAGGAACTGGCCGAGATCACGCCGTATTGGAATTTCTCAGGGTTTAATGATATTACTCTCGATTATTCCTACTATTACGAGACATCTCACTACTGCCCGGCAGTAGGAGACATGATCATAGATAACATATATTATGATAAACAGGATGACAGGCTGTTGTCTCAGGGCTTCGGCATGTATGTCACACCTGATAATGTGGACAGTCTGATCTCGCTGCTCGAGGATCAGGCAGTCAACTATGACCTTCCGGTCAATACGTATAAAGATACCGTAAACAGAAGAGCAGAGGATGAAGAAACTGAAGATACTGAGGTTGAAGGGAGACAGTAAAAGATGGAGTACACGAAAGACGAGATCCTGAGGTATGTAGAGGATGAGGACGTTGAGTTCATAAGGCTTCAGTTCACGGATATGTTCGGGACAATGAAGAACCTTGCCGTGACAAAGGGGCAGCTGATCAAGGCAATGGATAACAAGTGCCTGTTTGACGGCTCGCTGATAGAGGGATTTGCAAGGATCGAGGAGTCCGACATGTATCTGTATCCCGATCTGTCCACCTTCGTGACCTTCCCCTGGAGGCCGCAGACAGGTAAGGTGGCCAGATTCATATGTGATATATACAGGCCGGACGGAGTGAGGTCGCCCGGAGACCCCAGATATGTACTGCAGAAGGTGCTGGAAGAAGCAAAATCGATGGGATACACATTCCAGGTGGGCCCCGAGTGTGAGTTTTTCCTCTTTAATACCGATGAGAACGGCAATCCGACTACAGAGACATATGAGAAAGCTGGATATTTCGACCTGGCTCCCCTTGATACCGGAGAAAATGCCAGGAGAGATATGGTCCTTGTGCTTGAGGATATGGGATTTGAAGTGGTGTCATCAGAACACGAGAAATCACCGGCTCAGCATGAGATAGATTTCATGTTTGATGAAGGAATAAAGACGGCGGACAATATCCAGACTTTCAGGATGGCCGTAAAGACGATAGCAAGAAGGCACGGACTGCACGCAACCTTCATGCCCAAGCCCAGAAATGATCTGAACGGGTCAGGTATGCATCTTAACTTTTCACTGGAAAAGGACGGTAGAAACGTATTCTATTCGGAAGCGTCCGAGGATGGTCTTTCGGATGAGGCCAGGTATTTCATAGGCGGTCTGATGGAGCACGTGGATGCTCTGACAGCGATCACCAATCCTACCGTAAACTCATATAAAAGGCTCAATCCACTGACTGAGAAGGCACCCGTATATACGGCGTGGAGCTTTACGAACAGAACGGCTCTTATAAGGGTGCCGTCCAATATGAAGGAACATACAAGGATAGACTTCAGGAGTCCCGATTCTTCAGCCAATCCATATCTGGCACTGGCGGTGTGCCTTGCGGCCGGACTGGACGGCATAAAGAAGAAAACCGAGCCTCAGGAGCCTATAGAGGGCAATATATATGAGATGACCAAAGCACAGAGAGAGGCATCAGGCATCAGGAGTCTGCCCGGATCCCTCCATGAGGCGATCAATGCCCTTGAAAAGGATAAACTCATAGCATCCGTTCTTGGAAAGCATATTACCGAGAAGTTCATATCTGCGAAAAGAGCGGAGTTTTCCGACTATCTTGCGCATGTATCACAGTGGGAAGTGGACGAGTATCTGTATAAGATCTGAACATGATCGGTATTATAGTAGTATTTCCAAACCCGGATAACGGGCGGGCTATAAAGAGCCTGCTCGTAAGATCCGGCTTCTCCGTGACGGCGGTGTGTACGACCGGTGCACAGGCCATGGCAGCCCTCGATGATCTCAACGAGGGTATAGTGGTGTGCGGTTACAAATTTCCGGACATGATGTATAATGAACTGAAGGAAAATCTGCCTACGGACTTTGAGATGATGCTTGTCGCGGGCAGGGCAAATCTGCAGGATGCGATGGGAGATGACGTGGTCTGTGTGGAGATGCCCATAAAGGGTCAGGACCTCATAGACACGCTTTCGATGATAGTGCAGACCTGCGAGAGAAAGAAGCGGAAGCGCAGGATGCAGCCCAAGGTCAGGTCTGAGGCGGACAAAGCGGTCATATCTAAAGCCAAGGAGCTTCTGATGGAGCGAAACAGTATGACCGAGGATGAAGCTCACAGGTATCTGCAGAAGATGAGCATGGATACCGGAACGGGGCTCGTGGAGGCGTCGCAGATGGTAGTCCTCGCCGCACGATATTGAAATTATCAGGAGTGAAACCGTGAAATTTACGAAAATGCATGGGTGTGGAAATGATTACATCTACGTTTACACCGGCACGGAGCAGATACCGGATGCCGAAAAGCCGGATCTTGCCATAAGGCTTTCCGACAGGCATAAGGGTATAGGGTCGGACGGGATTATCTTCATCAACCCGACCGAGAAGGCTGATTTTGAGATGGAGATGTACAATTCCGACGGCTCACAGGGAGCCATGTGCGGAAACGGCATCAGATGTGTGGGCAAGTATGTGTATGATCATGGGCTCACAGACAAGAGCTGTATAGACATCCTGACAGCATCCGGCATAAAGAGGCTGGAACTGAAGATTGAGGGCGGTGTGGCAACAGGGGCGACCGTTAACATGGGAGCGCCGATACTTGAGGCCGGCAGGATACCGGTGAAAATTGACGGGGTTGGAGATAACGATAACGTCATTTCAAAACCGGTCGTTATCAATGGAAAAGAATACCGTATCACCTGCGTCTCAATGGGAAATCCGCACTGTGTTATTTTTTGTGATGATGATGTGAAAAATCTTGATATTGACGCGATCGGACCGAAATTTGAGCACCATGTTATTTTTCCTGACAGGGTGAATACGGAGTTTATCAATGTGACGGACAGAACCCACATGACAATGAGGGTCTGGGAGCGCGGAGCAGGGGAGACCATGGCCTGTGGTACGGGTGCAACGGCTTCGCTGGTCGCAGCAGTACTGAACGATCTCTGTGACAGAAAAGCCGAGGTAACACTGCTCGGAGGCAAGCTTGATATAGATTGGAGAGAAGATGACGGCAACGTATATATGACGGGGCCGGCTGAAACAGTTTTTGAAAGTGAGATAGAAAGGAAGTAAGAAAATGTTGAAAGCAAATCCGGATTACCTGAAGCTTCAGGGATCATATCTTTTTTCGACCATAGCAAAAAAGGTCGCTGCCTATAAGGAGGCAAATCCCGATAAGACCGTGATAAGTCTCGGGATAGGCGACGTGACCCAGCCTTTGTCCCCTTCCATAGTGAAGGCACTGCATACAGCTGTAGACGAGATGGCGGTAAAGGAGACCTTCAGAGGATATGCTCCGGATCTCGGATATGATTTCCTGAGAAAGGCGATAGCAGAGAATGATTACCGCTCAAGGGGATGCGACATAGCCGATGATGAGATATTTGTATCCGACGGCGCCAAGAGTGATTCAGGTAACATACAGGAAATATTCGCTCCGGACTGTATCGTAGCGGTATGCGATCCGGTGTATCCCGTATATGTGGACTCCAATGTGATGGCGGGAAGGACAGGAACCTACGACAAGGCCAGTGAACAGTGGAGTGATGTGGTCTATATGCCCTGTACGGCTGAAAATGATTTCGTCCCGGATTTCCCTGAAAAAACACCTGATATCATATATATCTGCTCACCGAACAATCCTACGGGTACCGCAATGAAGAAGGCTGATCTGCAGAAGTGGGTGGATTATGCCAATGAGCATCATTCGGTGATCATCTATGATGCGGCTTATGAAGCATACATCTCGGAAGATGATGTACCTCATTCGGTATTTGAGTGCAGCGGTGCGAGAACCTGTGCGATAGAGATACATTCATTCTCAAAGAATGCGGGCTTCACGGGCGTGAGACTCGGATATACGGTAGTGCCGAAGGATCTGAAGGATACGGACGGTGTGGCACTGCACGGACTCTGGGCAAGAAGACATGGTACCAAGTTTAACGGAGCGCCCTATATACAGCAGAGAGCGGGTGAGGCCGTATACTCGGCACAGGGTATAGCAGAGACAAAAGCACTGGTTGCTTATTATATGGAAAACGCTAAGACTATGAGAAAAGCCCTGAAGGATATGGGTTATACGATATACGGAGGCGTAAATGCTCCCTATATATGGCTGAAGACACCGGATAACATGAAGAGCTGGGATTTCTTTGACATGCTCCTTGAGAAAGCAAGTGTGGTAGGAACCCCGGGATCGGGATTCGGTCCTTCGGGAGAAGGCTACTTCAGGCTGACCGCATTCGGTACTCATGAAAATACTGCGGAAGCGGTGAAAAGGATAGCCGGGAATGTTTGAGGAGTACACCAGACAGGCAGAGAATGCCATAGCACTGGCAAGAAAAAGCTCAGAGGAACTGGGACAGAACTATATAGGATCCGAGCATCTGCTGATGGGACTGCTCCGTGAGAATACGGGTGTAGCAGCGAGAGTACTGCAGTCTAATAAGGTGACACTCGAGAATATCAGGCTGCTCACCGAGCAGCTCGTGGCTCCGGGGACAGATATGAACACTTCGGTGGCCGAAAGAGAAGGTCTGACGCCGAGAGCTGCCAGGATACTGTCTCTTGCAGGGGATACGGCTCAGAACTTCGGAGCCAAAGTGATAGGAACGGAGCATATACTGATAGCCATACTCCGCGAGGGAGATAACACGGCAGTCAGGCTCATGAATACCATGGGGGTATCTATACAGAAGATCTTTGATGATACCATAACGGCCATGGGTCTGGATCAGGAGAAGGATGCTAAGCGCGTGGCAAGAGCCATGGAGGAAGAGGACGGTGACAGCCCGACTCCCATGCTGGACAGATACAGCAGGGATATGACTCAGCTCGCGAGAGAGGATAAGCTCGATCCGATCATAGGACGGGATACCGAGATAATGCGTACCATCCAGATACTCTCAAGGAGGACGAAGAATAACGCCTGTCTTCTTGGAGAACCGGGTGTGGGCAAGACTGCGATAGTGGAAGGACTTGCGATCCAGATAGCAGAAGGGACCGTACCGTCCGTGATGCTGAATAAGCGTGTCGTGTCCATAGATCTGTCTGCCATGGTGGCAGGATCCAAATACAGAGGAGAGTTTGAGGAGCGTATAAAGCGCGTCATAGCCGAGGTGATACATGCCGGCAATATCATACTTTTCGTGGATGAACTCCATACTCTGATAGGCGCGGGAGGTGCCGAGGGTGCCATGGATGCATCCAATATCCTGAAGCCTTCTCTGGCAAGGGGAGAGCTGCAGATGATAGGTGCCACCACCATAGAAGAGTACAGGAAGTATATTGAAAAAGACGCGGCCCTTGAGCGCCGTTTCCAGCCCGTGACCGTGGAAGAGCCCACTATGGATGAGGCGGTCTCCATACTCATGGGTATCAAGCACAAATACGAAGAGCATCATAACGTGTCTGTATCTGCCGATGCCGTCATGGCCGCGGTAAAGATGTCCGAGAGATATATCAACGACAGATTTCTTCCCGATAAAGCGATAGATGTGATGGATGAGGCCGCATCCAAGAAGAGGATAGGCCATATCACGACCGGGACCAGCGAAGACAGGCTTGCTGCGGAGATAGAGCTTCTGGCTCTGGCTAAGGAAAATGCGATAAAAAGCGCTGATTTTGTAAAGGCCGGAGAACTGTACAGGGAACAGCAGAAGAAGGAAAAACGACTGGAGCGAATGAAGGAGCGTAAAGCTGCTTCCTCGGGCGAGGAAAGGCTGACAGTCACAGAGGATGATATAGCGGATGTAGTCAGCATGTGGACCAAGATACCCGTCTCCAGGATCACCGAGAAGGAAAACGAGAGGCTACTCCGCCTCGAGTCGATACTGCATAAGAGAGTGATAGGGCAGGATGAGGCCGTAGGTACTGTGGCGAAGGCCATCAAAAGAGGCAGGGTAGGATTGAAGGATCCTAAAAGACCGGTGGGAAGCTTCCTGTTTCTGGGACCTACCGGTGTAGGAAAGACCGAGCTGTCAAAGGCTCTGGCAGAGGCACTCTTCGGAACGGAGGATGC
>JAEEGL010277843.1_pt1 | contig 10530 bp, 8 predicted proteins | sample 9134231 | NCBI WGS metagenome assembly JAEEGL01 (sample SAMN16246548, study PRJNA631951) | gut metagenome | biome: gut microbiome; feature: rumen; material: fiber-attached | host: Bos | place: Iran: Karaj | collected 2018-10
CATCGTGTACACGGCCTTATAGCAGGGCCCTCCCGCGACGCCGAACAGGATCATCCAAAAGAGGGGCGCCGCCACCCCGTCGGAAGTGTTCTCCGCCACGGTCTCCACCGCCGCCCGGGTGACCCCCGCTTCGTCCAGCTTGTCCGTATCCCGGCCCACGATCATGGACACCGCGTAGCGGGAGGCGGCCAGGTCCCCGGTCTTCAGGGCGCGGTAGACCTTCATGCTCTCGTCCCGCAGGGACTTGGTTGCCAGGATCTGCCAGCACATGATGCTCTCCACCCCCAGGCGCAGCCAGGGGCTGACGAGGGCGCACAGACGCAGCAGGGCCAGGGGCAGCAGCAGGGAGACCAGCACCGTCACGATCCAGATGCAGGCGCCCGCCGCCTTTTCCCCGGCGGGGGTCCTGGGGAACAGGCTCCGGAAGCGCTTTTCCAGCAGGGAGATCAGCTTTCCGATCCAGATCACCGGATGGGGCCAGCCGTGGGGATCCCCCAGGAGCATGTCGATGAGGAAACCGATGGGAAGGGCCAGGAGCGAGGGGGTCATGTCGCCGCCTCCCCTGCCTGCATGGTGAAAACGTAGATGGGGTTCTGCCCCATCATCAGGCGATAGGGTCCCGCCTTCCGATCCCGGGCCACGGTGAGGGAAACCACCTCCGTTTCGGTGAAGGGAAACTCCCTGAGGCAGGCGGTGAGCTCGCTCATGGTCTCCAGGGTGACCGTGGTGGCCACGATGCGCACGTGGGGGTTTTTCTCCAGCAGCAGCCGGATGATCTCCCGCATGCCGCCGCCGCTGCCCCCGATGAAGGCATGGGTGGGAGCGGGCAGATCCCGGCAGGCCTCCGGCGCGGAGCCGGGGACCACCGTCAGATTATCGGCGGAGAGGCGAAGGGCGTTGTCGCGCATGAGCTGCAGGGCGCTTTCGCTGCGCTCGATGCCGTAGACCTGTCCCCGGGGGGCAAGGAGGGCCATTTCGATGGCAACGGAGCCAGTGCCCGCGCCGATATCCCAGCAGACGGCGTCCGCCGTCAGACGCAGCTTGGAAAGGCAGACGGCCCGCACCTCGCTCTTGGTCATGGGGACGGTCTCCCCCCGCTGGAAGGTCCCGTCCGGCAGGCCGGGGGTCACGACGGCGTCGGGACGGTCGTTTTCGATCAGGACGGCGCTGAGGCTGTCATACGTTCCCTCCGACAGCGCCTCCGCCGTTCCGGCGGTGAGTTTTTCCTCCGGATAGCCCAGCTTCTCCCCGATGTGGACGCGCACCTGCCCCAGTCCGGCTTCCCGGAGCCTGCGGCAGAGGGCGGCAGCCCCATTCTCTCCGCCCACCAGGGCAAAGACCCGGCGGTGGGCGCGCACGTCCCGGGCGATGTCCCGGCTGCGGCCGTGGAGGCTCACGGGAGTGACCTCCTCATAGGACAGGCCAAGGCGGGCGCAGAGGCAGCTGAGGGAGCTGAGCCCCGGCAGCACCCGTACCCGGCAGAAGGACAGGAGGGGCAGCAGCTTTTTGGTGCCGCTGAAGAAGCCGGAATCCCCGGACATGACCACGGCGAAGCGCCGGTATTCCCCGTGGGCGCGGATGTACTCCGCGATCGCCTCCGGCGCTACCGCGGCGTAAACAGCCTGGCCCTGGCGGGCCACCGCCTCCAGCATCCGCCGGGCGCCGATGAGGCATTCCGCCTCCTCGATGGCCTCCAGGACCTCCACGGTCATGCCGCCCCGGCTGCCGGGACCGATCCCGGCTACGGTGACCTGGGGTTCCGCCCGCAGGTCATAGCGGCGGCAGAGCTCCGCCACGGTCTCCGGAAGATCCATTCCCTCCCGCTGGGGAGGTCGGCCGATCACCAGCAGACGGGCGTCGGCCTTCGTCGCGGCCTCGGCCTTCTCGGCGAAGCCGCCGGTGCCCCCGCTGTCCTTGGTGACGAGGCAGGCGGCCCCCACGGCCCTGAGCATGGCGGTGTTGAGCTCCGTCGTAAAGGGACCCTGCATGGCGATCACGTGGGCGGGAAGAAGCCCCGCCTCCCGACAGGCCTGGAGAGAAGCCTCCATGGGCAGCACCCGGGCCCAGACCCGCTCGGCAAAGCCCCGGATCCCGGTGAATTCCCGCAGGGTCTTGCTCCCGGTGGTGAGGAGGATATTCCCCTCGGAGGCGCTCAGCCACTCCACTGCCGCAGCGTTGTCCGGCACAAAGACCGTGCCTTCCGGGGCGGCGGAAGCCGCCCGCAGCACCCGGCAGTATTCCCGGCCCGCGTCTTTGCAGGCCCGGGCGATGTTTTCCGTCACCTCGGCGGCATAGGGATGGGTCGCGTCCAGCACCAGGTCGAACTGCCCTTCCCGCAGAAGCTCCGTCATCTGCTCCCCGTTCAGCCGCCCGGAGAGGACGCGCAGGTTTCCCCCGCTCTCCAGGAGGGTCTCCCCGTAATCTGTCGCCACACAGGCCGTGACGGAGATCTTCTCTCCCTGGGCCCGGAGGAATTCCGCCAGCTCCCGTCCCTCGGTGGTGCCGGCAAAGACGCAGAATTTATACATCCCGATACCCCCGGGGCGTCACCAGCCGGCCGCAGAGCACCCGGGTGGAGGCATTGCCGATGAAAACCGTGCAGAACATATCTACCGGCGCATCCCGCAATTGGCTCAGGGTGAGCAGCTGCATGCTCTCCCCTTCCCGGCCGATGCTGTGGGCAATACCGCAGGGCCGCTCCCCGGGCAGATGGCGCAGGAGGATGTCGCAGGCACGGCGCAGATGGTCCGGCCTGCCGTGACTGGCGGGATTGTAGAGCACCAGGGAGAGGTCCGCCAGGGCTGCGGCCTCCAGCCGCTTTTCGATGGTCTCCCAGGGGGTGAGCCGGTCGCTGAGGCTCACCACGGCGAAATCGTGGGTCAGAGGCGCACCCAGGAGGGCGGCGCCGCTGCAGGCGGCGGTCAGCCCGGGGATCACCTCGATCTCCGGCTCGGCGTCCTCTCCCCGCAGCTCATAGACCAGGGCGGCCATGCCGTAGATGCCGCTGTCCCCCGAGCAGACCAGGGCCACGTTCTCTCCGCCGCGGGCGGCCTCCAGGGCCATGCGGCAGCGGTCGGCCTCCCGGGTCATGGGGGTGGTCAGGGTCTTTTTATCGGGATAGCGCTCCCGCACCAGATCCACGTACACGTGGTAGCCGATGATGGTATCGCAGCTTTTCAGCGCCCGGTCGGCCCGGACGGTCATGTTCTCATAATCACCGGGGCCCAGCCCCACAACGCTCAGCTTCGCCAAAGCGCACCTCCGTTTTCTCCGCGGCCAGGGCCACGGTCACGCCCTCCAGGGCGGTTTTTTTCAGAATCAGCCGCTCCGCGCCCAGGAGTGCCGCCCGCTCGCAGACGTTGTCCACGCCGGTGACGCTCTCCACAAAGGCGGAGGGGGTAAACGTACCCGGAACGGATTTCAGCTGCTCCGCCGGGTAGAAGCGCAGGGGCCAGCCCATGTTCTCACAGTATTCCAGCAGACCCGCTTCATCCTTTTTCAGGTCGATGGACGCGGCGCAGGCAATGGCGGCGCCATCCAGTCCGGCTTTGTCCAGGGCTGTTTCCACCGCTTTCCGGATGGCGGCGGCCTCCGTTCCCCGGCGGCAGCCCAGGCCCAGATGCAGCGCCCGGGGAATGAGCCGCAGGGTCACGTCGAAGGGCTCCTTCTTTTCCCAGCCCAGGTAAATGCCCACCTTGCCGGACGTTCCGAAAACCAGGCCGGGAGCCAGGGGCGTTGCCACCGGCAGGTCGCTGCAAAGGGGCACGTCCCCTTCCAGGATCGCCGCGGACACGGCCTTGGCCGCCGCCATGCTGCTGAGGGCGCAGCCGTTTCTGACAGCCCAGGCGTCCACGGAAAAGCGGCCGTTGACGTCCGTTGCGGTGGTGACCGCCGCCGTGGCCCCCAGGGCGTCGGCCAGATCCAGCGCCAGCTCGTTGGCGCCGCCGATGTGGCCGCTGAGCAGGGGGATGACGAAATGCCCCAGCTCGTCCACGCTGAGCACCGCCGGATCCGTCACCTTGCTGCGCACGTGAGGCGCGATCTCCCGCACGGCGATGCCCGCCGCGCCCACGAAGACCATGGCGTCCACCCGACGAAAAACCTCTCCGTAAAACGCCGTGGCGGGCTTTTCCGTGGGGAGGAAGCCCTCCTCATTGAAGCGTTCCGGCGCATAGGCCTCTCCTTGCGCGTCGGAAAAGGCTGACAGGACCTTCCGGGCCAGGGCGCAGCCCCGGCGGCTGTAAGCGAAGACGGCCAGCTTCACTTTTCCGCCTGCCGGAACTCCGTGGTGAAGCCCGGGTCGTAGAGCTTGGAGCGCTCGTACGTGCTCCCCAGGCAGTTGCCCACGACGATGAGGGAGGTCTTGCTCAGACCGTTTTTCGTCACGGTCTCATGGAGGGTCCCCACGGTGCAGCGCAGCTGCTTTTCCTCCGGCCAGGTGGCCTTGTAGACCACGGCGGCGGGGGTGTCCGCCGGGTAGCCCCCGGCCAGCAGCTCCGCCTGGAGCTTCTCCGTCAGCCCCGTGCTGAGGAACAGCACCATGGTGGCTCCGTGGGCCGCCAGGCTGCGGATGGATTCCCGCTCGGGCACCGGGGTCCTGCCCGCGGCCCGGGTGATGATCACCGTCTGGCTCACGTCCGGCAGGGTATACTCCGCCCGCAGGGCGGCCGCCGCGCCGCAGAAGGCGCTGACGCCCGGGGTCACGTCATAGTCGATATGCAGGGCTTCCAGCTCGTCGAACTGTTCCCGCACCGCGCCGTAGATGCTGGAATCCCCGGTATGCAGGCGCACAGTGGTCTTCCCCGCCGCCTCGGCGGCCTTTACCACCTCCAGCACCTGCTCCAGGGTCATTTTCGCGCTGTCGTGGATCTCACACCCCGGCTTTGTTTCCTTCAGCAGCTCCGGGTTTACCAGGGAGCCCGCGTAGATCACCACGTCCGCTTCCCGCAGCAGCCGGGCGCCGCGGACCGTGATCAGGTCCGGCGCACCGCTGCCGGCTCCGACGAAATGCACCATGTTATCGTTCCTCCGTGATCTTTTTCATCAGCGCCCGGGCGTTTTCCGTCTCGCTCAGGACGCCGTAGACGTTTGAAAACAGGATGGCGCCGGTCTCCAGCGTCTCACCGGCCCGATGGGCCAGATTGTGGGCGGCCCGGGCGGTGACCCGGCGAAGGGTCTCCTCCCGCAGGCCCGCTTCCCCGATGATGCGCAGGGCTTCGTCACAGCTGACGCAGTCCAGCACCCGACCCACCGCCTCCGGCGGAAGCCCGGCCGCGGCGGCATGAGCCCCCAGCAGCTCTACCCGGCAGTCGCCGTATTTGGAATGGGTGTTGAGCATGTTCCCGGCCAGCTTCACCAGCTTGCCCACATGCCCCACCAGCAGGGCGCCCCGGAAACCGAATTCCCGACAGGCGTCCAGGGCGTCGCCGATGAAGTTGCTCACCTGTACCGCCCGCTTTTCCTCCACTCCCAGGCTGCCGGTGAGGAAATCGGAGCCGTAGTTCCCGGGGGTCAACAAGGCGTAGTCCCGGCCCTCGGCCCGGCGCTGCCGCAGCTCCACCCGGATGGTCTCCACCAGGGCTTTTTCGCTCATGGGCTCCACGATTCCGGTGGTGCCCAGGATGGAGATGCCCCCCACGATGCCCAGCCGGGGATTGAAGGTCTTTTTGGCGATCTCCGTTCCCCCGGGGGCAGAGATCACCACCCGGAGGCCGCCCCGATAATCCGCCAGGGCGCAGATCTCCTCCACGTTTTCCCGGATCATCCGCCGGGGCGTGGAATTGATGGCGGCTGCGCCTACGGGCTGGTCCAGCCCCGGCTTCGTCACCCGGCCCACGCCCTCGCCCCCGTCGATCTCCACGCCGGAGCCTTCGCCGCAGCGCACCTCGGCGAAGATCAGGGTCCCGGTCGTCACGTCGGGATCGTCTCCCCCGTCCTTCTCCACGGCGCAGCGGGCCCAGCCGGCGCCGGAAGAAACCTCCCGCAGGGGCAGCTCCAAAGGGATGCCCTTGGGGGTCATGAGCCGGACGAAGTCCGGCGCGTGGCCGGTGAGCAGCAGGCAGGCGGCGCCCTTGGCCGCCGCCGCCGCGCAGGAGCCGGTGGTATAGCCCATGCGCATTGGCTTCCCGTCCACCGTTACGTATCTGTCCATCAGCGGCTGATCTGGTACAGGAGGGCGTTGACGATGGCGGCGGCCACATTGCTGCCGCCCTTGCGCCCCCGGGCCACGATGTGGGGCACCGGGCAGCCGATGATCTCCTCCTTGCTCTCCACCACGTTGACGAAGCCCACCGGCACACCGATCACCAGAGCAGGAGATACCTCCCCGGCGTCGATGAGTTCCCGCAGGCGCATAAGGGCGGTGGGGGCGTTGCCGATGGCGAAGATGGTGGGACGGCCGCTGCGGGCGGCATGCTCCATGCTCACCACCGCTCTGGTCACGCCCCGGGCCTTGGCTTCCGCGGCCACGTCCGCATCGGACATGTAGCACAGGGCCTGGCCGCCCAGCTTTTCCAGCACCGTCTTGTTGATGCCGGCCCGGGCCATCTGCGTGTCGGTCACCACGTCGCAGCCGGCCCGCAGGGCTTCGATCCCCTTCGTCACCGCGTGGGGGGAAAACACCAGGTTGTCCGCATAGTCGAAATCGGCGGAGGTATGGATCACCCGCTTGATAACCAGTTCGTTCTCCGGGTCCAGCTTCCGCTCTCCCAGCAGCTCCGTGATGATCTCGAAGCTGCGTTTTTCAATGTCCATGGGCTTGATGATCTCAGGCATGGCCGCGCTTCACCTCCAGGCAGGCTTGGATGAAATTCTCCGCAAAAGCGGGATTGGCTAAAAAGTGGAAATGGGGGAAGCCCGCGTAGAGGGTCTTCCCCCCCTGGGCGCAGGTCCAGCTGCGGCCGGTTGGCTTTTTCGCCGTGAAGCGGCCGCCGGGCTCGCTGCAGTCCCAGTGGTGGAATTCGTGGGCGGGGATGGATTCCCCGGCCCGGCAGAGAAGGTTGTCCTCCCCGGCGATCAGCCGGATATAGCCGAAGCGGGTGAGCTTCCCCGTATCGAAGCACGCTCCGGGCAGGAAGCCCACCATAGGCGCTTCCCCGATGCGCTCCGTGAGATACATGAAGCCGCCGCATTCCGCGATGCAGGGCAGCCCCTCCTCCAAGGCCCGGCGCACGGAGGCGCGCATCTCCCCGTTGGCGGACAGCTGCTGCGTATACAGCTCGGGATAGCCGCCCCCCAGATAGAGGCCGTGGATCTCCGGCGGCAGAGAGGCGTCGCTGAGCGGGCTGAAGGGAACGATCTCCGCCCCCAGGTCCCGCAGCACGTCCAGGCTTTCCTCATAATAGAAGCAGAAGGCCCTGTCCCGGGCCACGGCGATCCGCACCTTCTCCCCCGCTTTCGGCAGGGAAACCTTCCCCGTTTCCAGGGGCGGCGCTCCGTCTGCCAGGGAGAGCAGCTCGTCCAGCTCCAGGGTCTTTTCCGCCTGGAGGGACAGGGTATGGAGCTTCGCTTCCAGGTCCTCCACCTCGGCGGCGGTGATAAGGCCCAGGTGGCGGCTCTCCAGGGAGCAATCCGGCATGGGGGGCAGGAATCCCAGGGGGACCACCTCCCCGCCAAAATGTTCCTCCACCGCCCGGGCCAGCAGCGGGTAGAGAGAGGGGCTGCAGCGGTTGAAGATCACGCCCCGGATGCCGCTGTCGGAATGGAAGCGGAGGAAGCCCTCCAGCTGGGCCAGCAGGGAGCGGGAGGCCCCCTTGGCGTTGAGGATGAGCACCACGGGGCTGCCGGTCGCCCGGGCCACGGTCCAGGTGCTGGCTTCGTCGCTGAGGCCCAGCCCGTCGTAGTAGCCCATGACCCCTTCGATCACGTTCACCCTTCGCCCGGCCCCGTAGCGGCCCAGGAGATAGGCCAGGGTATCTTCCCCGAAAAAGAAGGGGTCCAGGTTGCCGCTGTTTCCCGTGATGCGCCGGTGGAACATGGGGTCGATATAATCCGGCCCGCATTTGAAGGCCCCCGTATCCAGGCCCCGGTCCACCAGGGCCTGCAGCACGGCGCAGGCCGCCGTGGTCTTGCCGCAGCCGCTGCCGGCCCCTGCCAGCACGATTCTGCTCACCCTCTGCCGCATGGCTTGTCCTCCCTCGTCCGGCGCCCGAAAACACCCGGGAAATGCCGGAAAGCGAACCTTTCCGGCGCAAAAAAGCCCTCTCCCCGCAGGGAAAGGGCAGCAGAGCGCACCATGCGCTCCGAAGAAAACGACATGACCAGTTCCCCGTGGTCAGAGGACCTGGATCCTCTGCGTCCAAACCGGCGGCAGGTTTCCTGGCTCATGGATCGCCGCGCGCAGCCGCCTTCCCGGCAAATGCCAGTGACGTGATGGCCCGCGCTCCCCAAATACAGTGACGGGTTCGTACAGGATTCGCACCTGTTTCCCTTTTAACCGGCACGGCGGTCCGGGGAACATCCCCCTCCGCCGGCAGGCACCGCTGGTTTTCTTCAGTTTTTCAGGAGCTATATCATGAAATGTATATCACAGAGGCCGCGGCCTTGTCAAGAGCCGGAGGACCCAGGGGCGCTTCCGCCTCCGGGGAAACGGACCTTGGAAAATTCTCCTTGCCTGGAGGGAAAGAAGCCGCTATAATCAGGGATATATTCAATAAAAGTGAGCTGAATGCTATGATCGATCTGACGATCCGCCCCGAAGGACTGAAGCACAACGTCGCCTGCGCCAGAGAGAAGGGCATCGTGCTTCCCACCTTTGCCCAGATGCGCGACCCCGGCCGCATTCCCGCAGAGATCCTCCGCCGTCTGAAGGAGACCGGTCTCTGGGACCTGGATCCGGTGAACCTGTTTCGCATCAACTGGCACAACGAGCCGAAAGAGGCCGGCGGCCTTTTCGGCGCGCCCAACGTCCTCGAGTTTCCCCCGGAGCTGACGGGGGTCCCCTGCCGCATTTTCGCCCTGGTTGGCAAGTGGTTCCCCACGGGCTGCCACAAGGTCGGGGCTTCCATCGGCTGTCTCCTGCCGGAGCTGGTGACCGGGCGGTTCGACGCGTCCACCCAGCGGGCCGTATGGCCCTCCACGGGGAATTTCTGCCGGGGCGGCGCCTTCAACTCCAAGCTCCTGGGCGTCCCCTCCGTAGGGCTCATGCCCGCCGGGATGAGCCGGGAGCGCTTCGACTGGCTCCGATCCATCGGCGCGGAGGTGGTGACGACCCCGGGGAAGGAATCCAACGTCAAGGGCGTATTCGACAAGACGATGGAGCTGGCCGCCGACCCCCGGAACACGGTGTTCAACCAGTTTTCCATGATGGGCAACCACCTGTGGCACTACGCCGTGACGGGGCCGGCCCTGCTGGAAGCGTACGAAAACCTGGCCCGGCCCGGGGACCGTTTCTCCGGCGCCTGCTTCATGACCGGCTCCGCCGGGACCATCGGCGCGGGGGACAGGCTGAAGGAAGCCTGGCCGCGGCTGCAGCTGGGGGCCGGAGAAGCCCTCCAGTGCCCCACCATGCTCACCGGAGGCTACGGCATCCACCGGCTGGAGGGCACCGGGGACAACCACGTGCCCTGGATCCACAACCTGCGCAATACGGACATGGTGATCGCCGTGGACGACAGGGACGCCCTGGGGCTGCTGCGCCTGTTCAACGAGAGCGCCGGGCGAGCCTGGCTGGCGGAAGCGCTGGGCCTCAGCCCCGCCTGGCTGGAGCAGCTGTCCCTCCTGGGGATCAGCGGCATTTCCAACCTGCTCTGCTGCATCAAGATGGCCAAATACTATGAATTCGGACCCCACGACGTGATCGCGACGGTGCTCACCGATTCCATGGATCTGTACGGCAGCCGCCTCGGGGAGCTTCGTGAGCTGGATGGGGACTACGGTCCTTCCCAGGCTGCCGCCGGCTATGCCCGCCACCTGCTGGGGCAGAACACCGAGGCCACGGAGGAGCTCGGATATCGGGGCAGAAGGCGCGTCCACAATCTGAAATATTACACCTGGGTGGAGCAGCGGGGAAAGACCGTGCAGGAGCTGGACGCTCTATGGTACGGCGACGAATTCGACCAGGTACACGGTCAGATCGGGGAGATCGACCGGCTGATCGAGGAATTCAACGCAGCGGTGCTGCGCGGATAAGCCCGAAGCGGGCAGGGAGAAAGCATGAAGAATCTGGGATACTACAACGGCAGGATCGACCTCATCGAGAACATGACGGTCCCCATGGACGACCGGGTCTGCTTTTTCGGGGACGGGGTCTACGACGTGACTTATGCCCATGAGCACCGGCCCTACTGTCTGGAAGCCCACCTGGACCGCTTCTATCGCAGCGCCGGGGAGCTGCGCATCACCGTTCCCATGGAGAAGGACGCCCTGGGCAAGCTGCTGCAGGAGCTGGTGCGGAAGGTGGACTCCCCCGACCAGATGATGTACTGGCAGGTGACGAGAGGCACCGCTCCCCGGGAGCACGCCTTCCCCGCGGGGGTCCAAGCCAACCTGTGGGTGCTGCTGCGGCCCATTCCGGTGAAGAGCCTCAGCACC
>JAEEGL011230217.1_pt1 | contig 10530 bp, 11 predicted proteins | sample 9134231 | NCBI WGS metagenome assembly JAEEGL01 (sample SAMN16246548, study PRJNA631951) | gut metagenome | biome: gut microbiome; feature: rumen; material: fiber-attached | host: Bos | place: Iran: Karaj | collected 2018-10
CACGGATCCCGTTAGGGATCAACGCATTTCGAGTGCGCCCCGTTATGACCACTTCGATACATCTCCGTGCATAAAATCAAGCTACAATCGCATATTACTGAACGCCATCCGTTCCGTCAACCGGAGCGATATGGAGCGTTTTTGGAGCGATATCTTATCAGAACGGTGTCGCAACAATCTCGCAAAGTGCTTATATTATTGCATCTTGTTCTTGAGGCCATAAAGTTGACAATCACATTTCGAGTGCGCCCCGTTATGACCACTTCGATACGTCTCCGTAGCCGTTATATTATAGCAACTTTTAAAAGGGTGTCAAAAAAGGATCTTGCCCTTCATTACCTCGGCTTCTTCCTTACCCTGGAAATACTCTACGATCGCGAGACCGAAGGGAACAGAGGTGCCCATTGCCTGGCTCGTGATGATGTTGCCGCATGTGACGACCTTCGATTCTTTGTCGAGATCGGCGCCGTTTGCGGAAAGGATGTCCCAGACGCCGGGGTTTGAGGTGGCGTGCTTGCCTTTGAGGAGTCCGAGCCCCGCGAAAATGGAAGGAGCCGCGCAGATGGCTGCGATAGCCTTACCCTCGTTGTTGAATCTTACGACGGCTTCAGTAAGCTTTGCCGTGCCGCGCAGATTCTCGGTTCCCTTGATGCCGCCCGGAAGGACCAGCATGTCGTAATCGTCGAAAACGATCTCATCGAGCTGCTTGTCAGCCGTGATGACTACGCCCCTGGAAGCGGTAATGGTTTTTGAGGGCATTACCGAGATGATGTCGCAGTCGATCTGGGCACGTCTTAAAATGTCTGCGGGTGTGAGAGATTCGACCTCTTCAGAGCCGTCAGCTATGAAAATCGCAACTTTGGTCATAAACCTTAATCCTCCCCTATATTATTTTTTCTTTTGTGGTAATATATGCAAATGTTATTCTAATCCTTTCAAGCAAGGGAGCGCAATATGAATCTGTTTAGTTATGAAGAAGTACAATTTCCGGGGCTCGGACTCAAGTTCAACGTTGATCCGGTCGCTTTCAGGATCGGTAATTTCGAGGTTTACTGGTACGGTATCCTGATCGCAGCAGCACTTGTCCTTTGCATTGCTTTGGCACTCAAGCAGGCGAAAAAGTACAATTTCCCCGATACGCTCATCTATGACACCATGCTCGTATCGATCCCTTGTGCGATCATCGGAGCAAGAGCATACTACGTCATTTTCAACTGGAGCACATATTCAGGCAACCTTCAGAGCATTTTCGATACAAGGGCAGGCGGTCTTGCCGTATACGGCGGCATCATACTGTGCCTTATCGGACTTCTCGTTATGTGCAAGCTCCGCAAGATCCCTTTTACGTCTCTTGTGGACTACTGCATCGTTTATCTGCCTCTGGGTCAGGCAATTGGCCGCTGGGGTAACTTTTTCAATCAGGAAGCATTCGGTTCCACAACAACGATGCCCTGGGGTATGTGGAGCGAATCCACAAGAACTTACATCGTAAGATTCTGCCCCGAGCTTTATGCTTTGTCTCCCGTTCATCCGACATTCCTTTATGAATCCATCGCTGATCTGATCATCTTCATCATTCTCCTTCAGGTCAGAAAGAGAAGCACTCATTCATTCGAGACAGCAAGCGCTTACTTCGTTCTTTACGGTGCGGCACGCTTCTTCATCGAAGGCTTGAGGACTGATTCGCTTTATATTTCAAATACAGGCATACGTGTTTCACAGGCGCTTTCTTTGTTCCTGCTCCTGTTCGGACTCTTCTACATTGCTTATGCTCATCTGAAGAACTTCGAGAAGAAGCCTTTCCCCGAGAAGCTCTATGTTGAAGCTTCCGCCGGCAAGACAAAAGCTGAAGAAGCAGAAGACGAAGACGAGGACGAGGAAGAAGCTGAAGGCGAGGGCGAAGAATCTGAAGATTCCGAAGAGAAGGAAGGATCCGAAGAAGAGAAGAAGCCGGAGGCTGAAACTGAATCTGAAACCGAAGAGAAAAAAGAAGAAACCGAAGAGTCTGACGAAGCTGATGAGGAAGACTCTGAAGAGAATAAATCTAAGGATTCGAAAGCAGAAGACTGATGGAAAACAGCAACAACTCCGGCTTCGTCAGGATGCGTGCAGGTGCCGTCTTAAAGACGGTAGACTATTATCTTGTCGTGCCGATCATGTTGCTTACGATAATCGGTCTTTACGTCCTTCAGAAGGTTCTTTCGAAGGGCTATGTAGCTTATCCCGGTAACTATTACAGACAGATAGCCGCAACTATCGCAGGCGTTTTCGTCGCGCTGGTCATAAGCCTCCTCGACATGCACATGCTCAAGGCTGTAGGCCGCGTCGTTTACGCCGTTTCGCTGATGCTGCTCATCCTGGTTCCCATCGACGGTTATTCGCTTGCAGGATACTGGGGTGCTGACGCATGGCTCAAACTCCCCATTATCGGTAACTTCCAGCCGTCTGAGCTTGCAAAGATCGGTCTCATACTGCTGGCATCCGAAGTCTTCGAGATGATGTCTTTGAAAAAGGTCAGCATCTTAAAAGGCTTTGGAATACTTGCCGCGATCTACGCTCCGCCGCTCCTTCTGATACTCATGCAGCCCGACTTCGGAACGGCAATGGTTATCCTGTTTACGTTTGTATGCATCTTGTTCGCATGGGGCGTTAAGTACAGATACTTCCTGCTCGCATTCTCATCGGCGGTCGTCATCATCATCCCGGCAATGTGGAATTTCTATCTCGAGCCTTACCAGAAAGAACGTATCCTCTCGCTGGTTTTCGAGGGCTCTGATCCTAAGGCTGAGTACAATCTCATCCAGTCGAAATACGCAATCGCATCAGGCGGTCTGACCGGCAACAAGACGGGCATCTACACGACCGTGCCGGTTAAGGAGAGTGACTTTATTTTCGCTGCGGTATCTGAGCACTTGGGCTTCATCGGAACGACCGCGGTAATAATCCTGGCGTTCTTCTTCATATGCCGCTGTCTTTACGTTGCATCGAAAATACCTTCAAAAGCTGCATCTTACTGCCTTACGGGACTTGCAGGATACTTTGCGTTCCACTACATAGAGAATCTCGGAATGTCAGTAGGACTTCTTCCCATTACTGGAATCCCGCTTCCGTTTATCAGTTTAGGAGGTACGGCCATGTTGATCAACTTCATGGCATTCGGAATAATCCTGAACATCTCGATGTCGCGAGGGCGCGTCGGCGGATAGCATGGTTGGCAAATGGAGACAGAAGCTTCATTTAGAACCACCCCGTGGCTGGCTTAACGATCCTAACGGGCTTTGTTTTTTCAAGGGTAAATATCATGTCTGGTTCCAGTACACGGAAGGTTCCGCGGACGGAAGAGGACTTCGCTCATGGGGCCATTATGAGAGCTCTGACATGCTTTCCTGGAAGTTTGCGGGGACATCGCTTCACCCTGATACCGAAGCTGATAAGACCGGAGTATTCTCTGGCAGTGCGGTCGTAAACGGCGATAAACTGGAGCTTTTCTATACAGGCAACGTGGAGCACGAAGGCGATTTCGACTACGTGACAAAAGGCCGCGAAGCAAATCAGATCCGTGTAACGACTGCTGATGCAAGGCAGATGGGCCCGAAGAACGTGATCTTGCGTAACAATGACTATCCGGATTATTGTTCCTGCCATGTCAGAGATCCGAAGGTTACATTTGAGAACGGCGTCTGGCGTATGGTACTGGGCGCACGTACGTTGGATAACGAGGGCTGCGTTCTGATCTATGAAGGCAAGTCTCCGGATGAATTCAAGTTCGTAAAGAAGCTTTCCGTTCCTGATTTCGGATATATGTGGGAATGCCCGGATATGTTTGAGCTGGGAGGAAATGCTTATTTGTCTGTGTCTCCGCAGGGATTGGAACATGAAGAATACAGATTTCAAAACGTTTTCCCGAGCGGGTATTTCAGAGTAGACGGCGATGTTCTTTCTGATTTTGAAGAGTTCGATCACGGCTTTGATTTCTATGCTCCGCAGACATTTAGAGCGCCTGACGGAAGACGCATCCTGATAGGCTGGATGGGCATCGGAGGTGAATCAGGATATACCAATCCCACCGTTGATCTGGGATGGCAGCATTGCCTGACTTTGCCGCGCGAATTGACCGCAGCATCCGACGGCGCTATCCTTCAGAATCCCATTAGGGAGTTAGCTGCGATAAGGCTTGCTCCCTCGGCGCTCGGGGAAAAGCCTGCCTGGCACAAGCTTCCGTTTGACATAACGGTAAGCGGCATCAGCCTGGATTCCGGATTTGAGATTAAGATCGGCAAGGCGAAGATTACTTGGCACGCCGAAGGATATATTGAATTATCTTTTGAGGACGCAGCGTCTGCAGGTGGCCGGACGTCACGCAGGGTAAAGACATCAGGACTAGAAGATCTCCGCATCGTAGCCGACAGATCGAGCCTTGAGATATTCATAAACGGCGGACGCTATGTCATGGGAACAAGGTTCTATCCCGAATATGCCGAAGTGCCGGTGAGCATTGACTGCAGCGGAGCCGACGCAAAGGTCTATGCGCTTGATATGAAGAATACGCTCGTCGCGATAGGTGAGGCACTGATAGATTTCATCCCTGACAGAAAGGGATGTGAGTTTGATGAAGTATCTTCATTTGCGCCCGCACCGGGAGGTGCTCCGGCAAACGTCTGCGCTGCTTTCTCGATGCTCGGAGGCAATTCCAGGATGATAACCCAGCTCGGAAAAGACCCTTTCGGAGATCTGATAATCAAGACTTTGGAGAACGCGGGAGTTGATGCATCAGCGGTAAGCCGTACCGGAGAAGCCAATACCGCACTGGCTTTCGTGAGCCTTAACCGCAGCGGAAAAAGTACTTATTCGTTCTACAGAAATCCTTCCGCCGACATGCTTTTTAGTCCCGGTCAGGTCAGTCCCGACATGTTTGACGATTGCGAATTTCTTCATTTCTGCAGCGTATCTTTGGGCGACTTCCCGATGAAAGACGCGCACAGGACAGCCATCGTTCTCGCACGCAAAAGCGGTGCCGTTATCAGCTTTGACCCGAATCTCCGGTTCATGCTCTGGGACGATCCCGACGCGCTCAAACATGTTGTTTTGGAGTTCATTCCCGAAGCGGATATCCTCAAGATCTCTGACGAAGAACTGGAATTCATAACGGGTGAGAAAAAGCTTGAGGATGCGCTCCCAATGCTCATGACAGGCAACGTGAAGCTCGTCATATTGACGTGCGGCGCTGACGGCGCTTATGCCGCAAACGCTGCGGGTACTGTTTATGTTCCGGGCAGAAAAGCGGATGTAACCGATACAACCGGAGCAGGCGACTGCTTCATAGGATCGTTCTTAAGAAGTCTCGAGATGAACGGCATTAAGAGATCGGACCTTGATAAGATCCCTTCAGACAAGCTCAAGGAATGCCTGGAGTTTGCAAATAAATGCAGTGCGATATCCGTCACGCGCAAGGGTGCGATACCTTCTTATCCTGCGCTTGAGGAAGCTCTTAAAGACTGACGGAAATCTTAAGGAGTTTTATCTCCTCATCAGTAAGTTCGCGGATCGTTCCGGTGTTATCGCATGACGCATCAATCTCAAGTCCTGCAAGACAGACTCTTCTTAATGCGGTGACCTCTTTGCCGAAGTGCGCGAATATCCTTCTTACCTCATGAGTCTTCCCTTCGTAAAGAGTTATCTCCGCAGTGCTGTCATCGATCACGGAAAACACCGCGGGAGCGGTCTTTACGGGAGTGTCCATATCCGTGAGAGTGATACCCGAAGACACGGATCTTATCTCGGATTCACTCCAGGGGTGTCCTTCAAATGAGACGAGGTATCTTTTCGCGATGTGGTATCTGGGAGACTGAAGTCTGTGCGACAGCTCGCCGTCGTTGGTGATGATGAGAAGCCCGGTCGTGTGATAGTCCAACCGTCCGACAGGCGCAAGCTTCTTGCCTTTGAGCTCGGTGGGGATAAAATCGCCTACGCAGGGAAGACGGGGATCCTCCATCGCAGTAAGAACTTCGTCAGGTTTATCCAAAAGGAAATACAGATTCTCTTTGAGTCCTATCTCGCTGCCGTTTACTGATATCTTGTCGTCTTCTTTGACCTGCATTCCGGGGTCTTTGGCAATAACGCCGTTTACGGTGACACCGCCTGAGGCGATGAGCGAGCGCACGTAAGATCTTGTGCCGAGGCCTGAATTTGCAAGAGTTCTGTCTAATCTCATAACAACGATTATACCATGTAGTATAATTCTCTTATTACGCGCGAAGGGGACTTCGGATAAACGATATGGCAGATGAATTTGACGCGAAATGGGAAGCATTTGAGGCTAAATGCCGCGCTTGCAATAACTGTGATCTCAGGGCGGGAGCGACTAACGTCGTTATCTACAGAGGCGGACGTCACGCGCCCCTCATGATAATCGGCGAGGCTCCGGGCGAGCAGGAGGACCTTCAGGCACTTCCGTTCGTCGGCAGGTCCGGTCAGCTTTTGCAGAATCTCATCAACTCCTACGGTCTTACCGAAGAGGACTATCATATCTGCAATATCGCGAAATGCCGTCCGCCCCAGAACAGGCGACCTACACCTTCCGAGATTCATGCGTGCAAGCCTTTGCTCGCCGAACAGTTCAGGCTGGTGCGCCCGAAGGTCATCCTTCTTTGCGGATCTACGGCGTATGAGGCTTTTTTCGGTGAAAAGCCGGTCATGCGAGATGTCAGGGGATTCTTTATCGAGAAGAACGGCTTCTACATCATGACGACATACCATCCCGCGTTCGCTCTGAGGAACCCGAGGAACAAGCTTCCCATCTACGAAGACATGGGCAAGGTCAGGCAAAAGCTCACCGAGATCGGTGCGATGCCGCCGCTTCCTTCAATCTGATTTATTAACCTGAGAAAGATATTGATTTTCATATTCTGATTTGCTATACTTCGTTGGTCGTTAATCGACATAGCCGAATTGTGTAACGGTAGCACACCGGTCTCTGACACCGTTTGTCTAGGTTCGAATCCTAGTTCGGCTGCCAATAGCAGATTGACCCTCCGGTATAACCGCGAGGGTCTTTTTATTCTATCGATCATGCGTAAACGGATGCCTTACATCATAGCGACTCTGGTGCTTCTCGCCGTGGAAGTCTGCATTGCTCTGTTTGTCCATGACAAGTTCGTAAGGCCGTTCATAGGAGACGTTCTGGTCGTTATCCTGATCTACACTTTGATAAGGATATTCATACCGGAGAAGGTAAGACTTCTTCCTTTATATATCTTCATTTTCGCTGCTGCCGTTGAAGTGCTCCAGTATTTCAAGATCGTTCAGATACTGGGACTTGATGACAATCAGCTGATGAGAACCATAATAGGCACTAAATTTGATATAAGGGATATATTATGTTACTTTGTCGGGTGTGCGCTGTGCGGTATTTGGGAATATTGCAGATACAGGAAGTCTAAGGCTTAAAAGTTATGAATTATAAAGTAATAGATAAAGAAACATACTATCGTAAAGGAGTGTTCCGTCATTTCTCGGAAGACTGCAAGTGCTCCGTCTCCATGACCGCAAGGGTAGATGTAACGGACCTTGTTAACTTCTCGAAAAGCACCGGGACCAAGTTCTACATTAATTTCCTTTACCTTTTGACGAAGGTCCTTAATTCCAGGGACGACTATAAGATGGCGTATCTCTGGCAGACTGACGAACTCATCTGCTATGACGTGATCAACCCCACGCAGTATGTTTTCCATGAGGATACGGAGACCTGCACGCCTGTCTACAGCAATTACGATCACGACTATAAGACCTTCTACGACAACGCTTTGGCTGATGTTGAGAAGGCAAAACAGACCCGCGAGTATGGTCTTGATCCCATGAACCATCCGAACTGGTTTGACGCTTCATATATCTCGTGGCTGTCTTACGATTCGCTCAATATCGAGCTTCCTGACGGATATCTGTATTTCCAGCCCATCGTCAACTGGGGCAAATACAGGGAGGAGAACGGCCGCCTTATGCTGCCTCTGACCGTAAGGATGAATCACGCGATTGCTGACGGTTATCTCGTGGCAAAGGTCTATAAGCTTTTGGAAGAAGAAATCGCGGGCTTTAACGGCTGACGGAGGATAATGATTTGAAGAGTTTCAAAGTCACAGCTGCCCAGGACGGCAAGCACGTCGTAAAGGCTTCCTCGGAGGCTTTCCCCGGACTTAAGCAGGCCGATCTATTCCATGCGTTGAAGCGCAAGGACATAAAGATCGACGGCAAGCGCACGGCTTCTGACGTTGCGGTAAAGGAAGGACAGATTGTTGAGGTCTGGCTGCCGGATGAGCTTTTCGAGGGCGGAGAGAAAAAGAACGGGCCGGAAAATGAGAAAGAACCCTTCAAGATCGTTGCTGAAACGAACGGGCTCATCATAGTCAACAAGGCGCAGGGCATCGCGGTCCATTCGGGCAAGAGCACCGGCGAAGACACGCTTATCGACCTGATCCGCAGCAAGACGAAGTTCAAGGAAGCTGAACTCTGCCATCGTATAGATATGAACACCGGCGGACTTGTCATGGTCGCAAAGGACAAGAAGGCTTTGGCTGACGCGGTCAAGCTCTTCAAAGACGGCCTCGTAACCAAACGTTACAGGGCGCTGGTCCTGGGAACTCCGGATGTCGGCGAGGGAACAGTCTGCGATGACGGAACCCTTATGTACGAGGTCACGGGATTTCTTGAGAAGACCAAGGACGGCAAGGTCTATATCCACGATACGAAGCAGCCGAAGGACCTGGCGATAGCGACCAGGTACAGGGTGCTTGAGACATACAGGGCGGCAGGTCCTGACCGGATCGACGTCACGGACATCGAGTGCGAGCTTGTTACCGGAAGGACTCACCAGATAAGGGCGCAGTTTGCACATCTCGGTTATCCGATCGTCGGGGACGGCAATTACGGAAGGGCGAAGCAGAACTCGTTCTTTACTTCAGTCGACGGCGGAAAGGTAAAGTACCAGCAGCTTTTCGCGTGCAGGATCACGCTTGGCAAGATCCCGAAAGACAACATTCACTTTGATGTATCCGGAAAATCATTTAGAATAGAGCCTGATTATTGCGTAATGCTGAAGCGAGGCAAGAGGAAATAATGGCAGATACAAGACCCATCGGGGTTTTTGATTCAGGTATAGGCGGACTTACGGTCCTGCGCGAGATATGGAATGTTCTCCCCGGCGAGAGCACGATCTATTTCGGTGACAACGCCAGGGCTCCCTACGGCAACAAGGCCAGGAGCACTGTAATCCGCTATTCGCTCCAGAATATGAAGTTCCTTGAATCAAAGGACGTAAAGATGATCGTTATCGCGTGTAATACCGCAAGCGCGTACGCATACGATACGTTAAAGGACAAGTCGGGCGTTCCTGTTGTAGAAGTAGTAACTCCCGGTGCCGAGGTTACCGTTAAGGCTACAAAGAATGGCAAGATAGGTATAATCGGTACCAAGGCCACGATCTCTACGGGCGTTTATAAGCAGGCCGTTGAAAGCTGCGCTTTAAAGCACGGCATTAAGAATATAGAAATATACCAGAAGACATGTCCGCTGTTCGTTCCTCTCGCTGAGGAAGGCTGGTGGGACAACGATATCGCAAGGCTTACCGCCAAAGAGTATCTGATGCCTTTAAAGGAAGCGGGCATCGATACTCTCGTCATGGCATGCACGCACTATCCGCTCCTCACCAAGGTCATCGGTGAGATAATTGGTGAAGGCATAACCCTGGTAAACACGGGTGCTGCCGCTGCGTCTGTCGTGAGAGACATGCTCAACAAGGACGGCAAGACCGCGGAAGATGCGGGAGCACCCAAAAGAGAATTCTTTACGAGTGACGAGCCCCAGATGTTTGAAAGCGTTGCAGCACAATTCCTCGGTGAAGGTCTGCCTTCAGGCACTCAGAAATTCATAACAGACGTATATAAAGTGGAGAATACATAATGGAAAAGTGTGTACTGCAGATAAAGACGGGAATGTACGGTGAGCCTTTTTACGCCGAAGGAACCTATTCTGAGGAAAAAGGCATACTGAAATACAATTGGACCGAGCTCCACGAAAACGAGAAAGTAGCTTCCGATTTCGAGCTGGTTTGTGATGCCGCCGGAAAACAGGTCACGGTTATCAGGGGAGGGGACGTTTCCTCCAAGATGGTCTTCGAACCCGGGAACCGCACCAAAGGCTCGCTCAACACCATGTTCGGAGTCATTGAAGTCGTTATTGCGACTGAGTATATTAATTTTCCTTCAGCACTTAACGAGACCCTGGAATTCAGCTATACTATGGACCCTGACGAGGGTGAGTCCGTAAAAAATGTTTTTTCGATAAAGAGGCTATTGCAAAACGCGGAAGAATAATGTATTATCTTCAAGCATTGTTTGTGAAAGGAATTGGAGGTGAAGATAAATGGCACATCCCAAGCGTAAATGGTCGAAGGCAAGAACAGCCCGCCACAGAAGCTTGTTCAAGCTTAACATGCCGGGTTTCGTTGAATGTCCCCAGTGTCATGCTAAGATGCTTCGC
>JAEEGL011412449.1_pt1 | contig 10530 bp, 4 predicted proteins | sample 9134231 | NCBI WGS metagenome assembly JAEEGL01 (sample SAMN16246548, study PRJNA631951) | gut metagenome | biome: gut microbiome; feature: rumen; material: fiber-attached | host: Bos | place: Iran: Karaj | collected 2018-10
ATTAACAGCCAGATTGACTCCTGGAAGCAGACATTGGCCAACAACGAGATGGTAAAGGTCAACGCCAAGAACAGCGGCAAACTGACCAACGTCTCGTTTGACAGCGGTGTCGTTGTCGAGAGAAGTTATACCACTGAGGACTACGACGGTATAGAAACCGAGAACACATTCAAGATGAGCGTCGTGGCCGGATTCGATACTGGTGTGGAAATCAATAAGACCGGTGTGGACATCAGCCTCAAGACGAATACTGGCGGCGGCCATGTGACGAGCCATTCGGAAGGCACCACGCAGTCCAAGTCCGTGGGCTTCGTGCTGGCCGATGAAGGCGAGGACGACAAGCACACCATCGACTACGGTATGGGTGGTGACGGCTACGGTTACGTGTTCTTCACCCTTGGCGGCCAGACCAGTTGCCCCTACGAGGATGTCGAGGTGACGAAATACTACAAGCCGGGCACGGTGCTGAGTTCTGCAACGGCACAGATTCAAGTGCCGAAGATCAGGGCCGAGAAGACTATCGTGAGCAATATTCCTACTGCTGGCACGGGCGAGGTAACACTTCTGCTCTCCAACGACAGCGAGATTAACGAGGACGGTTATTACGACCTGAGCCTTGTTGACGAAACGAACCCCGACGGACTCCAGTTCTTTATGGACGGACAGCCGTTTGCAGGCGGACGCTCCGTCTATGTGTCTGCTGGCAGCGATGTGACCCGCAAGACCATCATGGTGAAGCAGGGAAAGAAAAATGTGCTGAAATACAAGGACGTGAAACTGCGTCTCTCCTCACAATGTCAGGGCGACCCGTCGGCTGCCTTCCCCGTCATTGCCGACACTATCGCACTCACCTTCGAGTTCGCTCCCTCATGCAGCGATATCGCGCTGGCTGTGGACAACAGGACGGTGAACAACATGACTGGCCCGCAACTCGCGCTCACCATCTCGAAGTATGACCTGAACCTGGAGAGCCTGAAGGGCATCAAGATTCAGTATATGAAGGGTGGCAACGACTGGGCACTGGCCAAGGAGTATGTCACCAACGAGGCCGACGCCACCAACGACAAGGAGTTGCTGAAGAGTGCTGAGGTAACCTATCCCCTCGACATGAGCGACCCCATTTGGACTGACGGCAACTATGTGTTCCGTGCTATCACCGTCTGCGACAATGCCGGAGACATCGTGAACAACGAGAGCAACGAGATTAACGTCATCAAGGACATGGCACAGCCTATGCTCATTGCCATGCCTACTCCCACCAACGGCATCCTGAACGCTGGCGATGAACTGAGCGTGACCTTCAACGAGGACATCCAGTACGGCGAATTGCTGCGCACGGCCAACTTCTATATCCGCGGACAGTTGAACGACCGTGAGGTAGACCACGATGCCGCCTTCCAGGCCAATGGCACGGCTGGTGCTTCGACCGAGGCCGCCATCGACCTCGCCGGCAAGTCGTTTGCTGTGAACCTCTGGCTCAACTGGAACGAGGCCGGAAGCTTCGTCAACCACGGCAGTCAGGACAACAACTTCGACGCTGCTGTAGATGCCAATGGACACTTGGTGGTGACTGTGGCTGGTGAGACCTACACATCAGATGCCACCATACCTCAGAACAAGTGGAACTTCGTGTCGCTCTCTATGGAGCAGACCGAGGACGGTGCTGTGCTCAACGCCAATGCCGCCTACGATGGCAGCGAGGTGATGCTGTTCCAGAACCAGTCTACAGGAGCCTATACCGGCAACGGCAAGTTTGAGGTAGGCTCATCCATCAAGGGTGCCATCCACGAGGTGACGCTCTGGAACGAAGCACGCGCCTGGGCTGTCGCTCAGGGCGAGATGTACACGGGCAAGAGTCCCTTCACGCCTGCCCTTATAGGCTACTGGCGCATGGACGAGGCTCATGGAACGACTGCAGAGGACGCCGCACGCGGCCGCCACATCCTGCTGCCCAGTGAGAACGCCTGGCACATGGAGAACGAGAACCGCTCGTTGCAACTCGACGGTACGGACTATGCCGACATCAGCATCGCATCGATTACCACCGACAACACGCAGGATTATGCTGTGGAGTTGTGGATGCGTGCCGATGAGAGCCAGACCGACGCCGCCTCTATCATTTCGATGGGCAACGACGGCATTGACCTGCGCATTGCCAAGAGCGGTGCCTTGGAGTTAGAGACCAAGGGTACGACCTATAACGTCACCACGACCGACCTGCGCGACAACCAGTGGCACCACATCGCCCTGAACGTGCTGAAGAGCACCAACGGCATGGCTACGGTCTATGTCGATGGCAGCCAGCTGAAGCAGATTCCCGCATCGTCAATGCCTGCACTGGCCAACGACAACCTCGTGCTCGGTGCAAAGCGCTACATAGAGACACCGGGAACGGCCGGAACGTTCAGCCAGTACCTCAAGGGTAACTTCGACGAGTTGCGCATCTGGCACAGCACCATGACCGGCGACATGCTCCGTCAGAACATGTACGCCCGCGTCAATCCTGCTGACCACGACGGACTTGTGGCCTACTATCCGTTGGAGAAGCGCGCCCTCGACCAGTACAACCAGATCGTGACCACCTCGACCCTGGCCGACCAGGCTCTGGGCAGCGATGCTGTGGCAAAGGTGCTGCGTGCCGGCGCTACGGTGGCCGACTGGAGCAGCAGCGAGGCCAAGGCCATGAAGCTCGCCCCCACCACACAGAACGTCGACTTCTCGTTTGTGGGCAGCGACCGCAAGATTCTCATCACCCTCAACGAGACGCCGCAGCGCGTTGAAGGCTGCACACTCTACTTTACCGTACGTAGCGTCCGCGACCTGAACGGCAACCTCAGCGACCCCATCACCTGGACGGCAGTCGTCAACCAGCACCAGATGGAGTGGAGCGAGGAGAACATCAGCGTCCGCAAGGCTAACGCAGAGACCAAGACATTCGAGGTTGACGTGCGCAACGTCAGCGCTTTGGCAACCAACTGGACCATCACCGGCATGCCTTCATGGCTCTCCGCTTCTGCCGAGAGCGGCACGCTCGCAGCCCAGGCCTCGAAGACTATCACCTTCACCGTGGTTGCCTCTACAGCCGTCGGCAAGTATGAGCAGACCATCTACGTTAGCGGCGACGACGGCGTTCAGAAGCAACTCGTGGTGAACGTCGTGTCCGAGGGCGAGACGCCCGACTGGACGGTGAACCCCTCCGGCTATGAGTTCACGATGAACATCATGGGACGTCTTAAGATTGACAACAAACTCAGCGAGGACACCGAGGACATGGTGGCCGCCTTCAACGGCAAGGAGTGCGTTGGCGTGGCTCGTCCGCAGTACTTCAAACGCTACGACGCCTACTACGTGATGATGACCGTCTATGGCAACGACGGCGATGACAACGCCGAGCTCACCTTCAAGGTGTATGACGCCTCTACGGGCATCACCTATCCGTCGGTCAGCGTGTCGCAGCCTGTCAACTTCGAGAAGGATGCCATCGTTGGTACCATCACCACGCCCGTGGTGTGGACGCCCGACAACAAGGTGGAGCAGGACATCGCCCTGAACACCGGATGGAACTGGATCTCGCTCTATGTGGAGCCAGAGGATAAGACCATTGCCACCATGTTGAAGGATGTCGACGTGGCACAGGTTAAGACCTCGCGGATTTACGCCCAGCATGCTGGCAGCTCATGGGCAGGCGAGCTCACGGAGATGGCTCTCGGCACGATGTACAAGATGCAGGCCAACAACAACGGCGAACTGCAGGTCATCGGCACGCCGGTGGTCAGCGCAGAGACGCCCATCACCATCGCCAAGGGTTGGAACTGGTTAGGCGTAGCCACCACGGCCACGTTGTCACCCACCGAGGCTTTCGGCGGTCTCGACCCGCAGGAAGGCGACTTGGTGAAGAGCCAGCGTGAGTTCTCTATGTTCTCTGAGAACGCCTGGGTGGGCTCACTCGATGCCATCGTGCCTGGTGTGGGCTACCTGTACAGTTCCGAGGACGCTACGACAAAGACCTTCACCTATCCCGCCAAGGGTAGCACGCAGGGACGCAAGAACGCTCCACGCTCTGTGTCCTCAGCATCCTCAGAGCCCTCTGTGCTCATGGAGAGCAACATGAACGCCATCCTGACTGTCGTCGACGAGAACGGACAGCAGCGCAACGACGCCATCATCCGCGTCAACGCCTTTGGCGAACTGCGCGGCGAGACCCTCGCTCCGAGTTACGATAGCGAGTATTTCCTCACCGTTCAGGGTAAGGCCGGAGATGCAGAGATGCAGGTCAGCGTAGAGCTCGATGGCATCACCTACAACGTGGGTACCATCTTCTTCCAGCCGGATGCTCTCTATGGCAGCGTCAAGCAGCCCGTTGTGCTCGTTATCGGCGAGACCACAGCCATCAGTCCCATCAACATTGCCAACTACAAAGACAACGGCAATGTCTATGACCTTGGTGGACGTCGCGTCTCTTCCGAGAAACTTTCCAACGGACAGATTAACAAGGGCGTTTATATCCACAATGGCCAGAAGGTCGTCAAGTAGAAAACCTACCAAAGTGCTGTACCCCAATACGTGACGGCACACGGTAGTAACTTCTAAGTAAAAAACCACCCGCTGAGGCATCGCCTACAGCGGGTGGCTTTTTCATATCCCCCGGATTGCTGCTAATATCAATCTGCCAGACGTACTGAGAGATTTTGAGGCGTATAGGTCGAATTTTACGAATTATCAGGCCGCTTGCGGTAATAATAACTGAAGCGAAACAGGCTCCAAAAGGATGCAAGCAAGGCTCCGAAGGGATGCAAGGAAGGTCGTATTGGTGCGCAAAAGAGGCTGGATGGCAAGCCAAAGTGCGATAGAATTGACTTAATTTACGGCCTGAACTGCGTTAAACTTCCAAAATCAGTTTGCTGTCTCAACTTTTCTTCGTATCTTTGCATGCATTTTTAAAACAAACAAAAATATGGAACAAACTACATTCTTAAAAATTAATGTGGCCGACTCGGTGGTAGTATGCCTGGAAGCCATGCAGAAAGGAACCGTCATTGAGGTTGACGGGCAGACAGTGGTTCTGCAACAAGACGTGCCCGCAGGCCACAAAGTGCTGCTGCGCGATGTGAAGGAGGGCGAGAACATCATCAAATACGGCTATCCCATTGGCCATGCACGCAAGGATATGAAGGCGGGCGAATGGGTGAACGAGAATAACCTGAAAACTAATCTCTCTGGTACGTTGGAATATACTTATTCGCCTGTCAACGAAAAACTTAACATCAAACAAGAGAATAGAACCTTTAAGGGCTATGTGCGCAAGAACGGCGACGTAGGCGTGCGTAATGAGATATGGATTGTGCCCACGGTGGGCTGCGTCAACGGCATTGCCGAACGGCTGGCCAGGCAACTGCGCGATGAGACGGGCTGCGAGGGGGTTGATGCCATTTATACTTGGCACCACAACTACGGCTGCTCGCAACTGAGCGGCGACCACGAGAACACCCGCAAGGTGCTGCGCGACATTGTGCTGCATCCCAATGCCGGTGCCGTGCTGGTGCTCGGATTAGGATGCGAGAACAACCAGCCCGACGATTTTATGAAACTGCTGGGCGACTACGATAAGGACCGCATCCGTCTGCTGGTTACGCAAAAAGTGGATGGCGACGAGGTGGAAGCCGGCATGCAGGTGCTGTGCGAACTCTATGCCATTGCCAAGCAGGACAAGCGCGAGAGCGTGCCCGTGAGTAAACTGCGCGTTGGATTGAAATGCGGCGGCAGCGACGGCTTCAGCGGCATAACGGCCAATCCGCTGGTGGGAGAGTTCTCCGACTGGCTCGTGGCTCAGGGCGGTACATCGGTTTTGACCGAGGTTCCCGAGATGTTTGGTGCCGAGACCATTCTCATGAACCGTTGCGAGACGCCTGAACTCTTCGATAAGACCGTGTCGATGATCAATAACTTCAAGGAGTATTTCCTCAGTCATGGCGAACCCGTGGGCGAGAATCCCAGTCCCGGCAACAAGGCCGGCGGCATCTCTACGCTGGAGGACAAGGCACTGGGCTGCACGCAGAAATGCGGCCGTGCACCTGTAAGCGGCGTGATGGAGTATGGCGACCGGCTGCAGTCAACGGGGCTTAACCTGCTGTCTGCACCTGGCAACGACCTTGTGGCTGCTACCGCCCTGGCTTCGTGCGGCTGCCATCTGGTGCTCTTCACCACCGGCCGTGGTACACCCTTCGGCACCTTCGTGCCAACGATGAAGATTGCCACCAATCCTACGCTGGCTGCCAAGAAGCCCAACTGGGTGGATTTTAGTGCTGGACAGTTGGTGGAAGGCCGAACGATGGAGGAACTGGTGCCTGAGTTTATCGACAAGGTGCTGGCGGTGGCCAGTGGCGAGAAGGCTCGCAACGAGGAAAACGACTATCGTGAAATCTCCATTTTCAAAAACGGTGTAACCCTGTAGGTTTAAGGTATAAGATCTTAGGTCAAAGGATTAAGGTATATATGGAAGACAGTCTGCTGAATAAATATCTGGACGAGATAGGGCGTGAGCGCCTGCTTTCCGAAGAGGAGGAGGCGCGCCTGTCGTCCCGCATCCTGAAAGGTGACGAACGTGCATTGAACAAACTCATTGAGGCCAACCTGCGCTTTGTCGTGGTTATTGCGCGGCAGTATCAGGGTAGGGGACTCTCTATGGAGGACTTGGTGAGCGAAGGCAACCTTGGGTTGATGAAGGCTGCCCGCAAGTATGATGCCACCAGGGGCCTGCGCTTCGTCAACTATGCCGTGGTGTTTATCCGTCAGCAGATAGAAAAGGCACTCAAGATGGAGAGTGCCGAGCAGCGCGTGGAAAGCGGCCGGGACGGTCAGACACGTTCCGTTGATGCGCCGTTAGGCTATAAACCTAACGTGAGCCTGCTGTCGGTGCTCGTTGATGCCAACTCTCCCCAGGCCGACGAGCGTGTATACAACTCCAATGTAGAAGCCGCTGTAGAGTATGCCCTGCGTTCGCTCAACGAGCGTGAGAACCAGGTAGTCAATGCCTTCTTCGGCATCGGGCAGGATCATCTCACCATGGCCGAGATAGCCGAGGATATGGGGCTGAAGCGTGAGCGCGTGCGCCAGATTCGCAACAGGGCCATTCGGCGGATGAAGAAAACCTTCCGCCACCGAATGTTATTGTAATGACTGCTGATACCACTCAAAGAGTTTCCTGACACCTTCGTCAATCTCCACCTTGTGAGTCCAGCCGAGGCTGTGAAGTTTTGAAACATCAATAAGTTTACGCATAGTACCGTCGGGTTTGGTTGCATCAAACTCGACGGTTCCTTTAAAGCCGACGGCCTTCACCACTAATTCCGACAATTCACGGATGGTGAGTTCCTTGCCTGTGCCCACATTAATGTGACAGTTGCGAATCTCGCCAAGTTTGGGAAGCGCTCCGCCGCGTCCGGCCGAATGGTTACGGTCGACGGCTCCGTCGGTAGAGGCTCCGTAGTGGACGGACGAGTATTTCTCGATACCGATGACATCCTTGAAGTCTACGTTCAGCAGCACATGCACAGAGGCATCGGCCATGTCTTCGCTCCAGAGAAATTCGCGCAAGGGCGTGCCTGTGCCCCACAGTACCACTTTGTTGTCCTCTATGCCGTACTTACGTAATACCGTTATAACGGAATCGCGGGGGGCCGTGCCGTCGATGCCCTCAACCGGCCGCTTGTTCAGGTCGATGGCAATCTTGTCCCATGCGCCGTCGTGAATCAGTTTGGCTAAGTAAATCTTACGCATCATGGCTGGCATCACGTGACTGTTTTCCAAATGGAAGTTGTCGTTAGGCCCATAGAGGTTGGTGGGCATCACGGCCATGTAGTTGGTGCCATATTGCAGGTTATAGCTTTCGCACATCTTCAGGCCTGCAATTTTGGCAATGGCATATTCCTCGTTGGTATATTCCAGTGGCGAAGTCAGCAGGCAGTCTTCCTTCATGGGTTGCGGCGCATTCTTAGGGTATATGCAGGTAGACCCCAGGAACAGCAGTTTCTGTACGCCGTGGGCGTAAGCCTCGCTGATGACGTTGCATTGAATCTTCATGTTCATCATGATGAAGTCTGCACGATAGAGCGAGTTGGCCATAATGCCTCCCACAAAGGCGGCAGCCAGCACAACGGCATCAGGACGCTCATCATCAAAGAACTTCTTGACAGCCATCTGATCTGTAAGGTCAAGTTTCTTATGACTGCGTCCCACAAGATTATTGTAACCTCTTGAAAGGAGGTTGTTCCAAATAGCGGAGCCCACAAGTCCGTGATGCCCCGCTACATATATTTTAGACGTCTTTTCTAACATTGGAAAAATCGCTGTTATTCTGCAAAAATCCTTTTCGTTTATCGCTTATCGTTGTTACTTCACAATACCTTTTTCGAGATATTCTGCCAAGTTCGTGCGTACCTTGGCTGCTGCACCTTCGGCCGCAACCTTTGCCATATCGCTATCCACCATAATCTTCACCAGTTCTTCAAATGAGGTCTTATTGGGATTCCAGCCCAGTTTGGCCCTGGCCTTGGTGGGGTCTCCCCAAAGATTGACCACGTCCGTTGGGCGGTAGAAGTCGGGCGATACTTCAATGAGCACGTTGCCAGTGGATTTGTCGATGCCCTTTTCATCGGCACCTTCACCAACGAACTCCAATTCAATGCCTACATGTTTGAAAGCATAGTAGCAGAAATCGCGTACAGAATGCTGAACCCCCGTGGCAATGACGAAGTCCTCGGCTTTGTCCTGTTGTAGGATGAGCCACATACACTCTACGTAGTCCTTGGCATAGCCCCAGTCACGCAGGCTTCCCAGATTGCCTAAGTACAGTTTGTCCTGCTTACCCTGTTTGATGCGGGCGGCTGCCAACGTAATCTTACGGGTAACGAATGTCTCGCCTCGGCGCTCACTCTCGTGGTTGAACAGGATGCCCGAGCAACAGAACATATTGTAGGCCTCGCGCTACTCTTTCACAATCCAGTAGCCGTACTGCTTGGCAACGGCGTAGGGAGAATAGGGGTGGAAGGGCGTGTTCTCGTTCTGAGGCACCTCTTCTACCTTGCCGTAGAGTTCGGAGGTAGATGCCTGATAGATGCGGCATTGGCTGGTGAGTCCCAGTTGTCGCACGGCCTCCAGTATGCGGAGCACACCAACGGCATCAACATCGGCGGTAAACTCGGGTGAGTCGAAACTGACCTGTACATGACTTTGTGCCGCAAGGTTGTAGATTTCCGTCGGCTTCACTTTGCCTATGACACCGAGGATGCTCATCGAGTCACCCAAATCGGCATAGTGGAGGTGGAAATTGGGCTTGCCTTCCAGATGAGCGATACGTTCGCGGTAGTCAACAGACGAACGGCGAATGGTGCCGTGTACGTCATATCCTTTCTCCAACAGGAACTCTGCCAGATACGAACCGTCCTGGCCAGTAATTCCCGTAATAAGAGCAACTTTATTATTCATAGTTTAGTTTTCACCAGAGAACTGCTTGATGCGCTGTTCCTCGGATAGTTTACATATTAATAAGGTGTCGTTGTTTTCGGCCACGATATAGCCGTCCAAGCCTTGGATAACCACTTTCTTCTCCTGCGTGGTGTGAATCATGCAGTTGTGGGTCTCGAAGAGGCTGATGTTGTCGCCTATGCAGGCGTTGCCGTAGATATCGTGTTTGGTCTGTGTCTGCAGCGAGCCCCATGTGCCTAAATCGCTCCAGCCGAAATCGGCAGGACAAACAAAGATCTCCTCGGCCTTCTCCATGATGGCATAGTCTACAGAGATGTTTTCGCATTGTGGGAATTTCTCATTGATGACCTCCTGCTCCTGCGGTGTGCCGTATACGGGCAGCATCTGCTCGAAAATCTTGTTCATCTTGGGCTGATAAACACGGAAGGCGTTGACAATGGTGCTGACGTTCCAGATAAAGATACCTGCGTTCCAGAAGTAATAGTTCTTCTTGATATACTGCTGGGCGGTGGCCAGATCGGGCTTCTCGCGGAAGGAGTCAACGCGGAAGATGCTCTTGTTGCGCAGCGACGATGCCGAGAGGTCGGCTTGTATATAGCCATAGCCTGTTTCAGGCCGCGACGGTTTCATACCCAGTGTGACGATAGCGTCGCTGTCTGATGTGAAATCCATGCATTCTGTGATGACGCGCTGGAACTCCTGAATGTTCATCACGATATGGTCGCTGGGCGTGACCACGATGTTGGCCTTCGGGTCTTTCGACTTAATGCGCCATGAGACGTAGGCGATGCATGGAGCCGTGTTGCGACGGCAAGGCTCACAGAGAATGTTGCTGCGAGGCATCTGCGGCAACTGTTCTGCCACAATGTCGGCATACTTCTCGTTGGTTACAACCCAGATGTTCTCAGGTGCTACCAGTGGGCCGAAACGTTCTACGGTTAGTTGCAGCAAGGTTTTGCCTGTGCCCAACACATCAATAAACTGCTTAGGACACTTAGCCGTGCTCATAGGCCAGAAGCGGCTGCCCACACCGCCTGCCATAATAAC
>JAEEGL012063048.1_pt1 | contig 10530 bp, 9 predicted proteins | sample 9134231 | NCBI WGS metagenome assembly JAEEGL01 (sample SAMN16246548, study PRJNA631951) | gut metagenome | biome: gut microbiome; feature: rumen; material: fiber-attached | host: Bos | place: Iran: Karaj | collected 2018-10
AAATACAGGCCCAAAAGAGTGTGCCTTCCCCTGGCCACAATGTTCCACAGATTGCCCTTCATTGTGCAGTTCTCCACATACAGGAATCCCATGGCCGTAGAACCGCCGTTGTCAAGAATCCTGACCACGGTGGCGCACTTGTAAAAAGTGCAGTGGTCGATGAAGAACGGCCTGGAAGGAGAAGCGGCCAGCTTGAACTGGAAAACGTCGTTTTTGCGGTTAGTGTATACAGTAAGGCCTGTAACCCTCCCGGAGACATCTCCCAGCTTGTTTTCAGCCGGCTTGCCATTGCCGAGGATATAGAAAAGCGGCTTTCCAGGATAACTGGACACAAAGTTGTCGGATGCAGTTATCCTGCTGCCCATCTGCCCGTACTCTCCACCGTCACCGCATCCTCTGAGCATAAAATGCCCCGTATTGACAACAACGGTACGCGTCATCACATACTCCCTGGACAAAAAGCTTATCGGATTCTTGTTGCGGGAAGCAAAGTCAAAGGCTTTCTGCAGCCGCTCCGAATCGTCTTTTCCGCCAAACCAGTCGACATAGATCCAGTCGTTTATGAACTGGTAAGGCTTGTCAGGAACTGTTATATTGTTGAATATAGGCAGATTGGATGCATTCTCCAGACGGGTTCCGTTGCCACAGAGCGTGCCGTTGGAGATGGAGCCACCGGTAAACTTGAGGACGCAGTTGGCCGGAATCTGGAATTCGGTTCCCTTCAGGTCAACATCACACTTGATCTCGTAAATCCTGTTCTCCTTGACCACCTTTGCCCTGAAATCGGATGAAGTCAGAACCTGAACGGTTTCAATCGACCAGGCTGGCGCGGGAAACATCGCCGAGAAAAGTACCAGAAGGACTGATATCCTGTAAATGAACTTCATAGCAAAAGATTCTAATATGTGTGAGCGTTTATAGACGGAAGAATTATCCTGAAATCTTCTATGTTCATACCCTCATCCAGCACCTTGTAGCAGAAATTGCCGTGCGCAGGGACCTTGAAAAAGCCGAAAGAACCCTTCAGTGCCTGGTCACAGACGGTTGAAGAATACTCGATGACTTCCGGTTTTGCCAGACGGACCACAGAAGGCAGAACGTCCTTAAAGGCTCCAGAGGCGCTCTTCCCGGTTTTTGACACGGTATAAAGATGATGGACACATTTCAGCCGGCCCCTTTTTCCCACCATGAATATCGAGAAAACATCCTCGTTGTCAATCACAAGATACTCACGGTTGGGGAAAGTGAAAAATCTCCATCTGATATAATCCAGAGACCAAACGGGAGTAATGACTTGAGGGTCAAGCGCTTTTTCCTCCGCGAGGGAAGACGGGCACTTTTGCCTTATCTCCTCAAGGTTGGAAGGATTGGGCACAAATGGCTTTTTGAGGTCAAGTATCCTGAACAGAGCGCTGAAAGGACGGGCGACCTTGATCTTGAAACTGCGGACATCGTTGCGGATAATCCAACCCATGTGGGAGAACCCTGCCACGCTGTTGGCATTGGGATAGTTGTACAGAAACTGAACTCCGGCCTTTAGCATATTCTCTTCTGCCAGGAGAATCAGTTTCTTGAACAGCCCCTTGCCCTGATACGCCGGATGGACAAAAGTCTCGTAGGACAGGGCACAGGTCCAGTCCCTGCCCTTATATTTTACCACACCTCTGCCGTAGGCGACACATCCTGCCACCTTGTCCCCGTCAAATGCACAAGCCATAAAAGCCTTGCCATAAGGGCTCTGCTCAAATTTCCAGTGAAACCACTCTTCTGTCTTTGCCGGCTCTTTATGCGAAAGTGCCTTGCCTTCCAGAAAACTCGGTATCAGAGAGTCATCCTCGCCGTATTTCCAAAGTCTGAGTTCCATATTATTCTTTCCTGTCAAGGCTGACTATGTGAGACAGCATAAACATGAAGATAAAGCACATTCTGTATGAGAACAGCAATGTGGATGTGATGTACCAAAGCAGCATGAAATAGAATATCCTGCCACGCCTTATTGTATACCTCCAGCAAGACAGATAGAAGGCGATATTGATGATCAGCCCCAAAAAGCCGTATGTGTACACCATATTGCCGTACTCGGAATCGAATATTTCAATAATGGAAATATCGGACGGTCGGAAAGTGGATGGATCTGCATAGCCTATAAGCAGATGCAGGAAGGAGTTAGGCTGGCCCAGATAATCGGCGAACACCTGAATCTTGAACACGAAACTGTCGCTCATTCCACCGGCCACATTCAATCCCCTGATGGTTTCGGAAGCGGCAATCATAGCCACCGGCAAGAAAAGGAACAGCAGCAAGATATACATACCGGCTCTTACCTGCTTGCTGATTGTTTCAGACTTGTAGAGATAATAGCCCGCCAGAACGAACAGAACAACGAATCCTGTGCGGCTTCCTGTCAAAAGCACCGATATAAACGCAAAAATCAAAAAACGGAGAACTGAAACAAAACGCTCTTTGCTGTAATCGACAAGGAATAAGGCCACAAGACTTGTAATATATCGCGACGCCTGATTCGGGTTATGGAAGAGACCGGCCAGACGGAAATTGAAAATACCTCCAAAAGTAATGTTCTCCTTCATGTAGTTGAACATTCTTGTCTCGTTTTCACCTGTAGCAGGATAAAGATACTCGTACAACAGCTGCAATGGCTCAAATCCGATAAGGTAGACTATCTGAGACAGAATGATAAAAATCAGCGCTATGTAATAATATGCTTTAGGAATAGCCCTTCCTCCTGCAAAAGGGAAGCATATCATCAGCAGCAATATATTGAATCCCATCAATATATACTTGTTTGAGTCGTGGGTGCCATTATTGATGGAGAATGCTGTCGTGATAACAATTATCCCACAAAACAATATACGCAATAGCTGAACAGACCGAGGAAGCTGAACCCTTTTTTCCGTAAAGAACAAATAAAGGCACATTATCGGATTAACCAAAAGCAAAGGTGTCGCGATATGCGGCAGGAAAAGCGCTATCAGCAAGCAGATTCCAAGAATGTGTCTTCGTTCGCCAGTATTTACCGCTAAAGTATCTTGTTCCATTTCTAGTTATTTCCAGTAATACAAATTAGAGTTGTGCCCCACTCTCTTTTCCTCAGGAGGCAGTTTCATATAGTCCCCGAAGGTGGACTTCAGGTATGTATGAAAATCCTTGACCGCCATATACTTTCTGTTCTCAAAAGGAATGTCCTCGTAGGATTTGAAAACTTCAAAAGGTATCGGCTCCTTGTTTATGGTACCGGCCACCATCTCAAAACAGTAAGGGCAATCTTCCTTTTCCTTCTTCTGGGCTATCTTGTTTATTCGGACCGCAAGAGAGTTCCTGGACAACAGAGAGCAGAACCAGGCAAAAGGCATCTTGGATAGTGACAGCCTTGCCGTCTTACGCCTTTTCCAGGCAAAATTCAGCATCTGCATCCTGTAATAGAAAAGTGCCTTTCCGTGGCGGCGCCTGAAATCCTTTAAATCAGCAACCTTGTCCACGGGGAACAAGTCGATGTAAACACCAGTGCGCTCCACCCCATCCACCAGGGCTACGGTCTGAGGCATGGAAATCTTTGCAAAAGGATATCCTTTGTTGTTCCCCGATTCTATGCTTACGAGTTCGTATGGATGCTTGTCTGCCGTTTCCTTCCAAAGGCTGGCAAAGCGCACATAGTCAGAGCGCAGCATCTGGATGTCAACATCATCGTCCCACGGGATATAGCCCCCGTGGCGGACAGCCCCAAGAAGAGTGCCTCCACTTATAGTGTACCTGATGCCATTCTGCCTGCAGAACTTGTCCACATAGTCCAGAATCTGCATCTGGAGCTCCTTAAGCTCGTCCAGCAATATCTGTTTCATTACTTCTTCTTCAACAGTTTTCGCAGTTCCCTCTTGAGTTTCTGCTTACGGATATACCTCTCAAGTTTCCGGTGAGGCCTCGGATCGGAGTTGTCATACACAAAATGAATGTCTGCAGAAGACAAGATATTGCGGCACTCCTTTTCAGTGATATGATAGAAACTCCAGTCGTCTATGCACATACGCTCATTAACGTAAGTTGCTGTTCCTGAAACCGTACCCGAAAAGTTCTCAAAGGATTCCCCGCGGAAAGACCTTACCAGCATATCAGGCAGGTTCACTCCCATCCTGGTTACGGCATAGCCCGATCCTCCGAAACGGAAGTTCATTTCTCCGAAATACATCTTCCCGCCGCTCTCATAGAAGTCTATGTCGAAAAGGCCGTGAAAACCGACACCTGCCACATATTCCCTGAACTTTGAAAGAATCTCCTCGAAACCGTCAACAGGCTTTACTATTCCCTGCCTTGCGATTCCGAAATGGCTCTTGCTGTTCACGATAAACTCTATTATTGCAGGTATCACCACGTTTTTCCCGTCAGAGAAACCGACAACTGCATACTCCGTGTCTATATGCTTGTAATCCTCCACAAGAACGTTGGTGTCCAGCATTCCGGCCACCTTGTCCAGGACCCTGAGCAAATCCGCTTCACTGCCGCATCGCCTGAGGAACTGCTTTCCGCCGCTGATTGTCGCCAACGGCTTTGTAAAGCAAGGATAGGAAATGTTTTCAGGCAATTCATACTGCCCGTTCTTTATTTCAACGATTACTCCCTCAGCAACATTAAGGCCTATCTTGCGGGCGTGTTCCTTCTGGACTGTCTTGTCCATCCAGTGAACTACAGAACCTTGATAATCATCGATATTAGGGAAGACGAACCTCTCCCTGAGAAGATCCTTGTTGTCATCCACCACGGCAGCGGAGAAGTCACTGTCCGGAATCAGAATCGTCTTTTGGTCAGGATCGGTGCACTTCTCAAGCAGGAGGCGTACCAGACCATTCTTGTCTTTTGCCTGGCAATAGTAGTATCTGCTTACATACTTGCTGCAGCAGTCTATAGGCTTTCCTCCCTCAAAGCGCAGGAATCTCCCCATCCTGCCGTGAAATACCATAGAAACAACTATGATTTCACAACCGGAAGATGCCAGAGACCTGATTATTCCAAGTCTCGACGTATAGCCGTGCCCTATTATTACAACTTTCTGTCTGCCCATTTATTCTAGATTCCGAATCTTTTGACTGGTCCTGGTTTATAACGAAGTTTTTTAAAAAACTTTCTTAACCCATATACAATCCTGCACTTTAGCCGTGAAGCGCGAGGCTTCCCAAACCATTTGGCAATTACAACATTATAATGATCTTTCCACACCATAATATCAATTGGGATATAACCAGACTTTCTTGCCGTAACCAGACGGCGCTTATGAGACTCGTGTGTATCAGCAATCATTACATCTAACCCCATATCCTTAGCTGCCGCTTCCCTCTGGGCATCTAACATTCTGAAAATGCCATGATGAGAATAATCAGGAAGTACAGAATCTAAACATACATAGGCATAATCTGTTGCCTCTTTATCAAACCAGAATTTGAACCTTTTCTTTATGAGTGCTGCTGTTCCAACTAATTTATCTCCATCCAAAGCCACAAACATCTTCCCTTGGCCTTCTACCTTTTCACGCAAATAATCAGAAGAATGAGTGTGTAAAGCCATTTTAATCCCATCCTTCAGATTAACTTGATGAGACTTCTTCAGAACAGAGGAAATCTCATCCCAAGATACCCAATCAGGCTTCTCTGAAATAACTATTGAAGTGTCCATTAATAAACTAAATCAAATTGCGCTTTTTCAGAATATGGCGCCAAACATAAAACATATCTTCAGACCGGCGCCCTCCCATAATAACATTGAAGTTGCGGATACAGTGAGCATCTGAATATGAACGCAGCATCCACTTGTGATACAGTTTTGGAAACAGTGACCGGAATACTATCCTGAAAGGATATCGCCCCTTATATGTAGTCAAATAATTGAACATTATTTCTTTTGACTTCCGCTCCTCGAACAAAGAAACTATAAAATCTTCGTCGCTGAGTTTCTTGCCCCTATCATAAAACTCTGACAAATTCTGATTCTTGTCATATTCCAGCACGTTACCGACAATCTTGACAAGATGGTTCTTTACTTCAAATCCATTGTCTGTCAACTGTATTTCTACAATCAAGCCCTGCTTTGTCAATTCCGGAAACTTCTTCTGGCGGGCGAAAAGGAAATTGCCCTGGCCATAAAGCAGATATGAGCCATTATATCTCTCTGCGCAGCTTATGCAATGAGTATGCTGAGCGGTAATGAAATCAGCTCCGCAGTCGGCCATCCTGTGGAATCTGGTTCGTGTCTGAGGCGTGGTATAAGGAAAATATTCAGCCCCTCCGTGATAAATCACAATCAGGAAATCGTGAGATTTCTTTAGCTCTTTTATTTCGTTACAAACGATATACTCATCATAGATGTTCGCACCGGGGCTATCCTTGCCGGCTTTGTTGAAAAACAGCTCGGAAACATTATAGATACAGACTTTTTTGCCTCCAACTTCTACACTGATGTGTGTCTTGATGGAATCCTGGTCAATGCCAGCACCGACATAGTCTATTCCCGCTTTTTCCAGAATGCTGACAGTGTCTTCATAGCCTTTTTTCAGGAAATCAGTCGTATGGTTATTTGCCAGAGCCACGGCTTTCACGCCAAGATTCTTTATTCCATTAACCGTTTGGGAAGGCGCCTTGATTCCAGGACCGTCCTTGAACAGCATCTTGTCACTGTCCGTCAGCGGCCCTTCCAGGTTAAAAATGGAGTAATCCGCTTCTGCAAACATATTGCAGATTTCATTGCCAAACAAAGCCCTGGCATCTCCTTGCTCAAACAATGAATAGTTGCCCTCGGAAGGAAGCAGATCGCCTGCAATCAGTATTCTGTGCATATAATAATCAAATAAAGTCCCTAACTATCTTTTGAATTTAGACACTACCATATCAAAAAACAACTCCTTGCAGTAAGGCAATGATTCGTTTTTCAAAAGAACAGAACCACCAACAAATACAAGCAGAAAAACAACAAGCTGGATAGAGGCGCATAAATAGAAACCAAGTCCTGGAATGAAACTAACCGAATAACCTGCAGCGAAAGCTACCATCGACAACAGCAAATTAGGCAATATGCCTTTCAACTGGTCTAAAAAGGTGTAACCTATATACCTTGAAACAAGACCTGCGTTGATAAAATAAATAAGCCAAGACTGCAGAACCATTCCAAACAACAGACCATGCATACCAAAAAGCCATAATCCACCAATCATCAGCACAAGCCCCACTACCCTTTTGACTATGTTCCAGTAAAAAAACAGACGGCTCTTGCCTATTGCCAATATCGGCTGAGAGTTGACGGACTGTAGGCAAATGGCAAGACCAGCCATGCATAGAATCTGGAAAAAAGGGATACTGTCAAGCCACCTGTCGGTATATAAAATGATAAATATCGGCTTTGCTAAAAGAATCAGCAGGAACAACAGCGGAAATGAAATAAATGATATCGTCATAGTCAAACGACGTATCATAGAAATAAGCTTGCTACTATTGTCCTGAACCTCAGCATAAAGAGGATAAGACACCTGCTCTACAACTTGTGATATGCTATGTGAGGCCAAGTGTTCTGTTGTAAGAGCCTTAGAATAATAGCCCATCACAGACGGACTAAAAAACCTGCCAATCAAAAGTCCCTGGATATTATTGCAGATGTCTCTGAGCAACGAAGAAAGAAGAGTGAAGAAACCGAATGAGAAAAGTTCCTTGAAAGATTTCTTTGAGAACCTGAGCAACGGGAGCCATTTGTTTGTTACCCAGTAAATGATGGTCGGGAGAGAAACCGTAATAAAGTTTTGCGCAACCAGAGACCACACTCCATACCCGTTATATGCCATCAATATCGTAACGGTTACAGAAACAATGCAGGTAATAACCATCACGATGGCTATTTTCTTGAATTTTAACTGCTTGCGCAGAATATTAGCCTGAACCGTACATAGAGCATAGAAAATTAGCACGATACCCTGAACCCGCAGCACGTCGCTCAAAAGAGGCATATTGTAGAACCTGGCAATGGCAGGAGCTGAAAAATACAGGACTATGTACAGGAAGACCGCTACCGCAATGTTCCAGTAAAATACGGTTGAATAATCGTCCTGAGTCGGCCTTTTTTTCTGAATCAGCGCAGAACCGAATCCTCCGTTGACTATGGACTCTGACACCACCATAAAGATAGCCAGCATTCCGATGCAGCCATAATCCGTAGGCGTCAGCAAACGCGCCAGTATAATACCGGAAATGAACGTTACTAAAATGGTCAAATACTTTTGAATAGCAGTCCAAAACATACCGTTGGCTGCCTCTTTCTTCAAATTCTTCTGACCCATTACTTGATTTTTTTTAACATATAGCCCCAAATAGCCTTTCTTTCCTGCTGGTAATACTCGCTTTCAGCAGCTTTGTAATTCCTTAGAATCTGTTCCTTAGAATAAGATTTCATTAGAATCTTCCTGAAGAAACCTGGCATAAACTTCCTTAAAAACTTGCTAAAAGGAAGAAAGCCCTTATGTTGGAGAATGACCCCAGGAAGAAAGTCGCGGACTTTCATCTTCTCGTATTCGGAATCCAGGAACTGAGAATCTGTCACCTTTTTGCTCCTTTCATAGAAAGAGTCCAGAGACTGATCTTCGGCATATCTGACAATATCGCCGTCGATTACTGTCCGGTGCTTTACTACTTCAACTTTATCTTCTCCGAAAACTATCTGTACGAGCAGTCCCTCTTTCAGCATCGGGTTTTCAACTCTCTGTCTCGAAAAAAGAAAGTTTCCCTGGCCATACAGCAGATAAGAACCTTTGTAATACTCTTCACATCCAATACAATGAGTATGTTGAGCTGTGATGAAATCGGCACCGTTATCTACCATACGATGAAAATGCTTCCTGAGCAAATTCGTCGGATATGGGAAGAATTCAGATCCGCCGTGATAGATAACTATCACATAATCACTGCACTTTTTCAATTCAGCGATATCCCGGCATACAGTATAGTCTTCATATATGTTGGCTCCCGGTGAGTTGGCGGAAGGAACATTGAAGAAGCACTCGGAGACATTGTAAAACGAAACCCTGCGACCTTCAATGTTCACGGTTAAAGATTTCCTTATTTCACTTTCACTTGGACCGGTTCCAAAATGTTGTATTCCGGCAGATTCAAAAGATTTTACAGTATCACTGTAACCCGAAGGACCATAGTCCAGGATATGGTTGTTAGCCAATGCTACCGCATTCAGTCCCAGATTTTTGATTCCAGGCATAAAGGTAGGAGAAGCCTTGATCCTGGCCCCAACTTTTTCCCCTTTGACATTACAGTCTGTAAGCGTCCCTTCAAAATTCGCGACAGAAAAAGCGGAATTTCTGAACAGAGAACAAATCTTCTCCCCGTAAATTGAACCCACATCCCCCTTCTCGAAGAGTTCCTTCACATCACCAGACGGAAACAAATCTCCTGCAATTAAAACATAGTTTTGCGGTTCCATCAGTTATCAACAATAAATAAAAAGGATTTCTAATAGTTGTACTGGAAAGAGAACAATACTTCCTTGTTTTCCCAATACTTATGGGTTTTAGTGTTGTAAATGCTGACGTAAGCCTTATCGTCAGTCTTAGGAAACTTCCACAGCATCAGCCAATTGTCATACTGATATGCAGTCTCCTGAATATTGTGCTCGATTTGAGGAACTTCTCTACCGAAGTCATTTTCGGTCAAGGTAAGGTTATACAGACCGCCCACATGGCCGCAAAGGACGCCCACTATGTTGTCGTTACACTTGATGAGCTTGTTCCAAAGTTCTGTAGGTGTTGTGTAGGAAGAATTGCGGATCCTTGCCTTGCACTTGAGGTTGGAAACCCTGATTCCGCCGCCCTTTTCAAGATACTCGTGGTTGATGACGAAGAATTTTTCGTCAGGATGAGTGGAAACATACTCGGCCGCCCAGTCCACAACCTCTTTTCTCGGGCCGAACTCGAGAATAAGAAAATTAAGACTGTGGCCGTTTATCTCATTCTTTATGACCACGTTCTCCATACGGCCCTGCTCAAAAAAATCAACAGCATTCTTTACGGCTGAAGGGAATTTTACATAGGAATTTAACAAGGTAGAATACCTATTGTCTATGTACTTTCCCTCCACCCAGGTATAGTCGTGGTCACCAGTGCAAGAGTAAAAAGGAATTTTGGCTGTAAGTGGCGTCATGCAGTCAAGGAAAGTCTTCCACTGGACAGGATCATTATTGTCTGAGATATCACCGGTGTGAAGGACACAGGAAAAGTTCTTGTAGTACTCCACCTGCTGATAAATCCAGCCAATGGAACGCTGGAATGCAGCGGTGGCCTTTGGAACGTTTGTATATATCTGAAGGTCACCGAAGACAGCGATATAGGTAGAATTGGCATCTATGATATAGTCATATTCAGGCCCTTCAGGAACAGGATCGGTTTCAGGAATATATCCCTTTGAACAGGAAAGCAGAAGGGACAATGCCGCAAGTAATGAAACAATTCGCATCTTTTATCTGGTCTTTGAATACTTCCTG
>JAEEGL012443296.1_pt1 | contig 10530 bp, 4 predicted proteins | sample 9134231 | NCBI WGS metagenome assembly JAEEGL01 (sample SAMN16246548, study PRJNA631951) | gut metagenome | biome: gut microbiome; feature: rumen; material: fiber-attached | host: Bos | place: Iran: Karaj | collected 2018-10
CGCAAACGACGATGCAGCTCCGTACGTGCAGCTGTCTCCGTAGAATACGATGGTGACGTCTTCTCCGGCTTCGAACTTGTTATATAATTTTTCGTAGATGTCCGCAAAACACTTTTGCTTGTAACCGTTCCAGGTGTCGGAGTGGGTGTATTCGACGTTCACCTGATAGTTCGTCATAACCGTGCCTTCGCCCCAGTAAACAGACCTGCTCACGCCGTCAACGTCGATCCTGAGCGTGCCGTCTCCGGAATAATATTTTTTGCTCGTGATGCACGGGATCTTGCTGTCTTCAGTAACTCTGAGCTTTCCGTCAACGACTTCGTAATCGCGGCCTTCTTCATACTTCTTTTTTCCGTTGTACGACGTGACTGAAATGACCTTATCGATTTTATACAGCAGCTCTTTCGTGTCGCCTTTGTCGATAAACATCACCGTTTCGTTCTTAACGTGATCGCCGGAAAACACGTTCTGAAGTTCCCAGGTAAGGTCTTCCGCTTTGAAATTAAACTTTCTGTGTCCTGACATATCATCTGTCGCCTCCGCGGGTTCAACTGTGTTTATAATTTGGTCCGGGGACGCGCTTGTAATTGATTCCGGAGAAACGGTGCTGCACGAAACTGCGCCGCAAGCCATAACTATGACCACCAGGACCGTCAATATTTTGATATAATGTTTCATAATTTCCTAATTACCTCCTGCGGAATTTTAAATCTTTATTCGTCGTTATGCAAAAAATTAACTTCGAAGCCGGCAATTTATGCAGCGGCTTTTGTGATGCTGTTTTACACAGTTTTTTGGAAAATGTCAATAGGCGTCCATGAGGTTTAAAGTTTTTGGCGGCAATTGTTTTCATTATTCTGCTGAGGCAGAGGAGGGGTGGCACACGAGCCTCGATCCCTCACAATCTGTGTGCCACGGATTGGCCATTATTCTCTTGAGCCGATGAAACACCGCCTCTTAACCCTGAACTCTTAACTCTGAACCCTTAACTCTTAACTCTGAACCCTTAACTCTTAACTCTGAACCCTTAACTCTTAACTCTGAACTCTGAACTATTAATTTAAATCCCTTACCTTATGGATCTTCCGGTATTCGGTGGCGCTCGTACCCGTCATCAAACGGAAAAGTCTCGAAAAATAAAACTGATCGTTTATACCTACCGCGGAGGCGATCTCCGCGACGGATATGTCGGTTTTTATCAGCAGCGACTGAGACTGCCTGATCCGCAATCCGTTAATGTACTTCGACGGCGAACTGCCCGTCAGCTCTTTAAAGTTCTGATACATTGCCGAGCGCGAACAGCCCATCAGACCGCACAGCTCTTCTGCCGAAATATTCCGCCCGAAATTAGCTTCCATAAAATCGTGAACTTTATGCGAAAGCTCGCTTCTCTCTTTGATCGGCGTTGCCACCTCGAGAAGGATCGAAATAATCTCCGAAAGGAACGGAAGCCTTTCTGAAAAACTTGCAGCACCTCTTGCAGACGTGATCAGCTCGAAGATCCGGCGGTTATATTTTTGGGGGAGAATGACAGGAAACGAGAACAGCTCGTCCAACTTATCCAATTTATTGACCTCGACGTCCAAAAACACCCACTGCGCAGTCATGGTTCCGTCAGCGCCCGGATTCTCGTTTATATGCTGTGTCACTTTTGACGGGGCAATGAAGACACCGCCTTCGCCGGTCTCGAATTTTTCGCCGTTGTCAAGCGAAATGGAGTATGATCCATATACGCTTTGTACGACGGACAATTTATCCAGCGATTTTACTATATTTATCTCCGGATGCACGACGGCATTTTCAAAACTGAAAGCTATATTTTCACCGATCGTAATTGAACTAATGTCCATTTATCTGATCCCCCTTAGAGCTGCTTTCACAATAATTATACGTATTATACTGACGTATTTCAACCTGAAAATGGTTCTCAAATCTAGTATTGCTTTAATTCGGTCTGGACAATTATGCAAATTTTATGTATTCTGGTTTATTGCCAGAGGCCGGTATCGATGGTATATTATTTACAGGCAGAAACAGCATCGGCTTTTTTATTGAAAGGGGAACAATACTATGAAATCAAGACGTAAAAGGATCAGAGCCTTTTTAATTCCGGCCGCTCTGGTCATCTGTATGACTTTTTCTTTCTTTTCTGCGGCCCCGTTACGCGCAAATGCATCGCATGACAATGACAGTTCCGCAAACAAAATGCATTACTGGGCTTTTGACGGGAATGCTTCCGACGCTTCGGGCACGCTGGACCTTTCTTCAAATAATCAGGTGGAATTTGCTGAAGGAAAGCACGATAAAGCGCTTAACACCGCAGAAGGTTCTGCTGTCCGTTCCGGAGTTATAACCGATAATACCTTAAGAGGCTTTTCAATGGGCGCCTGGTTTACTCTTAACAGCGGCGCTACGGAATGGAATATTATTATCTCGAAGGGAAATACGCAGGATAACCTGCCGGAAAGATTTCAGGTCCATATCGGGCACGCTTCTGAAAGTGCGGGAGGCGGTCAGCTGCTGGCGTATATTCCAGGTGCCGGCGGAGGACTTTCAAGCGAAACTGACGGCGTTTTCGTGCCTTACGATACGTGGACTTACGTCACTGTGACGTACGACCTCGCTACAGTACGCATGTACGTAAACGGTGAACTTGCCGCCGAAAAAGAAGCAAAGGGATCGCTGGACGTCAGCCAGGCAGCATACAACACAGTCACCGTAGGTGCGCTTAACCATGACGGCGATACCTTCAGGTTTAACGGGGTCATCGACGACGCGTTTTATGCAAACTATCCTATGACCGCGGCAGACGTGAAAGAATCATATGATGACGTAGCTGCTTTAAAGGCATGGTCAGACGGATCTAAAGAGATCGTACCTGCCGCTATGGAGGAGATCACTCAGCCAACCGCCGCACCTACTACGCCGCCTGACGTTAATAAAGGCAAAATGGTCTTTTTCTGGCCTTTCGAAGGTGACACGAAAGATTACTCGCACTACGCAATTGAAATGGACAGCGACGACTCTTCTGACGGATTCGTTGACGGAAAGGCAGGAAAAGGTCTCTATACCGAAGCGACGCTGCTGAGTGATCCGCTGCCGGATAATATTGACCTCACCACTTTTACCGTATCTATGTGGGTGAAATGGGAGGAGAACTCTCACGGCACGTATACCGTACCGCTGGCGATCGCGTTAAAAGAAACGAGTCACCATTTTGAACTGTATTATACAGTTGACGGCGATCAGGGAGAACTGGCGTTTTACGGAACGGGCAATGGCTTGAACATCGAAAAAATCGCTCCGGTAGAGCGTGACGTATACAATCATATCGCTGCGGTGAACAGTGGCAATTCTTTCCGCGTTTTCCTTAACGGCGAAGTCGTTTACTCCGCTAACCGCACGATCAATATGCGTGGACTCGGAAGCGCTGGCGACATACTCTCGATCGCCGGACTTAACGACCGCACGCTAACATGCGCAGGAGAGTACGATGAGATCGTGCTTGCGGATTACGCTTTCAGCGATGAACTTATCCAAAAACTCTATTCTGATCCTGCAGGGGGGCACGAAGACGTCATCAAACTCGTAGAAGAAAATTATCCGGAAGGATACACGAGACCGACCGAGAAGCCTGTAAGCACGCCCGAGATCACGAATACTCCCGCTCCAACTCAGAGCGACGAGCCTGTAGTTACTGCAGCTCCGACGGAAGATGCAGGCGAAGAAGTTAAAACACCGATACCGGGTAAGGCGACAGAAGCCGGAAAAGATACCGATGACAAACGCGGCGGTACTAACCCCGGCGTGATCATTGCGGTCATTTCCGGAATCGTCATCGTTGCCGCCGTTACAGCGGCGATCCTTATTGCAAAGAAAAAGAAATAATTACGGAGAGTGTATCATGAAGCGACGCGGGAAGATCATAACGGCATTGACAATATCGATTTGCATCGTTCTGTTATTGGGTACGGTGATCTCATTTGCAAAGAGTATGGCTGATGCGGAGCGGCAAAACTATATGAAGACCGCTTCTCCCATGGACGGGCAGCCGGAGATCATCACGCTCTCGAACGGATCGAACCAGGCCCGCGGCGCCGGAGCTTCGTCAGGCTACAAACTTCTGCTGGACGGAAGCGACTGGTTCTTATCTGAAAAAAACGAAAAGGATCTTTCAAAAGCATATAAAGTATCCGTGCCTTCCAGCCTGAGCGGCGCGCTGTATAAGGCGGGCGTTATCGCTGATCCAACGGTGGGAACGAATGACGCTGCGGCGAAAGCGCTCGGACAGAAGGAATGGTATTATTACAAAAGCTTCAATTACGAGGGCAGCGGGAATAACGTGTACCTGTGCTTCGAAGGCGTTGCCGACAGGATGGAAGTGTTCCTTAACGGCGAAAAAGTCGGTACGCACCAGGGCATGTTCGGAGGCCCGTATATTGACGTCAGCAGCGTAGTGAAAAAGGGCGCGAATGATCTTACGGTACACCTCCTCCCGGTCATCGATTACACTAAAACAGTAGTGTTTAACTGCTCTTACGCGTGGCATTACGCGGATCTGCCGCCTATAGGCATATGGAATTCGGTGAGCATCGAGGACAGGTCTGAGGCTGTCCTCGATCATCCGTTCATTACGACAGTTTCACACGAGACAGGAACGATGGATCTGAGCATTGACGTTTCCGACGTCACCGGGCAAGGCAGGAAGATAGGCGGGACAATATTCTGCACGATCTCTCCCAAAAATTTCAGCGGCGGTTCATATTCGTTCGAATACCGGCTTCCTGATGCGGAAAAAGGAGAAGACCGCAACGTGCGGCTTCGATTTGACCTCCCTGAATTCAAACTCTGGTGGCCGAACGGGTACGGAGAACAGAATCTGTACACGATGGAGACGCTTTTCGTTGACGATTCCGGCGGCCGCTCTTACGACGTCACGACGTTCGGCGTGCGCACGCTTAAAATGGTTGCTACCGGCCGGAAAGAAGCCGCGAATATGTATAACCGCACCGCCGTTTTCAACGGAAAAGCTCTGTTCCTGAAAGGCGCGGACTGGTGTACGATCGATGCGGTAATGAATTTCACGAGAGCAGACTATGACAGGATCCTCTTTCGCGCCAAAGATCAGGGCCTCAACGTATTCCGTTCCTGGGGCGGCGGAATGTGCGAGACGGATGACTTCTACGACCTGTGCGACGAATACGGACTGTGCGTATACCAGGAATGGCCCTGCTGCTGGGACAGCCAGAAGACTCAGCCTTCCGACGTACTTTACGAGACCGTTATCCTGAATACCAAACGCATCCGCAACCGCGCGAGTCTGCTCGTTTACGGCGGCGGCAATGAAGGCGAAGCACCTGTTTCCGATAAGGTCATGAACAAGATCGGAACGCTGACTTATCAGTACGACGGGACAAGAGATTTCTGGCGCCAGGACGGCGGAGTCGGGGCATACGGTATAACCCATGACCACATCCACTGGGGCGGTGAAACTCCGGAACACTACGCCGAAGTTTACTACGCGACAACGAATAATCTGCACGAATACGGACTCGATTCAATGATGAACTATGAGTCTATCGCAAAGTTTGCCACACAAAAAGAACTGGAGCAGTGGCCGATCGACCAGAAGGGAACCATAGCTTATCACACCGCCACTTTCAACGGTATGAAAGGCTGGAATCCTACGCCTTACGGCTACGATATAGACACGTTCATACATTACGCTTCACAGTTCGTCGAAGTAACGGATCTTAAGAGCCTTATAACAGGAAGCCAGATCGCGCAGATGATGGCGGATTATCCCGCGGCGCTCAATTCACGTATCAATTTCCCGTACCAGTCGATGGTAATGTTCTATAAATTCAACGACGTGTATCCAGGCGCTTCATGGAGCGTTGTCGATTATTACGGCGCTCCGAAGCTGGCATACTGGTTCCTCCAGGATGCGTACGCTCCGCTTACGGCTGCGCTCAGAATGGACCGCTACGACACGTACAATAAAACTGACAGATCGGTCGCTTTTCCTGTACACGTCCTCGACGATGCGGACGCGCTTCGCAATTCAAACTGGGAGGTCGTTGTAAAAGCGTATGATGAACGGCTCAACGTTGTAAAAGAATCGCGATATACCGGAAGCGGTTCGGTGAATATGACGAAGCAGGCAGGAGAATTCACATTGACTGCAGCACAGACGGACCATGCACCGCTGTTTATTGTCACCACGCTCTACAAAGACGGAAAAGCGGAAGGCAGGACGTACATCTTCATGAATGCCGGAAAAGATCCGGGCTGCCTCTTCGCGATCCCCGCGGCTGACGTTGACGTCGAACCGGGCGGGAATTCCGTCACGTTTAAGAACAACGGCGATATCCCGGCGATCGCGGTCAATATTGACGCCGGAAGTGCGTCTGATACGTTCAGGCCTTCGGACAATTATTTCTGGCTCGAGCCCGGTGAATCGTACACCGTGAGCGTAAACGACGCGTCGCTCATAAAGGGATTCGGAGGCTTCAATTTCAAAGATAAGACCGATAGTTCCGCTCCGAAAGCGCCTGAAAACCTGAAGGCCGCATCTGACACTTTTGACACGATCACACTCAGCTGGAATAAGCCGGACGCGAAAGCCGCGATACGCTATTACGAACTGTACCTAAACGGAAATCTTTACGCACTTGTAAAAGGAACGGCGGACAAATACGTGGTAGAAGGACTCTCTGAATTGTCCGAATACGATCTTGAACTGATCGCCGTTGACAACGGAATGAACCGCTCCGATAAAAGTAAGACCGTTTCCGCAAAAACCAAAGCCGATAATATTGCCCCGTACGCCAAACGGATCGAGATCACCGGACCGGACAGAATTAAAGTATGGTTCAGCCGCAAAGTGGATCCGGGATCTGCATCGAATACGGCTTATTATCTGTTGAACGCGGGCGGTACCGTAACAGCTGCGACACCGGGAGAAGACGGATACAGCGTAGACCTCGCGATCTCAGGTTATAACGGAGATTTTACGGGCAAGACTCTTACTGTAATAGGCGTGAAAGATGATACGTCCGGCGGGAACCGTTCGCGGCGGACTTTGTTCAGACTCGACAATACGGTGACGGGTTACTGGCCGTTTGATGACGAGGCAGACGTGATCGAAGACGCGTCCGGGTATCATTCGGTTCCGGGGAACGCTGCAGATGCCGAATACGTTGAAGGCTTCGCGCCCGATTCCGGAAAAGCGATCCGCCCCGTTAAAGAAAATATTATTCTGACAGAATCCGACGTCGTATTCACAGATACGGTCATTTCGTTCTGGTTTAAGGGCGGTAAAAATTTCAGCGGCTTCAGGGTACTGCTCTGCAAAGGACAGAAAGTTCCCGGCCACTTTGAAATATATGCGAACGAAGGCGATCTTAAGCTGTATTGTCCGGACATATGCGACAGTTCGTTCGGGGTCAATCTGAATAATTATATGGGCGAATGGATTCATTTGTGCTTCACTTATGACGGCCAGAACCTCAACTGCTGGATCAACGGCGAGAAAGAAGGGCGGGTAAGGCTCTCAAGAGATATTGACAGGAAATCGTTCCCGCTCGTTCTCGGCTCGCTTCCCGGCGGCTCGTTTACGACCGACGGAGCGTTTGACGAATTGATGATTCTGCATTCCGAAGCAGGCGAAGAATTGGTAAAGCAATTATATGAAGGCTCGTTCAGGCACGAGATCAGTTTCGAAAAAGCGGCGTACAAATTGCGCCCCGAGGATGAAACAGATATAAAAGTGATACGCAAAAACGTTGACGCCTCCGAAGTGCTTACGTGGTCAACGTCCGACGGGTCAGTCGCGGCGGTCGATCAGTCCGGCCACGTTTCCGCAGCCGGGTACGGAAGTGCTATAATTACGGCGCGGACTTCTGACGGACGGTACGTAGAGGGGTGCGTCGTTGACGTAGGCGATTTTGTTGACGAAGATACGAAAACGCCTGAAGGTGTAAACGTTATGCTTATAGTCGGGATAGTTCTCGGCGTAATCGCACTGGCTCTGGTGGTGTTCGTAGTTATACTGATCCTGAAGAAAGGAAAGAAAAATAGGACTGAATGACATGGGAAGAAAATTGTTCCGGGAGAAGGGTATAACGGCAGCCGGTAAGGTACTGCCGTTATCGGATTTTGTACCGTTCACAGGACGCGGCGAGGGCGTTCCGGACGGTCTTTTTGTCCAGAACGCATATAAAGAAAGCTTGATAAGCGACGCCGAAAAACTGGCCGGTAAGAAATATACAGCGCTTCTCGCGTCGGACTATATGCGCTTTCGGGAAGACGGAGACAGGATAACGTACGAAAATATATATTTCGAACGGCGGCGCGATCTTATGACGCTTTTCACGGCGGAAATGGTCGAAGGAAACGGCAGGTTCATGAAACAGATCATTGACCTCGTGTGGATGATCTGCGACGAAGCCACGTGGGTGCTCCCGGCGCATAATCTCGTGAAGCCCGACGACACCGGAGCGCTGCCGTACTGCATTGACGCCGGATATGAAGATGCGGTCGATTACCTCGACCTGTTTTCGGCCGCGACCGGTGCGGATCTGGCGCTCGTCGTATACTACCTCTGTGATAAATTTGACGCGTATTCGAAAGCGATCTCCGCCCGCATCAGGCAAGAACTTTCACGCAGAATACTCAAGCCGGTCGTTGACCGCCGCAACCATAAAAAGATGTTCTGGCTCGGCAAGTACGGGCCGGTCAATAACTGGTGCCCGTGGATCATTTCGAACGTTTTGACCGTGGCGGCTTTCGTCGAAGAAGATATTCAGGTGAGGGAAGATATCGTTCAGATCTCGCTCGAAGCGCTCGACGTGTTTACGTCAATGTACAGCCCCGAAGGATCGTGTGACGAGGGTCCGAGCTACTGGACCGTCGCCGCCGGAGCCTTGTTCAACGCGCTCGGAGTGCTCTGCGACCTTACCGGCGGAAAAATCAGCGTCTATGATGATCCGCTCGTGAAAAATATGTTCGAATTTGTATTCCGCGTCAATATCGCCGGAAAGTTTCCTTTGTGTTTTGCCGATTCTCCGGTGAGGCTGAATCTCGGGTCGCCCTGGATCTACGAGATGGGCGCCAGAGTGGGTTCCGAAAGGCTGAAAACCTTTGCGGCGTATCTGATGTCCGAGGGCGGCTCGTATTCGCTTGGCGACTCCAACAAACCGTATCTGGCTCTCCGGCAGCTTGCGACTGACCCCGCACTGTTCGGTTCGGCGCCGCTTTATCGCGCCCGGAAGCTCGATTATCTCGGTGACCTTAAGATCGCAATCAGCCGCGAAAGCGAGAACCCCGCAGAAGGCCTTTATTTGGCCTTTAAAGGCGGGCATAATGCCGAGGGCCATAATCATAACGACGTGGGTGAAATCGTCGTATTTAAGGCTTCTAAGCCTGTTTTTGTCGATCTGGGCAGTGGTGCGTATACGAGAAGGACTTTTAGCGGTAAAAGGTACGATATCTGGGCGCTTCAGTCGGGGTATCACAATACTCCTTCGGTCAATGGAAGGATGCAGCCTGCGGGTGGCAGGATCCGTTCCCGCGACGAGCGCTGGGATCCCGAAACGGGCGAGCTGTCAATGGATATTTCCGCCGCTTATCCCGATTCGGGCCTCGTGAGTTTCGTCCGTTCCGCCGTGCTGAAAGACGGCCGCGTGACCGTTACCGACACTCCCGAATTCTCCGGCTCCGGCTTCGTCGAATACAATTTTATGTGCGTCTCCGAGCCTTTGCCAGTTTCGCCCGGCAGGCTCGCCGTGGGCAATGCCATTCTGGAGTTTGATCCGTCTCTTTCCTTCAGGATCGAAACGGTCGATTGCTCTTCCGAGCTCGAGACGGTCAATATCCCCGCAAACTGGGGCGTCAATACCATTTTCCGCATCGTCCTGAGGACGCCCGAGTTTTCCGGTAAGAGGACGGATAAGGTGGTTGTGAGTTAGCATTTTATCAATAGCGCGAACCGGATAGATGGCACGAATTTCGTTTTCCCTGAAATTCGTGCCATCATCCGTTTCGCGCCTCATTTCGCGCCGCAAGGCGGCGCCAGCTTCAATGATACCACTACATTAACATCGCGCTGCAAGACGGCGCCCCGCTCCTCAGACACCGCCTGAGAATCAAAAACTGAGATCCAGGCGGTGTTCTGCATTTATATCGCAAGCGGCCGTATCGTAGAGTGGGAGCGCACGGCCGCAGCTCTGTCTTTTTCCAATTGCGGCCGTATCGATGAGGTGGGTGGTACGGCCGCATTCCGCTTTTTTTCTATTTGCGGCCGTATAAATGAGGAATTCGCACGGCCGCAGCGCTGTCTTTTTTCAATTGCGGCCGTATCGGTGAGGAAGGTAGTACGGCCGCATTCCACTATTTTTCTATTTGCGGCCGTCTAAAGGAGCAAATTGCACGGCCGCAGCTCTGTCTTTTTTCAATTGCGGCCGTATAGGCGAGGAAGGTAGTACGGCCGCATTCCGTTTTTTTTCTATGTGCGGCCGTCGGAGTGCG
>JAEEGL013132216.1_pt1 | contig 10530 bp, 5 predicted proteins | sample 9134231 | NCBI WGS metagenome assembly JAEEGL01 (sample SAMN16246548, study PRJNA631951) | gut metagenome | biome: gut microbiome; feature: rumen; material: fiber-attached | host: Bos | place: Iran: Karaj | collected 2018-10
AAGGATCCGTATTGTTCACAAATCTCAATTGTTCACAATTGCCACCAATGCAAATTTCTATGGCAATTGCAAAACCATGTGTGCATGATGTGGCAAGGCCGCCTCGGCCTTGCTGCAAGGGCGAGGGCGCCCTTGCCACATCGGGTTTTGCAAGTACCTCTTCTTCCATTTGTGATTTGTGAACATTTGTGTCAATTGCCATTTGTGAACAATGACATGAAGGGACTGTCCCCGTTGAATTATTCTATCCTAGCCCGGCCTATACCTACCTATCCCTACTCCCCTCCTGGCCCGGGCAGACAATTTTTCTTAGAAAATCTCACATGTGGCTGTAACAACTGTCTCTGCTTTGCTAATAAATTTAATAGGTATTGAAGAGACAGCTCAAGTGCGATTTTGAGTCGGAAGGGCCTATGCTCTTTCGCATGGTTTTTCTTTGATGCCAGAAGGTAATTTGAACTTTTATGAGCAAGACAAAGAAGAAAGGACAGAAATGAAGAAGATGATGATGTGTGCTATCGTGGCCTTGGCCGCGTGCGCGGCGTTTGCGTGGCCGCTGCCAGACGAGTTGGTTAAGGCGAAGCCGATCATGGAGGAGCTTATGTCCTCAAGGGCGTCGCTTCCTCCGGGCGAGGCTGCGGACGCCGCAACCGAACTTGCCGCCGCTGCCAAGACCGAGGCCGCGAGGTTCCTTCTGCTGCGCAGGGCGGTGGAGTTGTACGCAAAGGCGAACGATGACGACAAGACCGCCGCCGCGTTCAAGAAGTTGGTCATGGATGTGAAGGACGTTCCGCCAATCGTGCAGGAGCGCATCCTCCTCTCCGCCGGGCGTACACTTCCCGTCGGAAAGCGAGCGAAGACAGAGGCTCTCTTCAAGGGCGTGCGCGCGCTTGTTTGGGCCGAGAAGGAGCTAGCCGCGGCGCGCAGGGCACTGAATAGCACGAAGAAGGATGCGCCCGAGGCGCATCTGCGCGCAGGCAACGCCCTCGCCGTGATGGGCGACTGGCCGAAGGCGCTCGACCATCTGCTTGGAGCGAAGGGCAAGATCGCGCCTGTCGCGGACCACGAGATCAATGGCACCGCGACTGCGAACAGACTCGCGAACGCCTGGTGGAAGGCCGCCGCGCTCGCCGAGAACGAATACGTCAAGAGCGCGTACCGCCTTCATGCCGCCGAGCTCTACCGCAAGGCGCTTGCGGAAAATCTGCTTGAAGGGCTTAACAGAACCCTCGCCGAAGACAGAATCGCCGAGGTGGAGAAGGAGAGCGCCAATGACGCGGTGGCGCAGCTCACCCTAAAGAAAATCGATGAGAAGCCGCTTTACTGCGTGATAGACCTCTCCGGCGGCCCGTCTGCATCATCCTATTCCGTCTCATACGTCTCAGATGTGTCTGAAGTCCCGGGCGGTACGTTCAATGCCGACGAGTACAAGACCACAAAGCTCGTGCTGCGCCGCATCGAGCCCGGAACGTTCATCATGGGTGAGAACCAGACGGACGAATCGCGCCGCGTCACACTCACGAAACCATTTTACATCGGCATCTTCGAGGTGACGCAGAAGCAGTACGAGCTGGTGACGGGAGGAAATCCGTCCAAATTCAAAGGTGACATGAGACCGGTGGAAATGGTTTCGCGTAACATGTCCCGCGGCATGTTGGAAGGATCGAAGTGGCCAGAGTCGTCCGCAGTGGATCCGGAATCCTTTTTAGGCAGACTACGCATTCGGTCGGGATTGGTCTTTGACCTTCCGACAGAGGCTCAGTGGGAGTACGCCTGCCGCGCCGAGACTACAAGCAAGTACAACAACGGCGGCGATTCTGAGGACGATTTAAGGAAACTTGGAAGGTTCGTGCTCAACCAGAAGGGGCGTGGATATTATGAGTCCGATGAGAATTTTGCCAGGCACAATCCGGACGGCAAAGGAGGGAGTTTAGAGAGACACGCGGTAGTTGGGACGTACGAGTCCAACAGATGGGGACTCTATGACATGCACGGAAATGTCTGGGAACTATGCCTAGACCGGTGGTGCGAGACACCTTCAGGAAATGTGACAGACCCCGTTGGGTCTTCAGAGGGTATAGGACACGCCTTGCGCGGTGGTAGTTGGGACAACGCCGCCCGCAGTTGTAGTTCTGCTGTTCGGTCTTGTAAAAATTCGGACTTTCGCAACCACACCGTGGGCTTCCGTGCCGCATTGACCGTCGCAGCCGGCACGTATCCCCGTGCTGCTAGGCGTGTTGGCGGCGTCAGTGCGTACGGGAGAGGGGGAATGCCGCCTCCGTCCAGCGCTATGCGTCGATCACATTTCGCCGCCTGGCGAGAGAGCTATAAGGGGCTGAGATTCATCGCCTTGAGTTCTGGTGACCATTACATCCAGCTGCAGACTTCCGATTCCGTCCCGAATGTCTCGCTGGAATATTTCATCAACAATGGCGTGCAGAGCAATTTGTGGAGTGACATAGTTGCCGGGCAGTCTTTTGGAGGTAGTCTGAATGAGGGTGACGAGATTTGCGTCCGGGCAAAGACTGCGAACAAGACGATGAATGGCAATCATTTTGTGGTGTCTGGCGATTTCGCCGTGAGTGGAAATCTGGATTCTTTGTTATGCAGAGAGCCTAGAGAAGCCAAGGTATGGGTGGATAATTATTGCTTCAGCAGGTTGTTTAGCGGCTCAAGCGTTGTTGATGCCTCTGGTCTGATAATGAATCATGCTGGGCCTAACTGTTATAGAATGATGTTCCTAGATTGTGCCTCGCTTGTACATGCACCCGAAGCATTGTCATCTGATCAAGCTGTAAGTGGTTGTTATGCGTGGATGTTCGAACGATGCTCTACATTGAAAACCGCTCCAAAGCTTCCGGCAACTTCGTTGGGCGATAGCTGCTACAGGTCTATGTTCAGGGGATGCTTTGCATTGAAAACCGCCCCTGAACTGCCTGCTGACAAGCTGAATATGGATTGTTACCGTGACATGTTCAACGGATGTTCATCGTTGAATGAGATTAAGTTGGGTTACACCGGTGACTTTACGATTGAATGCTTCAATAACTGGGTCGCCAACGTGGCCAAAAGCGGGACGTTATCCTACAGCGGAAAAGACACAAAGTTTGGAACCTCTGCAATTCCTGTTGGATGGACGGTCAAACCTTAAGGCCTCTGACGTTCGCCTGGTAATGAAGGTTCGGACAGCAACTAAAAACCTATTTGGGGACTACTATGAGAACTGTCAATAGGCCAGGATGCCCAGGGAGGGGCGCGCCCTGTCGCGACCCAAAAATCAAAAGAATTGTCATTAAGGGTGTAACAGCCGAGTCTCATTTGCTAATAAGACCAATAAGAAGTTGTATGCAAAGAGACAGCCCAGACATGCACCATCGCGTTGCAGATGTTTTCTGCCGCCACCCATCCGCCTGCACAAGCGGGCGGGCATGGGGGCGTTTTCTCATTTCACAATCACGCCACTCTTCTTTCCGCGCCGAGAGTGGGCAACGTGTGGGCAATTGGCGATTGCCAGACTCTCCGACTACGGAACTTGTCGGATCTAATTTCGTTTAAGTGAAAACAGAAAGGATCATGTTAACATGAAACTTGTAGCCATTAGGATTAAAAACTTTCGCGGGTACAAAAATTCAGGATGGATTCGGATTGGTGATTTGACTGGATTTGTTGGGAAAAACGATTCAGGAAAATCAACCATTCTTGAGGCTTTGAATTTGTTCTTTGACAACAACCGAAAATTGGAGGTTAAAGACTTACGTCGTGGGTTGCAGCCTTCTTCCAAGGTGGAAATCGCCTGTGCGTTTTCGGATCTTCCTGCTAAGGTTGTTCTTGATGACGCAATTGAAACAACATTAAGAGATGAGTATTTGCTTAACGAAACTAATGAACTTGTGTTATCAAAAAAATATTTAAAGGATCAGTGTGGGGAGGTTTTTGTTTTTGCGAAACATCCGGTCAATGCCGGCTGTTCAGATCTGCTTATGTCTAAAGATACTCAACTCCGGACTACCATAGATAAGAAATCTATTCCCTGTGTCAACAAGTCTTCAAACGTGGAAATGCGCAAGGCGATTCGCAAGTTTTATTCGCAGTCGTTGAAGTTCGAAGAAAAAGAGATACAATTGCGACCCGAAATGGCTGATCGGTTGTTGAAATATCTTCCACGGTACTTTTTGTTTAAGGCTGATAGGGAGAACACTGAAGATGACATTCTCGTGCGAAAGCCGATAAATGACGAGATTCTTGAATTGATTAACAATCATGGACTTGATGAACATTTTGAGAGTGTAGCCAAGAACATTCGCTCAACACTGGACAATCTGCTGGTTCGTACATTGGAAAAGATGACTGAAATAGGTATCCCACTTACCGCTAGCCTTAAGCCGTTGTGCCCTGAGATTCCTAAATCAAGGTGGGCAAATGTGTTTAGGGATATTTCTCTAGTCGGTGATGACGATATCCCAATCGAAAAGAGGGGTAGCGGAATTCGTAGATTGGTTTTGCTTAGCTTTTTGCGAGCAACGAAAGAATTGGATGTCGGCGAATCTTCTGGTCTAATCTATGCCATCGAAGAACCTGAAACCGCGCAACATTGCGATAATCAGAAGAAATTGATATGTTCTTTGCGTAAAATTTCGGCAATGGATGGGTTTCAAGTAATTGTCACTACGCATAGTGCGACAATTGCCAAGGAAATAGGTCTTGACAGCATTCGTATTGTTGAAAAGACGGATAATTCTGTCAAAACTAAAAGTCCTGATTCATTCTTTGATAATGGCAGATTAGCACAGTCTTTGAATTTTATTGCGTTTAGAGTATTTGGTGAGTGTATGCTTGAGTACCATAATGAGCTTTATGGTTATATTGAGGCCCATGGACTTATGAAAAAGTGCGGGAATGAGTATGTCGCCAAGAATGGAGCGAGAATGTGGAAACGCATTAAAGATGGGAAAGAAATAGAAGAGCTTAAGTCCATTTGTTATTATGTTCGAAACTCAATACACCACCCAGAAAATACGAAGAATCTATTTCCCACTGACGATGAAATCATGAGTTCGATAAAGTTCATGGAGAGTTTTATAAAGCGAAATAAAAAGGATTTCACGCCAGATTCATGTGCAGATGAGGATGAAAATTAGCACAAAATAGTTCGCGTATTATTTGACGATTTCAGGAGGTAACGTCATGAAGAAATTAATGTCTATTGCATATCTTGTGGTGGCAGGGGCTATTTCATTCTCAGCTACGCCAGAGGTCACGGATGTGGTTGCGAAGCAGCGGTATCCGTGGAACGGGCTCGTGGACATCACCTGCAAGGTGACGGGGATCAGCGGGACGGACCAATGGAAATTCGCCGTGGCGGCGGTGATGCCAGATTCTGGCGATGTGCGTAAAGCTTCGCACTTCTGGGTTGTACAGGATGGAACGAATTCGACTGACCATACTGTGCATGTTGATGGCGTGGGCAGCAACAAGTGGTTCAGGTTGACCATCAAGAAGACATACGGTGGTGGGATCATGCAGCTTTCCGAGTTCGGCCTCTACGCACAGGACGGTTCCCGGCAGAACCTCAATCTTGCGGCCATGTCCTACGGTACCCCGGCGCAGAACCTTTCACCAGGAACATTCTGCAAGGCGGCGAACTACGCCGCAGGCAAGGACACCGAGGAGGCCGACAATCTGTTTGACGGCAACACGGAAACCAAGTGGTGCGCAACCAAAGTCAGCATGGGCAATCCTGCCGATGTCGATACGTGGAGGACGATTACAATGCGCCTTGCGGATACGGCTAAGCCAATCCACTCCTACAATTTCTGCTCGGCTAACGACTCGACCCCTGATCGAAACCCTGTCTCTTGGCTATTGGAGTCCAGCGACAATGGCATCGCCTGGAGGACGGTGGCGGAAGTCGATGACAATCCAAACACGGCAACGGTGACCTTTTCCTGGTTCAATGGCGGGACGCCCTATATCATGGAAACAGATATCTACCATCTTCTCTGGGATGCAAAGGCCGACCTCGGGCAGGTGACCTACGACAACATGGTCATGCGAGTTACGGTCATAGATCACGATATGGTCCAGCTCTGGGAGGGTGGCCCTTATTGGGCCGATACGAACATCGGTGCGGAGAATCCCGAAGACTACGGCTACTACTTCTGGTGGGGCGATACCGTGGGCTACAAGCGCGAGGACAACAAGTGGGTTGCAACTGATGGTTCATCATCCAACTTCTCGTTCAGCTCAAGCAACACTCCCACCTACGGCAAGTACATTGCCACCCTGAAGAGCGAAGGCTGGATCACGGCGGAGAAGGTTCTTGCGCCGGAGCATGACGCGGCGCATGTTCACTGGGGTGGTGCTTGGCGCATGCCGACGGGGCAAGAGCTGAGTGATCTCAACAGCAAGTGCGACTGGACGTGGACGACGGTGAACGGTGTCAAAGGATATGTCGTCAAAGGCAAAGGCTTGTACGCCTCCGCGAGTATTTTCCTCCCCTGTGCCGGCGACGGCTACGGGGCTTCGCTCAACTCTGCCGGTTCGATCGGCTACTACTGGTCGTCCGTTCCGTACTCGGGCAGCTACGACTACGCGTGGGGCCTCCGCTTCCATTCGGGCGGCCACGACACGCGCAGCTACGACGACCGCGATTACGGGCAGTCTGTTCGCCCTGTCCAAGGGTTCACTGAATAGCGAGCGGAGCGAGCGTATTCAATTCTTCAGTTGGTTAGTTGGTAGTTGGTGGAAGAAATGATGTCGATAGAGAACATGTTGAGATACGGATCGGGAGGGGCGGACGCGACGGAGCGCGTCCCTCCCGATATGGACGCGTCCCTCACGAGGTCGGTGCTACTTGTCCCACTCGGTATCGTCGTTCGTCAGCAGAGCGGCGCAGCGGACGAACGCGAGGATACGGCATTGCTCGCCCACGATCTCGTATACCACGCGATAGGGACGGATGATCAGCTGGCGAAGCCTATCCAGGTTACGTGGTTGGCTCTGAAAGCACGTGAAGGGGATGCGGGAACCCATGGACGGCGCCGATTCAAGAAGACCGACCTCGTCGGCGATCTTGGCATGCCACCTGATGCCGTCCTCGTAGGAGAGTGCCTTGACGATGGTTCGGATTTGTTCCGTCAATTGCTCGCCGGCATGGTTCGACCAGTCAACGGTCATGCAAGCGTCCTTTCGTCGAGCTGCTTTTTGAGCCGGGCCATCAGGTCGTGGTGCGAAACGAATTCGCCACGTTCGAACTGTTCACGGGATATCTCGACGGACCTGGAAAGTTCCTCGCGTTCGCGGCGGGCCTCGTTGTCGGCCCAGAGATCCTCGAAGTCCGATATGTCCAAAAGGATGGAGGCCGCGTGGCCGTTCTGCGTGATGACGAGCGGACGGTGCGTCCGACGCGTTCGCTGCATGCAGTCCGCGAGGGTCTGGCGGCATTCGGTGTACGAGACCACGTCCTTGTCGAGGCGTGGACGCTGCAAAGTCATTTCTCTAACAGGCATACTTTCTCCTTGTGCTGGCCAATATTGTACAGCATCCCGTACATGTCTGTCAAGGGGCAGAATCTGAAAAGGGCGCATCCGCGAATCATGCAGAAACTACGAAACGTAGCGCATTTCGGTAGGGTCGCGCGTCCCGCGCGACCGAGGGCACGCGAGACGCGTGCCAGACATGCATCTGCGCACAATCTGCCGATATGCACGATTCGCGGATGCGCCCATCTGAAAAACTGAAAGGTACGAAACATGAAGACAATGATAAAGTCAATAATCGCGCTGGCGGCGGCGTTTGCCGCGACGGTCGGGTACGCGGGCGACTCCGCCCCGTTTCGGCTGGATACGGTGACGCCCTCGACATCGCCAACGGTCACATCGCTCGCCGTTTCGTGGGATGCATCATGGATCGGCGGCAGTGCGAACGCGACGGTGGTCATCGCCGACAATGAAACGGAAGTGAAGCGCACGACAGGCGCAGGTGCGTTTACACACACGCTTTCCGGTGGCGGGCGGCATGAACTCACCTACACCACCTACATCGGCGGCGTGGCGCAGAGCGAAATCTATTCGGTCACGGTATATGAGCCGTGTGTTGTTACCTTTGCAGCCAATGGTGGAAGTGTGAATGAGGCAAGCCGGATTGTGGATGCCAATAACGCTGTAGGTACGCTTCCCACGCCTACGCGGACGGGCTACACGTTTGCTGGATGGTGGACGGCTGCGAGCGGCGGTACCCAGATTTCCGCATCTACTACGGTTACAGACAATGTGACATACTACGCCCACTGGCAGATCAACCAGTACACTGTTACGTTCAATTCGGCAGGTGGCACGTCTGTGTCGCCCATCACGCAGGACTATGCAACGGCCATAACGCCGCCGGCGAATCCGACGCGTGTCGGCTACACGTTCAAGGGGTGGTCGCCAGCCGTTCCATCCACGATGCCTGCGGACAACACGACCTGTACCGCGCAGTGGCAGGCCAACACATACGCCGTTACGCTCGACCGGCAGAGCGGGACGGGCGGTTCGGAAAGCGTGACGGCGACGTACGATGGCGCGATGCCGTCCATCACGGTGCCGATGCGCACGGGATACACCTTCGGCGGCTATTGGACCGGCACTAACGGGAGCGGGACGCAGTACTATGCCGCCTCAGGCGCGAGCGCGAGAGCGTGGGACAAGACGAGCGCAACGACGTTGTATGCGAAATGGACGATCAACCAGTACACGGTGACGTTCAACGCGAATGGCGGCACGGGAGGCAAAAGCGAAAAACAGAATTACGGCTCGGCAATTGTCGCGCCGACGGTGACTCGCACTGGGTACACGTTTAAGGGATGGTCGCCATCCGTAGCGGCGACCGTTCCGGCTAATGATGTGACATACACTGCGCAATGGCAGATCAATCAGTACACTGTGACGTTCAACGCGAATGGCGGCACGGGAGGCAAAAGCGGAAAACAGAATTACGGCTCGGCAATTGTCGCGCCGACGGTGACGCGGGAATGGTTTACATTTTCAGGCTGGTCTCCCGCCGTGGCGGCGACGGTTCCGGCGTCGAATGTGACATACACCGCGCAGTGGTGGCGGTGGGGTGATTCGATCTCAGCTTCAGCGATGGGCAACAAGACGATGCGGCAGCTCTATCCCGCCGACTACGCGCGGATGACGACGGTTGTGCTGGAGGATGGGATAACCGAACTGCCTGTGGGCTTCTTCGACGGGTGCGCCGAGGTCGTCTCCGTCACATGGCCCTCGACGCTTGTGGAGTTCGGCATTGATGCCATGCCGCCGAAGATTCTGGAGATGCTCTCATTCGACGAACAGGGATTCAAGATCTACAACGGCTGGATTCTGGATTTCCGTCCACGCGACGCAGCGGAGGTGGTGATTCCTGAAGGAATCGTGGGCATTGGGCGCGGCGCGTTCGCGGCGATGTACGACCTGGAGACCGTGACGATGCCCGAGTCGCTCAGGTGCATCGCGGGCGGGGCGTTCGCGGACTGCTCGTGGATACAGGAGTTCCAGTTCATGGCTGGCCTGCGGCATGTGGGCCCCGCGGCGTTCCGCGCCTGCTCGTCCCTGCTGCGGGCGACCTTCGCCGACGGCGTCACGGAGATCGGCACAAACGCCTTCGAGAACTGCTGGCAGATGCAGTCGGTGCGCCTGCCCTCCACTGTGACGAACATCGGCGACAGGGCGTTCACGGGCTGCGGGGCGATCCGCGGCGTCACGGTGCCCACCCAGGTGAAGACGATGCAGGCGCTCTTCCCCGCCTCCTACGACCAGATTGAGACGGCCGAGGTCGCGGAAGGGGAGACGGCCGTGATGGACAGCATGTTCGCGGGATGCGTCGCACTGCGCGGCGGCGCCACGCAGACGGACATGTCGATGATCCCATCCACCGTCACGAACATCGGCGCTCGCGCGTTCCAGAACTGCACGTCCCTTACGGCGTTCGTCCTCCCCGACAGCGTGGAGACGATCGGCGAGTACGCCTTCTCCGGCTGCTCCTCGCTTTGGAACGTGACCCTCTCGCGCAGCCTCGCGGCGCTGCCCGACTACGCCTTCTACGGCTGCTCGTCGCTAGAGACGATGATCGTGCCAGAGAGCGTGGAGTACCTCGGCAACCGCTTCTTCAGCGGGCGCACCGATCCGATGGGCGGAACAGTTGCGAACGCCATCTACTGCCTCTGCACCAACGCGCCCGCCTGCCACGCATCCGCGTACGCGGCGATCTCCGGCAACATGACCACGTACGTGCTGCAGGGCTCGCGCAGCTGGGACGGCCGCCAGGGCTCGCGCGTGCTGCCCCAGCTGTGGAACGGCTACCCGATCACCTACTGGACGCCCAACGTCTTCGACGTCACCTTCGACGCGAACGGCGGGCGCTTCGATCTTGCGTCCGGCTCGGCCTACACGTGGACCGAGCAGCAGATGACCGACACCGGCTACGCGCTCCCCTCCACGGAGCCCGTGCGGCCCGGCTGGGCGTTCGAAGGGTGGTGGACCGAGCCGTCCGGCG
>JAEEGL013381862.1_pt1 | contig 10530 bp, 12 predicted proteins | sample 9134231 | NCBI WGS metagenome assembly JAEEGL01 (sample SAMN16246548, study PRJNA631951) | gut metagenome | biome: gut microbiome; feature: rumen; material: fiber-attached | host: Bos | place: Iran: Karaj | collected 2018-10
CGTGGGCTGCGTCGAAGAGGGATCCGTAGCATCCGTTGCAGATGGTGACGATCTCGAGGCCTTCCTTCTCTGCGAGTGCGAGGTTCCTTGCCGCTGCTGCGAGCCAGGTCTTCTTGTCGAAGGACCTGATCACTCCGGGTGCAGGGCAGCAGCTTGCGTCTGCGAGGTCGACGAGCTCGATTCCGAGTGCCTCTGCGACCTTCCTTGTGGACTTCTCGATACCGGGGTACCTGAGAGGTGCGATACATCCGAGGAAAAATGCGTACTTAGCCATTATAATCACTCCACCAGTTTGTCGAATCCGGTCTTTGCGAGGAGCTTGGCGAAGTCCGCTGCTGCCTTCTCGCTTGCGAGCACTGTCGGGGGGACCTCAGGGAGTCCGAGGGATGCCCTCATGGCCTTTACCTTGTCGTTGATGTCAACGGTGTGTCCGTACTTGACGAGGTTGTTGGCGGTCTTCTTGTGGGCATCGTACATCTTGCCCTCCTGGATAGCGATGTTCCTGATGGCGAGGATCGTGTCGACGATCGGAACGCCACGGGGGCACCTCTCTTCGCAGGTGTAGCAGGTGGTGCACTGCCAGATGTCATCGTTGCCGAGGAGCTCGTCCTTGAGTCCGAGCTGAGCCATCCTCATGACCTTCCTGGTCCTGTATGCGGTCTCTTTTCCAGAGGGGCATCCTGCAGTACAGGTTCCGCACTGGAAGCACATCTTGACGTCAGCGCCGCCGTTGGCAGCGATTTCGTTGTAGAAATCAGGATTTGACGTAACCATCTTAATTACCGGAACGAAGACTCACTTCTTCCTATTTAATAGGATATGTTTTTAGGAATCCCGTATTATCTATTGAGATAATACTCCCTTTTATATGAGGTTCTTACGCCTTATCGCTCTGAGCAGACGGTCCCCGCATTTGGTCTCCTTGCGGAGGACGGCGGTGATCGAATGGCGCAGCATGGCGGGGTCCGTGGACGACTTCAGCTTGATGCCTTTTCTCAGGAGGAGGAACTCGTCCACGAAGAAGCTCTTGCCCGATGACAGGAGGTCCGACAGCGAACGGTACTCGGACACGATCTCGAACTCTTTCCCCGTGGTGGAAAGATAGTCGTAAGCGATCCTCTGCGCCCCGTATGCGTAACGGGCGTATTTCGGTCCGTTGTCGACATGGACCATGTCCATATGCCCGATCTCCACCCAGCCGTACTCCTCCAGATCGAATAGGTAGACTGGGTCGTCGACGATGATCATCTCCGCCATACCGCTGCGGAGCATCCTCATGTTGTACTCGTCATCCGCTACCACGATGTTGCCTTTGATCTTGGCCAGGGAGAACGCCGACATGATCAGTTCCTCGGTGACCGGCGAACAGGCGACGGTGAAACGGCGGCCGTCGGAGTTCCTGCGCCTGTGCATCTGCGTGACGTCAAGGATCCTCAGGGCATCCTGGGTCAGCCTGCTACCGGTGGGCACGGACTCCAGCATCCTGACGCCGGTGGCGTCCTCCACCGCCTTGATGTAATTGTGGACCACCGGCACCGATATGCCCAGTTTCTTGGCGGCAGCGTTCTTGCTTCCCTCGGAGCGGATGGCCTCCAGGACCTCCACCTGACGGTGCGTGAGCTGATAACCGTTGACGACCGGATAAGATTCGACCTTCAGATCCACGATACCCGATGGATGTGATTGTTTTTAATGGACACCCCCCGGCTGGCACTAGTTATTTAATAATTAATCGCGCTACGGTAAAGCGATGGGGACTATAGGGAACACTTTCAAAGAGGTCATGGTGTCGACCATGCCCATTGCCCTCATAGTCATGGCCCTGCAGCTGATACTCCTCAAGCCGTCGCTGGAGGACTTCGGACTGTTCGCAGGATGCGTCATTTTGGTCCTCGTCGGTTTCACGATATTCCTGTACGGTGTGGACTGGGGCATCAACGCCGTGGGCGAATCCATAGGCACGGAGATCTCCAGGAGGAAATCCAGGCTGTTCATGATCGCCGTGGTCTCGGTCATATCCTTCCTGGTAACGGTGGCCGAACCCGATGTGGGGGTATTCGCCACCCAGGTCACCACGCTGTTCTCCAGCATCAGAAAGAGCGAACTCGTCTACTCCATCGCGATAGGCGTGGCCGCGTTCCTGATCATCGCCGCCTGCAGGATCGTTTTCAAATTCTCGCTCAGAGCGATACTCACGCTCGGTTACGTCGCGGTCATTGCCATGGCCGTGTTCACTCCTTCCGAGTTCCTCGGGATCGCATTCGATTCGGGCGGTGTCACCACCGGACCGATGACCGTACCGATCCTCCTGTCCCTCGGTATAGGGATCTGTTCGGTAGGGAAGTTCAGGAACGAACTGGACGGTTTCGGAATGATCGGACTGGCATCGGTCGGACCCATCATCGCACTCCTCATCGTGGGCCTCGCATCGGGAAACAGCGACGTGTCCACCGTCGAGGACTATACGCCTTACATCGTCAACGCCTACGACCGTCTGGTCAAGGAGTTCATCGATTCCCTCACCAGCGTCGTGATAGCCATCGTCCCGCTGATGATCTTCTTCGGGATATTCCAGAAGGTCTTCCTCAGATACTCGTGGAACTCCGTCGTGCACATGGTCAGGGGTACGACCCTGGCGGGAATGGGCATCGTGATATTCCTGACCGGCATCTACACCGGATTCATCCCCGTGGCCACCAACATAGGCGCGGAGATAGCCGATAACGTGATCGTGCTGGCCCTGCTCGGTCTCATCCTGGGTGTACTGGTGGCCATAGCGGAACCCGCCGTAGGTATCCTGGCGGAGCGCGTCCAGAGGTCCTCGGGCGGGAACATAGGCAAGAATGCGGTCAGATACGTGATCTCCGCCGGTGTCGGCGTGTTCGTGGCGATAGGCATGGCCAGGATCTGCTTCGACTTCAGCCTGCTGTACGTGGTCGTCCCCGGATACGTCCTCGCAATCGTCCTGATGTGGGTAGGCGACAAGGACATGGTGGGAATCGCCTTCGATGCGGGAGGCGTCTCCACCGGACCCATGTCGGTGGCGATCATCAGCAGCATGTACACCAGCATAGCGTCCTCGATGTACGAGGGCACCGATGCAGTCATAAACGGATTCGGTATTATCGCACTGATCGCGCTGGCCCCGATACTGTTCCTGGAAGGGTTCAGCGTCTACATCAGGATAATGAAGGCGAGGGAGAATGGACAAGCGCAGTGACACCGTACTGGTCATAGGGCTGGGCAGCCCGATCATGACCGATGACGCCATCGGACTGGAGGTGGTCCAGGACATAGAGGACATGCACCTCGCATCGGTCGAGACCCGTCAGGAGGCGATCGGGGGCCTGGACATCATCCCCGTGCTCTGGGGGTACAAGCACGTCATAATTGTGGATGCGATAATGACCGGACAGTGCGAACCGGGCACCATCATCTTCTTCAACCCTGAGGACTTCGAGGGGACCATCGGCGATGCGTCCGCCCACGACATCAACCTGGCCACGGCCATGAAGATCGGGAGACAGATGGAACCCGAGATGATGCCTGACGAGGTCTGCTTCATCGCCATAGAGGCGGAGGACATCGGCACCGTGAACGAGGGCATGACCCCCCGCCTGGTGGCCGCGAAGCCCGATGCCGTGAAGGCGACCCTCGAGAAGATCGAGGAGTTCAGAGCTCTATCTGGGAGGGACTGAACTTCTTCATCTGTTTCACGGGTTTGCCGTGCATCACCACGGTCAGACTGCCGTTCTTGATAATGTCGTCGGCGACCGCCATGACCTGCTCCACCGTGACCGCGTCGGCCTCCCTGAGCACATCGTCGATGAGTCTCGGCTTTCCGCGCAGCATGGTGCTTATGCAGAGGGAATAGAGGCTCTTGGACGTGGATTCCACGGACCTTACCGCGTGTCCCTTGAGGATGTTCTTCGCCTTGCTGAGCTCCTCTGCGGAGATCCCCTCCTCCCTGATGCTGCGGAGCACCTGACCGGAGGTCTCGATCGCCTCGAGGACGTTGTCCTCGGTGGATGAGAAGGACGTGACCAGCGAACCGCAGTCCGTCCTCCATTCGTTGTCGGAACTGATCGAGTAGACGAGCGCCTTCTCCTCCCTGACCCTCTGGAAGAGCCTGGAGGACATGCCGCCTCCGAGTATGGAGGACAGCAGTTCGGCGGCCATGCGCCTGTCGTCGTTCGCCGAGAACGTCGGGAATCCCATGGCCACATAGCAGTGGTCCTCCTTCCTCGGTACGTGCCTGTAGCATCCCTCCGGCGGTACGGGCGCGGTCCTGACGTTCTTGCTGCCGTCGGGCATCGCATCGAAGTTGTCCTCCGCCCATGACATGACGTCGGCCTTATCGACATTGCCGCAGGCGATGACGCAGAGATTGGGGCGGACGTACCTCTCCTCGTAGTACTTCCTGAGGTCCGCGCTGCTGAGTCCCTTGACTATGTCGACCGTGCCCGCCTCACCATGTGCCAGAGGGTGATCCTTCCACATGGTCTCGTCGAAAAGGTCATAGATGTAGATCGAGGGGTCGTTCTCCACCATGCTGATCTCCTGGAGCACGACCTTCCTCTCGAGGTCGAGATCGGACTGTGCGAGGAGGGGATTGCAGACCATGTCCGCAACGACCGACTTGGCCACGTCGGCTGTCTCCTTGAGTGTGACGCAGTAGAATGCCGTGTTCTCCTTGGACGTGAAGGCGTTCATCATGCCTCCCGCGGCATCCACCTCCTTGGACATCTGGATGGACGTGCGGCTCTTGGTGGCCCTGAACACCATGTGCTCCAGCAGATGCGATATTCCCCAGATGTCCTCGGTCTCGTCCCTGGATCCGGTGCTGACGGAGACCATGTATCCGGCACTGGGGGAATCCGGCCTGTATTCGGTGATGACAGGTATGCCTTTGCTGGTCCTCTCGAAGGTGATCTCTGATTTCGTCATGTTTCCGCCATTGGCGAACTAATTAATAGACTTAAGCGGATTGAGGCCCAGATGGAGATAGACTACCGCCCTTACATCGACTGCGGACTCGAAGGTTCGGCAGCTATCATAGGTTTTCCCAGTCTGGGTCTGGTCAGTTCCATCGCCACGAACTTCCTCTCGAGAGAGCTGAAGATGGACCTCATAGGAGGATTCACATCCCCGCAGTTCCCGCCGTACTGCATACTGCAGAACGGAGAGCCCATGCCGCAGATCAGGGTGTTCAGCGCCGCCAGGGAATCCGATCCAGAGAAGACCGGCGTCGGAGGGTGCTGCAGGCTGTCGATCGTCACATCGGAGTTCATCCCCAAACCGGACCAGAACTACGACATTGCCATGGCCGTGTTCGACTGGATAGTGAAGAACGGTGTCAGGACCGTGATCACCCTCGACGGCCTGCCGATGTTCGAACCGGACAAGTACAACCTGATCGCCGCCGGTTCCACCCCGCACGCCAGATCGATGATCGACGAGTACGGGCTGGAGCACTTCGACGACGGCATGGTGAGAGGAATCTCGGGGATACTCCTGTACGAGTGTTCCCGCAAGGGTATCGACGTCATCTCCCTGATGGGATCCGCGAAATCGGAACTGCCCGACCCGTTCGGAGCGGCACGCCTGCTGGATCCTATCAAGAGCATGTTCCCGGAGATCAACGTGGATACCGAACCGCTTTACGAGGAAGCCGAGGAGCTGAACAAGAGGATCAACTCCAGGCAGGCTCAGACCGCGTCCTCGGACGACAGCATCCTCTACGGATGAAGGCGTCCTACAGACCCGGTTTTATATCTAATCGTAATAAGGAGTGTTGTCATGTATCTGATTCCCAAGGAGTTCTTCATAACGTCAGGAAAGGCCCTGAGCTCGGTATCCGACCTGAACGCCTTCGATCTGGCACTGATGCGTGCTGGGATCGAGGAGCAGAATCTGGTCGCGGTGTCGTCCATCATCCCCCCGGGAGCCGAGGAGGTACCCAAGTTCAGAATGCCCATGGGCGCTGTCACGCACTGCGTGCTCGCTCAGATGAGGGGAAGGAGCGGGGACCGCATCTCGGCCGGCATAGGCTATGCCTACCGCAAGGACGGCGTGGGCGGATACGTTGCCGAATCCCACATCTTCGGAGGGGAGGAGGCCGTCAGGAACGATCTGCAGAGGAAGGTCAGGGAGATGGAGAGGATCAGGAACGTCGAACTCACCGAACCGGTGATCATCAGCGAGACGCTGGATGTCCCCGACGGGGAGTTCGGATGCTGCATCGCCTCCCTCGTCTTCACATCATACAGGGAGTGACATGTTCGCGATAGTAGGCTGCCCGGAATGCCACAACGACAGGATGATCGACCTGTCCTCAGGTACGACCAGCTGCCCGTTCTGCGGGAAGAGGTTCGATACCGACAGGCTGCGCATAAAGTTCAAGCACCCGGACCAGTCCGTGGTCAGGGACGTCCTGCTGGGGAACGAGGCGGTCCCCACATCCGCGGACGCGGACGATCCCATGAAGGGGCTGGCCTACCGCGTATCCCACACCAACGACACCGGACTGAAGATGATGGCCATCGCCGACGGCCTGGACGAGATCTACGGGGAGTTCACGGTCGAGATGATCGACCGTCTGGTACCGGGGAAGGGAGAGAAGTTCGCGGAAGCGATGTTGGAATCGTGCCTCATCTATGAGGTCGGATACGGCAGATACAGGAAGATCTGACTCACGGGTTCCTGACAAGCTCGATGATATAGTCCTGGATCGCTGCGGATGAGCAGATCAGGAGCATCAGCGCGCCGATTGCCAGTACCAGGACTCCTGCAATGATGTTTCCTTTGGGGCCCATTCGTTCACCTCGGTATGTCATTCCTCTTCTTCCCTTCGGCCCTGAGGACCTCGGAGACTATCGAGGACAGACCTAGATGGATTTTCTTATAGAAATAATAGGCGGATACCGCAAGGGACAGGATGCACATGGGGATCCAGTACCAGGATTCCACACCCATGACGGCGAATGTCCAGAAGATCATCGCCAGCGTACACACCATCATCCCCTGGAGGCTGAACTCCCCCAGTCTGAGCCTGGCCACTCCCTCGCCGACGGTAGCGCCGACACTCCCCATGAGGAGGAGCTCCTGCGCTGTGACGACCGCTATGATCGCCCAGGTGTAGACGTCCACGTCGCCTATGTTCTCGAACAGGGAAAGGAACGATGCGGAGATACCGAAGGCCATTCCCACCCCCTGACCCGTTCCCAGTGAGAATCCGTAGAAGATCGTGTCGGACTTCCTGTGGAACCTCTTGAGGTTCAGGACGACGAGTATGAGGAGGGTCTGTATGACCGCGAACAGTATGCCTATGAGCATATTGGACATGTCCATCCTCACATAGAATGCTGCGATGACGAGACCCTCGATGAGTCCGACGGCGAAGAGCGTGAACAGGGTGGAATCCTTGAAGAACGGATCCTCCACCGCCGGATACGTGTAGCCCTTCAGCGTGTAGTACAGGAGCAGCAGGGCGGGTGCGAACACTATCACCGCGGCTATGTAAATGGCATAGTCCATGGTGCACCATGTCCTCCTCACTTAAAAATACGATTGGTGGTCAGACCAGTTTATCGTAGTAGTGGGAGACCATGCAGGAGTCCTCGCAGCGTCCGCAGGAGTTGCACTTACGGGGGTCCACATGCAGTCCGTCATCGATACGTATCGCGTGTCTGGCACATCTCTTGGCACATATCCCGCAAGAGGTGCACATCTGCGCCCTGAACAGGGCCTTGACGGTCCTCTCGAAGAGCGGTTCCGCATCCTTCTGCCACTTAGAGACCACGGAGACCTGGCCTCCGCCGAAGATCTTGGCCGTTCCCGTCTTCGTCCTGACCAACGCTATCTCGAACTCGTCGGAGTACCTGACGTCCCCTACGGTGCGGAGCGCGTCCTCCACCGAAGAGAAGTCCCTGTTCCTCGGTACGGTGACCACAGCCTCCATCGAGAACCCTCCCGCGGCGCAGGATGTGGCCCCCTTGAGTATCTTCAGCGTCGGCCCCTTCGATCCCTTGGGCTGGAACACGAGTTCACGTTCCTCCGCGATGCGGACCATCTTCGGAGGCAGGACCTTCCATCTCCAGAAACCCATGTCCACGAACTCCTTCGGCAGACCCCTCTCCTCCGCATACTTAGAAAGATAATCCTCCCATCTCCCGTACAGATCGGAGTGGATCCTTCCCGTGTTCCTCCATTCGCTGGACAGGCACGATGCGCAGAGATAGCATCCGATCCTCTCAAAGTCCCGTTCGTAAAGCGGATTGTACTTCAGCTTTCTCATCCAGATGTATCCCCATATCTCGGAGGAAGTCCATGCCCTGACGGGATTCAGCGCCGTCTGGTTGGGGACGAAGGGGCTTTTGGAGACGAAACCTATCTTCGACCTGGCGAAGGACTCCAGCATCCTGTTCCCCTCGACTGTTATCGTCCCGCGGGGGAAGTCCCTGGAGATCATGTCGGTGATCGGACCGAGCTTGCACACCTTGCAGCACCATCTGAAATCCTTGGCCGGCGGTCCGAAGGTGTCCACGTTCTTCCAGAACGCATCCCCGGCCTTCGCCTTACGGAGCCTCAGACGGTTCTCCCTGACGAATCTGTCCACATATTCCACGGTCTCCGGGAACTCCAGACCCGTATCGACGAACAGGAGGTCCGGATCCTTCTTCACCGTCAGCAGCACCCCGAGGGCGGCCAGGGAGTCTTTGCCTCCCGAGAACGATGCGGTGACCGGTTCCTTCCTGTCCCTGATGAAATCCCTGATCTCCGAGGCTGCCGCACGCTCGATGTCCTTCAGGTGCCTCCTGTTGGCCGCTACGAACGTCTCCCTGTCGGAATCCGGCGATATGGGCATGCCGGATACGTTGTTCAGGTCCTTGATCTTGACCGCCTTCTCCGCCCCGCGCATCTCCCCGCTCGGAACGAGCGCGATACCGGGGCCCACCTTCGTTCCCTTCAGCAGGATGAGGGGCGCACCGGCTGGAAATTCTCCCTTCACCGAACGGATGTTCTCCCCCGGGACGGTCTTCCCCTTGAGGTGTCCCGACATGTTGCCGAAGGCCACTACGTTGGTGCTGGCACTTTCCATGAGGAGTTCGGAACCCGCCTGTCTGAGCTCTATGGAGAAACCGTTGGTCTCCACCTCGAACCTGATCACTGCGATCACCGCCCCGTGGGCAATGACCTCGTCCGTGCGGTCCTCTCCGGGGACCTTGTTGAGGAAGATCATCTTGCCGGACAATCCGCCGTCCGTACCGAAGTTGCGCCTGAGCAGGTCAAGGACAAGGTCCCTGCCCTCCCCCATGGCCGGACGGATGTCGCCGGGACCGTTGATCCTGAACGTTCTGGCCTCCGAACCGCATGAACATGACCTGCCCATGACGAGGGTACCGCATCTGTCGCACCAGCGCGCATCCACCTTCTCGTTGGCAGCATAGTTCGTGGCCATGTTCGCCCCTACGCATGAACGACTAATAAAGGATTGGCAGGATGGCGCGGGAATATGCCCGCGAAGGGGCTCCTTTATTATACGCGATACCGTTGACCCCTTAACAAGGGAGGGATTCCGACGGCTACGATTTGGATCAATCCGGGATACGGACAGAAGGGATTCAGCAACACAGAGCTCAAGCACATCGGCATATCCGTCGGTGTACTGGCACTTGCATTCACGCTGATCTATTCCCGCAGGGCCACGACGTTCTTCAGCGACAATCTGGCGGTGAACTCGGTCATGTGGTTCGCCACCTCGCTGGTCATAGTGAGCGTCTGCTTCCTCCTCCACGAACTGGGGCACAAGTTCGCAGCACAGAAGTACGGGGCATGGGCGGAGTACAGGATGTTCCCCCAGGGTCTGCTGCTCTGTCTGCTCCTCTCGATAGTCGGGTTCCTCTTCGCCGCCCCGGGCGCCGTGATGATCAACGGCTACATCAACAAGAAGCAGAACGGCATCATCAGCCTGGCCGGTCCGATCGTCAACCTGATCCTCGGCGCACTGTTCATCATCCTGCTGTTCTTCACTACCGGACGGCTGCACTCGATAATCTATCTGCTGGCGCACTTCAACGTGTTCCTCGCGCTGTTCAATCTGATACCGATTCCGCCTCTGGACGGATCGAAGATCCTGAAATGGAACGTGCCCGTCTACATAGCTATGGTGGCGGCCGGCGTCGCAATGCTCATCCTGTTCTATATCTGAAAAAGAAAGTGATGGCGGGGATCGCTCCCCGCTCAGTTCATGTACTCCTTGCAGGGGTACCTGAGGGCGACCTTGCCCAGGATGCGTCCCTCCCACTGATCCACCTTTCCGGGGTTCAGGATGTTGTTGGGGTCGAACGCCTTCTTGATGGCCTTGATGGTCGAGAGTGCGGATGCCCTCTCCTTCTGGAAGTCCGGTGCCTTGGATATTCCGACACCGTGCTCTCCGGTGACCGTTCCGCCCAGTGCGATGGTCGCATCGAAGATCTCGTTGACGGCCTGAGTGCCTCTGTCCCACTCGTCCTTGTCGAGGGGGTTCAG
>JAEEGL013712952.1_pt1 | contig 10530 bp, 10 predicted proteins | sample 9134231 | NCBI WGS metagenome assembly JAEEGL01 (sample SAMN16246548, study PRJNA631951) | gut metagenome | biome: gut microbiome; feature: rumen; material: fiber-attached | host: Bos | place: Iran: Karaj | collected 2018-10
GCATGGCCCTCAGGACGGAATAGAATTCCAGGTACTCGGTCACCTTGCCGCGTTTACGCATACCGGCGGTGTCCACAATCATGAATTCGTGGCCGAACTTGTTGTAGTACGTTGATATGGAATCGCGCGTGGTGCCGGCCACCGGGGTCACGATGTTGCGTTCCTCGCCCAGGAGGGCGTTGGTGAGGGAACTCTTGCCCACGTTGGGGCGGCCCACGATGGCAATGTGCGGGAGGTCGGCGTGGTCGTCATCGGCCCCGTCGTCTTCCGGCAGGACCCTCAGCACCTCGTCCAGGAGATCGCCTGTTCCGGAGCCGTTGGCGGCCGATATGGTCCACACTTCGCCCAGGCCCAGGGAGTAGAAATCGTAGGCGTCGTACATCTTTTCACCGGTGTCCACCTTGTTCACGCAAAGGATGACCGGTTTCTTGGAGCGACGCAGAAGGTCTGCAATCTCGGAATCGTAATCCGTGATGCCTGTGGCGGCCTCGCACATGAACAGGACCACATCGGCCTCTTCTATGGCTATGCCCACCTGACGGCGGATGGCGTCTTCGAACACGTCATCCGAATTGGAGGTATAGCCGCCCGTGTCCACCACGGAGAATTCCCGGCCATTCCATTCACATTTGCCGTAATGACGGTCCCGGGTTACACCGGCCGTCTCATCTACTATGGCCTGGCGCATTCCCACCAGGCGGTTGAACAAGGTTGACTTTCCAACGTTCGGTCTCCCGACTATCGCTACGAGTGCCATAATTCTCTAATTTTTTGCAAAGATACACTTTTCTTCGTCAAAAGCGGGGCTTTCCATGCCGAAGAAACGTAATACACTGTGAAATACGTGATGCTGCCCCACCTTTTCCAAGGGTTTTACCTGCATGTCCGGGGCCCAGACCAGGAAGGGAATCTCTATCTGTTCCTTCGGAGCCATGCTGTAAGGGATACCATGCATGTACAGGTTGTTTTCTCCCAGGGATTCGCCATGGTCAGACACAAAGAACACGCAACTGCGGCGGTCCGGAATATCCTTAAGCATCTCTATGACGGAATGAATCAGGTAATCCGTATAGAGGACGCTGTTATCGTACGCATTGAACAGTTCCTCCTGGGTGGTCTTGGACATCTCCACCGTATGGCAGGCCGGCGTAAACACCTCGAATTCGGGCGGATAATTGGAGTAATAGGCCGGACCGTGGTTGGTGTAGCCGTGGATGACCACGAAGATCTTGTCGGCCTGGCTCTCAAGGAGTTCTTCCTTGAGGCCGGCCAGCAGGATGCCGTCATGCTCTCCGTCCAGATCCGGGTATTTATTCTTCAGTTCCGTGTTCTTGTAATACTTTTCCGTATGCACCGGAGGCTCTCCCCAGTTGCTGGTCCGCCAGCTCACGTCCACACCCGCCCGCTGCAGGTAGTTGGGCAGAATCTCGTACAGCTCCTTGGCCTCAACAGGCTCCAGGATGGCCTTCACCCCGCCCAGGGTGTAGGTAGAGGAAGCATCGGCCTTCAAAGCCACCACGCTGTCGCGGGTGGTGAGGGGGTTGGTCTCCTTCCCGTATCCGTACAGGGAGAAGTGGTCCTGGCGGGCCGATTCCCCTATCATCAGAACACAAATGTCGCGGGTTTCCGATACGGAAGTAACATCCGGCAGAAGGATCTCTTTCTGGTTTCTCTGGCGCTCCGACGCCCAGAAACGGAAGGAATTCACAATATACGACCACGGGGCGATGAGGCTGCCCAGTTCGGTGGAGTTGCGGTCTATCCAGGTGAAGTTCTTCACGTTCATCAAAACCACCGCCACGATGGCGGCCAGGGAGATTCCCACCTGGCCCAGGAAGCGCTTGAAGGAACCATAGTCCACCTTGCGCTTTATGGCATAAAGGGACGGCAGTACGCCCAGAAGCAGGATGTACAGCACCGCTCCCCAGGAGAAGAAACTGGACACCTCCGAATACTGGGACTTGAAGATGCTGCCCATAATCTCGTCCGTAACCAGCGAATCGTACGTGATTACGCCATACAGCATGATGGCGTTGCCCACAAGGGTAAATGCTATGATCCACTTTCCTACCTTTCGGAAGCAATAGACCAGAAGATAGTACAGCAGGTAATTGAGCCCCAGGAGCGTAACCAGCGCCAGAAGGACCAGCAAAACACTGTTGAAGCCTCCCTCCAGGCAGCGGGCGGCGTGCCGGGCGAAAGGCAGGTGGTAGGCCAGGAGCGTGAACACGCTCAGGACCATGCAGTAAGTGCTCAGACGGGCTTTTTTAGGGGGAAGCGGTATCATCTCTTCTTGTACAGCTTGACAAACAGATAAACGGTGGCAGCCATCAGGGCCAGCACCAGCAGGTTGAACAGCACGGTCAGGAGCACATTCACCTTCTGGGGCGCATTGTTGAACGGATTGGCCGCCACGGAGGCATCATACCGGGCAAAGGGATTGGTGTAAATAACCTCCCCGCCGGGGAAATAGGCCGTGAAGCGGGCGAAGGGTTCATCGGCCCCCATCACGTATTCCACGCGGTCCGTATCGCGGGCCAGCAGCAGCGTAGCGTGGTTTTGCCCGTTGATGCGGATGCTGTCGGCCCGGGCCGACAGGGTCATATAAATGGTATCGCCTGCTGCTCCGATGGCGCGGATAGCCGGCAAATGTTGATTCTTCTCTATCTTCTCCGCCCAGTCGCCGTCGCCGTAATTGGGCACGCGCATGGAGTAATAGCAGCCGGAGAGGAGGGTATTCTTAAGGTCTTCGTACCGGGCCGATGGCGTACAGAGGAAGTTGCAGCGGATGGCAATGCGCTCCGCGCTGCGGGCGTGGTGAAGGTCGTCGTTGGCCAGGCCGAAGGAATAATGCCCGGCGCTGAGAGCCTGGTCCCAGTACTCGTTCTGCGTGCTCACGTGGGTATCCAGCTCCATGATCTCATAGCCGGACAGGGCCTTCATATCCACCTCGGTAAGGCCGATGGTGCGGTAAGGGTGGTTGAGCTGGATAAAGTCCGAGCTTCGGCCCAGATAATCCAGCTCGAACTGCATCTGGGAGGTCAGAAGGGGCAGCAGAGGGTCCCAATGGATGACGCCGGGGCTGCCGAAAACCAGCTTGTGGAATTTGAACGGGCTGTACCCCTGTTCGTACACGTTCACCTGCAGCGAGGGATCGAAGGGATGGGTGGTGAGCTCGTTGTGGTTGGAGAAGGTGACAATGTCGTAGCCCAGTTTCCGGTAGGTGTCGTAGGTCTCCTGTGGCCAGGCCTCGCACTCGTTGGGAGGGAAAGGACCCTTCACCCGGGTATGGGTGTGGAAATTGGCCCGCTTCCAGCCCTGCACGGTATCCAGGGCGCTGTAGGGATTGAAAATGTCCGGTCCCTGGAACGGCTGGGGAGCGCGGAAACGGTACACCGGGCTCACGCTGGTGACCCAGACGGCCATCAGCACCAGCAGGAACAGGGAAGCCACTGCCGTGTACAGGATATGCAGGAGTCTCCTCACTAGATTTTCTTCATCTTTGACCTGGGCACAATCACATTAAGGGATTGGGGCTGCACATCCAAGTCAAATTCCGTACCGGCCTCGCAAGGGTCGCCGTCATAATGGACGGCCCCCGCCCCGCTGCGGGTAATATGGAAGCGGTTTCCCGTAAAGTGCAGGAAATGCTTGCTGGTAGGGGCCTGACCCGTCATGAGGCGGGCGGCCAGGTCCGGAATTTCCAGGGTAGAGAACGGGTTCACCACCACTACGTCCAGCAGACCGTCCTGCAAGGATGCCATGGGCGCGATGCGCGCCTGGTTGCCCCACTGGTTGGCATTGGCCACCGTCACAAAAACAGCCTTGCCCTCCCAGAGCACCCCCTGGTCGGAGGAAATGCGGTATTCGGATAACGAATGCTGCTTCCACTCTTCCCAGGCCAGGCTCACATACTTGGGCAGACCGCGGGTGGTGGAACGGGCGAACTCCATACTCACCTTGGCGTCCAGGCCGAAACCTACCGTGCAGAAGAAGGGCAGGTCGTTCATCCGCCCCACGTCTATCTCGGTCTGGCTGGCTTTGTTCAGGGTTTTGATGGCAAGGGCCGGAATGCGGCTGATGCCCAGGTGAAGGGCCAGGCCGTCCCCGCTACCGCAGGGCACGATGCCCAGGCACTTCTGAGTGCCGGCCAAGCCGCGGGCCACCTCGCTCACCGTACCGTCGCCGCCTACCGCCACTACCACATCGGCCTTGCTCTCCCTCGCCATCTCAAAGGCTTCTCCGGCATAGGAGGTGAACAGGATCTGGGGCTGATATAAGGACAAATCCAGGTGTTTCCCGATGGCGGAAAGCACCTGTGACTTGTCGTTTAGCCCCGATATGGGATTTACTATAAAGGTAATCTTACGTGGCATATCATGGTCTTAGGGAGCAGGAGGCGCAGGCATCCGAATAGTTGCCGTCGCACACCTTCTTCCCCTTTTGTTTGGCCAGCATTTCCAGCTCCTCCTCCTTGGCACACTTGATTCCCCGCTTGCGCATTTCCGGATTCGTGGAGATTTCTCCGTCGGGGAAAGGCCGATGGAAAAAGAAAATGTTCACGCCCAGCAAAAGCACGGCGATGCCCACGAATATGATGGCGGCAAGCAGAGTCTTCATACCTTAGAGCGGGAATTCGGAGGAAATGGGTTCGTAGTTGTAAACGCGCAGGATCATGCGGGCGAAAGTCTCGGCCAGGGAAACTACGCGGAACTTGCTCTGGAAAGCCTTCTTGGAAGGATCCAGCGGAATGGTGTCCGTCACATACACCTCGCAGAGGGCGCTCTTGTCAATGCGCTCGTAGGCAGGACCGGAAAGGACCGGGTGCGTTGCAAAGGCACGGACGCTCTTGGCGCCGCGCTTGATGAGCTCGTTGGCAGCCTCGGTGAGCGTGCCGGCGGTGTCGATGATATCGTCAATGATCACGATGTCACGGCCTTCCACCTCTCCGATGGGAACGATCTTTTCAATTACATTGGCCTTGGCGCGCGTCTTGTGGCAGATAACCATCGGCGTGTGCAGTTTCTTGGCATAGGCGTTCACGCGCTTGGCACCGCCCATATCGGGAGCGGCCAGGGTGAGGGTGTCCTTGTACTCCTTGGCCAGGCCTTCCAGCGTGTGCAGGAAATCGAAACTGGCATAGAGGTGGTTGACGGGAAGGTCAAAGAAGCCCTGAATCTGGTCGGCGTGGAGATCGCACGTCATCACGGCATCGGCACCGGCCACCTTGAGCATGTTGGCTACCAGCTTGGCACCAATGGAGGTACGGGGTTTGTCCTTGCGGTCCTGGCGGGCCCAGCCATAATAAGGGATAACGGCAATTACCCTGTTGGCCGATGCACGCCGGGCGGCATCGATGGAAAGCAGCAGTTCCATCAGATTGTCGGCAGTGGGGAAAGTGGACTGGATAATGAAACAGGTCGCACCCCTAACGCTCTCGGCGAAATAGGGTTGGAATTCACCATCGCTGAAACGGGAAATCTCAAGGGGTCCCAGGATTACCTCGGGATCGGAATCGGGTTTCATGCGATTCATGGCAGCAACTACCTTCTCCGCGAAATAGCGGGAGGCATCACACGTAAACAGCGCCATCCGGTGCTTATGGACATCGTTTATCATAGTGTTTTGAGAATTGAGTCAATATAACTGAGGATTTCTTCCTTTCCTGTTCCTTTCACCGAAGAGGAGATGAAAACGGGCGGCAGTTCCTCCCAGTCCTCCAGGAGCCGCTCCTTGTTTTTCATAACCTGCTGCTGCAGGACTTCCGGGCCCTGTTTATCGGCCTTGGTGAAAATGAGGCCGAAGGGAATGCCCTTTTCTCCCAGTTCCGAGATGAAGCGGAGGTCTACCTCCTGCATGTCGTGGCGGGAGTCCAGCAGAACCATGAGCATCACCAGCTCTTCGGAGTGGTTGATGTAATCCCAGATGATGTGGCGCAGCCGGGCGCGGTCCTTGTCCGGGAGCTTGGCGAAGCCGTATCCCGGAAGGTCTACCAGGTACCAGCTGTCATTGATGAGGAAATGGTTCACCAGCTGGGTCTTACCCGGTGTCTGGGAAGTCTTGGCCAGCTTGGAATTGCCCGTGAGCATGTTGATGAGGGAGCTCTTTCCAACGTTAGAGCGGCCGATGAAGGCAAATTCCGGTAACTTCCGCTCCGGCTTCTGCCCTACACGGGTGCTGCTTCCAGCAAATTCCGCTTTGGTAATCTTCATTTTTGGCGAACTCCTAACAAACATACAAAGATAACAAAAAAGAATGAAGTACGCCACCCTTTTCCCAGTTATCTTTGTCCTTCGGTTTTTTACGTTACCCCCTCCCGAAACCCCTCCCCTCGAGGGAGGGACTTTTCAAATAAATATGTACCTTTGTCAAATGGAACAGGACGAAAAGTTTATGCGCGAGGCGCTTCGTGAGGCGCACCTGGCAGCCGAGGACGGAGAGATTCCCATCGGGGCCATCATAGTGTGGAAAGGCCGCATCATCGGCCGGGGTCACAACCAGACCGAGCGTCTGCACGACACCACCGCCCACGCAGAAATGCTGGCCATCACCGCCGCCACCGAAACCATGGGCGGCAAGTACCTCACGGACTGCACCTTATACGTCACCGTGGAGCCCTGTCCCATGTGTGCCGGCGCCCTGGCCTGGTCCCAGGTAGGCCGCATCGTATACGGTGCCCCGGACCAGCGCCGCGGTTACTCTCTCTTCTCCCCTTCCCTCCTCCATCCCCGCACAGAGGCGGAGGGCGGCGTCCTTCAGGAAGAATGCGTCCAGCTGATGCTTGATTTCTTCAAGGATAAGCGCTAAAACTCTTTGTCCTAACGGGTAAATATCGCATCACCTTACCACCAGACGGTGGATGCGACGGGGAATGGAAGCCATGATCTCATAAGGAATGGTGCCCAGGATGCCCGCCAGTTCACTCACCGTAGGATCCTCGCCGAAGACGGTGACGGTGTCTCCCACGGCGCAGGGTACGCCGGTCACATCCAGCATGCACATATCCATGCAGATGTTGCCGATGGTGGGCACGCGGTGACCGTTCAAAGAGAACGAGGCGGCGCCCCGGCCCAGGTGCCGGTCGATGCCGTCGGCGTATCCCACCGGAATGGTGGCGATGACGGTGCCTTCCGCGGCTTTGCCCCATCGGCCATATCCCACGGTATCGCCAGCTGTCAGATGCTTGATTTGCAGGATTTTAACCTTGAGCGAAGCCACCGGGGCCAGATGGACGTCCGGAAGGGCGCTGATGCCGTAGATGCCAATGCCCAGGCGCACCATGTCAAACTGGTACTGCGGGAAGCGCTCGATACCGGCGGAATTGAGGATATGGCGCATCGGCCTGTAGCCTATGCCTTCGATAACCCGCTCCGTGCGCTCCTCGAAAAGGCGGATCTGCTCCAGGGAAAAGGCGTCCTGGTCCGGCTCATCGGCCACGCAGAGGTGCGAAAAGAGGCCTTTCACGCGCACTTCGGGACTTTGATTCAAAAAGGTTATGAGCTCCGGGAGCTCTTCCTCCATGAAGCCCAGGCGGTGCATGCCGGTGTCCAGCTTGATGTGGATGGGGTAATCCTTCAAACCCTTTTCCCGCAGAATGCCCACCAGCTTTTTGAGGGCTTCGAGATTGGGGATGGAGGGTTCCATGCGGGTTTCGATGATTTCCGGATAGAAATCCGTACCGGCGGTGAGGACCAGGATGGGCAGGGAGATACCGTTGCGGCGCAGTTCCAGCCCCTCCACGGGGTAGGCCACGGCCAGGTAATCGGCCCCGACGCGCTGCATCATGGCGGCAAACTCCACCGCTCCGTGACCATATGCGTTGGCCTTGACCAAAACCAGCAGTTTGGTCTGGGGCTCCAGCAGGGAGCGGAAGTATCTGAAATTCTCCGTGGCAGCCTTCAGATTCAGTTCCAGGCGGGAGAAATCGTCCTCAATCATGCTGCAAAATTAACATTTTGGACTGACATATAGTCATAAAAAATGTTTATTTTTGCAGTAGGAGCGATATTTGTGGGGTTGTCATCAGAATACTAATTATACCAAATTATCATGTCCTCTACTTTCATTTGGATCCTGTTCATTATAGTCATGATAGTAAGCCGCCTGGTGCAGACCATGCTCCAGAGCCGCTTTGACAAATACAGCCAGGTCCCTATAGCCATTACCGGGGCCGAGGTGGCCAGCCGTATGCTGGCCGCCCATGGCATCCGGGACGTGAAGATTGTCTCCATCAACGGCAAACTCACAGACCATTACGACCCTACCACCAAAACCGTCAACCTGAGCGAAGGCGTGTATTACGGCCGCTCGGTGGCCGCTGCGGCCGTCGCCGCCCACGAATGCGGCCACGTGGTGCAGCATGCCACGGGCTACGCTCCCCTGAAGATGCGCTCGGCCCTGGTACCGGTGGTCTCCTTTTCCAGCAATGTGGTCTCCTGGGTGCTGCTGGCGGGCATACTGCTCATCAATGTAGTCCCTTCCCTGCTGTGGATCGGTATCGGCCTCTTTGCCCTTACCACTCTCTTCAGCCTCATCACCCTCCCGGTAGAGATCAATGCCAGCCAGCGCGCCGTGAACTGGCTCTCAAATGCCGGCATCGTAAGCTACGAAACCGAGCCCATGGCCAAGGACGCCCTCAAATGGGCCGCCTACACCTACATAATAGCCGCCGTCAGTTCCCTGGCAACGCTCCTCTACTACATTTCTATCGCGAACAGGAGAAACTAAGTTTTTTTCAAATAGTCGAAAAGGCCTTTGTTCAACAAAAATAGCGCCCTCAAAAGGGCGCTATTTTTGTTGAACTGCAGCGATTCGAACGCTGACTGAGGGAACCAAAATCCCTAGTGCTACCATTACACCACAGTTCAATACCGGGCTGCAAAGATATAACATTTCTTTGGAAAAAGTGCTATCTTTGGAGAAAAATGGACCTCAGAGAAGTCCCTCCCCCGAGGGGATGGGTTTTGGGAGAGGGAAACGTGAACAAGTTTTTTTATTTTTAAAAAAAATGAAAGGTGTAACCTTGTTTTTAGCCAATGGCTTTGAAGATATGGAAGCCCTGGGCACGCGGGACGTGCTGGTAAGGGGCGGCGTGCCGGTTTTGACGGTTTCCATCACAGATGAATACGTAGTGGAAAGTTCCCACGGATTGCAGGTAATGGCCGATGTCAGCTGGGCCGATGTTGAAGTGGTAGAACCCGGCACAGATGCATCTGACGTGATGATTTTCCCGGGCGGTATGCCTGGTTCCAAGAACCTGGCACAGCACGCGGAGCTCATGGAAATTCTTCAGGACCATTGGAACCGGGGAGGTGCCGTGGCAGCCATCTGTGCTGCCCCCGGCCTGGTGGTTTCCCAACTGCCTGGCCTGGAAGGCCGCAAGTTCACTTGCTTCCCGGGCTTTGAGGAATCCCTCATTGCTCAAGGCGCCGTCCACACGCCGGAAAGCACCGTCACCGACGGCAATCTCATCACCGGCCGTGGGGCGGGCCACGCCGTAAACTTCGGCCTCGCCATCCTCCGTTATCTGAAGGGTGACGAGGCTGCAGAAAAAGTCAAAGCCGGATTGACAATTTAGCATTAATCCTCCGGGAAATTGGTTTTTGGGGCTACTGCACCAAAAATAATTTCCTGGAGGATGGCTTTTCAGGAGAATGGTAAGAAAAAAGGGGCAAGCTATTCGAGCTTGTCCCCTTTTTCATTATACATTTCATTTTGCAGGACCGTGAAATCGGTCACTTCCTTTAGTTCCAGCTTCACCTTGTAGCGCTTGCGCCAGCGGGTGAGGAAGGAATTGAACAGCCCCCGTTTGAGATAGGCTCCCAGGATGGGGCTGGTTTTGAGAGTAATGGACCGGACTCCCTTTTCAATGACGTAGAACGCAATCTTGCGCTCGATTTCTTCGTCAATGACCACACTGGAATGGATTTTTCCGGTGCCATGACACACGGGACACTGCTCGGACGTGTTGATTTCCGTTACGGGCCTTATGCGCTGCCGGGTGATCTGCATCAACCCGAACTTGGTGAGCGGGAGCACGTTGTGCTTGGCTCTGTCGGCTTCCATGAGCTCCTGCATGTACTTGTGGAGGGCGTTCTTGTGATCGTTGGACTCCATGTCTATGAAGTCTACTATCACGATGCCTCCCATATCGCGGAGCCGGAGTTGCCGTGCAATTTCTTCTGCGGCTATCTTGTTGACCTCGAAGGAATTCTCTTCCTGGTCGTTGGTCTTGGTGCGGATGCCGCTGTTAACGTCAATTACATTCAGCGCTTCGGTGGTCTCGATTACCAGATAGGCGCCCTGCCGCATGGGTACCACCTTACCGAACGAGCCCTTGATCTGTCGGGTGACCTCAAAGTGGTCGTAGATGGGCTGCTTGCCTTCGTACAGGTGGACAATCTTTTCCTGCTCCGGAGAGATGAGCGAAACGTACTTCCGGGCTTCTTCGGCCACACGCTCGTCGTTGATCCAGATGTTGGAGAACGAGTCGTTGAGGAGGTCCCTCAGAACGGTAGTGGTTTTGCTGTA
>JAEEGL013988948.1_pt1 | contig 10530 bp, 8 predicted proteins | sample 9134231 | NCBI WGS metagenome assembly JAEEGL01 (sample SAMN16246548, study PRJNA631951) | gut metagenome | biome: gut microbiome; feature: rumen; material: fiber-attached | host: Bos | place: Iran: Karaj | collected 2018-10
GGCCAGACACGCACATGCCAGGTGGTGTTGGGCGGAATAGTGGAAGTGATCTTCCCAAGCAAGATGAACGTTCCGTCGTTGGGCAGATACCGAGTGGTGGAGATTGTCCATAAGGTGGACAAGTCCGGCAACTACAGCAACCATTTTGTGGGCACACCAGCAAACAACGAGTTTATTACGCAACGATATTCTGGCTGTGTCAAGGCATATCCTGAGATGGCTGTGGTAAGCAGTAACAGCGATCCCAAGTCATTGGGAAGAGTGCAGGTGCAGTTCGACTGGCAGAAAAGATCAGGCAAGAGCACCAACTGGATCCGTGTGCAGACACCGGATGCGGGAGGCTGCGGCATGGCAAACCGAGGTTTGGTCTTCATTCCAGAGGAGGGCGATCAGGTGATGGTCGGCTTCGAGTACGGTGATCCCAGCCGTCCGTATGTGATGGGAAGCGTGTTCAGCGGAAGCACTGGAAAAGGAGGTGGAGACGGTAACAACAAGAGAACAATCCTAACCAAGAGTGGTCATCAGATAGTGTTTGATGATGACAAAGGAGGCAGTTGGGGAATCACTATCGCCGACAGCAATGGCAATACCATCAATTTGAGCTCATCCCAGAAGACGATTGTAATCTCGTCTCAGGAGAATATTGTGTTGCAATCCAAGAACATCACACTGGAGGCAGAAGAGAAAATCTCCCAGAAGTCAGGAAAAGATTTTGACGTCACAGTTGGCAACAACTATAAAATGGAAGTGGAGAAAGACAGCACTGCAACTATCAAAGGAAATTCTGTCGATGCAGTAGATGGTGATTATTCTAATAAAATCCAAGGAAAATCAGATATTTCTGTTGGTGAAGACTCTAAGTATACAGTTTCTGGAGATTTGAAATTAAGAGTCGATTCCGACACTAGTTTGAAGTTCGGAGGCAAGTTAGAGAGTGAATCATCTGGAGATAGTACATTAAATTCTAAAGGAAAAATGTATATCAAAGGAAGTGGTAGTGTTTATATAGATTAAAATTTTCGAATCATGGTTGGAGGTGGTAATAATGAAATAGAAAATTCATCTGAAGAAAGTAAAAATATTTCTGTTGAACTGCATATTGGTGTCTTTTTTGATGGAACATTGAACAGCAAGGCAAATATAGATGAAAGAAAAGATTTTGAATTGTTTTTAGCGGAGCATCCAGAATCATTGACTGATGTAGAGTTGGACAAAATGTTTAAGGAAGATATTATTAAAGATGCTATAAAAAAAGATAGAAGCTTGGGATATTTTAAGTCTAAGCAATTGTTAAAAACTTATGAGAATAAAAAAAAATTTTTTCAGGAATATTTAGAAACCATTCCAGCAGTGAAAAGAAATGCTTTTTATGGCAGTAACGACAGCTATACCAATGAGTATACGAATGTGGTAAGATTCTATAACTGTTTTAAGAATGAATTTGAAGCAGATAAGGATAATCCTGAAAAGATATGTGTGCCTATTTATATAGAAGGAATCGGAGCCAAACCAAGAAAGCTAAAAAACGATGATGACTCCAACAATCCGGAACATAATGATAATAAGATAGATTTCACTACATCACCGGCAAATGATGTCGTAAATGAATCGTATGACAATTATGAGAATGGCAATACATCCTTGAATCAATTCATAGAAGACAATGGTGGCTTTATCTCTTGCAGTGACGACGAGTTGGGATCAGCATTAGGAATAGGTTTGTTCGGAGTGAAGAAGAAAGTAGAGGCGGCATGTGAGAAAATCAATGATCTTATAGCGGGATATGTGAAGAAAGAAAATACAGAAGTGTCAGTTTATTTATATGTGTTCGGTTTCAGCAGAGGAGCGGCGGCTGCCAGATGTTTTTCTTCTTTTTTGAAAATGAGGAATGGAAAGACAAAGGTGAAAAGAAACAAAAACACTGTTGTGATGGGTTTCCTTTCAGATACGAGCATTGCTAAAAAGTTAGAAAAAGAGAATGAGTATAAGACAAGTCTGATGACAGATTGGTTGGATAAACTATCAGATAAAAGAATCAGTTTTTCCCCATCTCCAAAAGTGAAGTTTCTAGGGTTGTATGATACTGTTTCCTCTTATGGAGCAGATTTTGAGGATGATGTGGATGAGTTATCATTGAAGATTGATCCTAAAAATGTAGATAATGTCTTTCAGATTTGTGCAGGAGACGAGTATAGGGTGAATTTCATGTTGACCGACATCTCCTCAGCTGGAGGAGAAGACAAATATATAATCATCCCAGGCGCTCACAGTGATATAGGCGGTGGATATGCACATGGCAGTAAGGAACGACTTAATTGTTATTGGAACTACACAAGAGGTCTTAAGGGGAAGAAGGCACTACATGATGAAGGATGGTTCAATGAAGGTGAGTCAGAACGAACCATCAGCAACCTGTATAGTGTCATCCCTTTCCTCTTGATGAAAGACAAAATCGTAGGGCGTGATGAGGTGTTTGATGGAGATACGTTAATGGATTATAGGCTTCCACCTCCTGATGGACTTGAGATTGATGGAATCAGGCATGAATACAGTGAAGATTTATACAATTTATACAATAAACTAAGAGAAGGTGCGTATAAATACGCAATCGAAAAAACAGGTTTCCTTTTCTTCAAGAGAAAGACCATCAACTTGCTTTCAGAAGAAGAGAAACTTTTGAAAAAGATAAGACATGATTTTTTGCACTTGTCAGCCAAAAAGGAGTGTTTTAAGGATGGTTTCGTATATAATTCTGATAAAGGGAACAAAAGAACCGTGATTCCAGGTTAAATGTTGGACCTGTGAAATTCTAATTTTATTTTTGCGTAAAAAATAATAATGGTAAAGAAATTTTGTTTGTTGTGTTTATGCCTGATTTCTTTAGTGTCGTTAAGCACAGAAAGGAAAGAGACAATAAAAGAGAAAAGAGAGATGGAAGAAAGATTTTATTATGATGTGTGCTGCTCCGCACCAAGGTTAAATCCTGGGGAGTATGTTTCGGTAAGATTTATCGGAGAATCAGGAACGTTAAGCCCCTTTGGCAACAACAGAGTAAAAGGAGGAATGGGATGTGGCATGGATGGAGTTGCCAGAGACAGGTCGATGAAATATCGTCTGCCCAAAGCTATAGAGGCGACGTGGGTCTCCTATTCAGACAGAAAGGTATATTCTGTTGCGACGTTGTTGCCATACGACACGATATTGTCGCTGTTCAATGATGGTGGGACACCATGTATCCCCGCATCTCAGGACACAACAGGAGATGAAAGACTTCGACTGATTAATGGCTTGGATCTCTGTTTTATGCCTGGAGGAAAAGTGATGCTGTATGTGAAAGCCCCTGTAAAATGTATTCTGCTTGATTGGTCGGCTACAGGGAAAGAAGTTACGGATGATAACATTTTATGCCATATATATAGGCGTTGGGGATTGAAAAACATGGATGGCTATTATGATGTGTATTATTCGGAAGAGTTTCCTGATTATGGCCCGTGGCGTTCCTATCTACGCAACCATGGATCAGCAGCCCCATTATTGGAGAGATATCTTCAGCGGTTCAACTACACCTTGGATTTTGAGTTTGAGAACCAAGAGACATCGGTGTATAGTGTGGAATCTTATTTTACAAATGGTGAACATTATGATCGCACACCCAAATATAATGAGGCGTTCAGGAAACCATCCAGAATAAAAGAATTCGAAGTTTTGTGGGACACGAAAGATTCCCGTTACACATGTTTCATGTACTTCAATGAGGAGGAGATACTCAAAGTGTTTGATGAGGCATATGGAGAAGACAGGACCCAAAAAGGAGAGTTGAAAATCAAGGTCTGCAAGTACAACAACCTCTTTGATATATCATTGAATGTGGGCGACAAGTCTATCAAACTGGAGAAAACAGAGATTCGTGTTTTCCAAGATCCGATAGAGAACCCTAATGGGAAAGGAACTTTAATATATAAGAATTACGAAGGAAATCATAAGAATCTTTTTGCAGATCATAAAAAGTATGTTGGGGAGTAATCTCTATTAATCTTTGTTGTCTTCCATCAGATCTAAAAATTTAGGTGTTATGATAAAAAAACTGTTTCATTTGTTTTTGTTAAGTTTTTCTTTAGCGGCATCAGGCACAAGCAAGAAGGAGATACAAAAAACAAAAGATAGTGATCAGATGGAGAAAGAAAGATTTTATTACGATGTGTGTTGCTCCGCACCAAGATTAAATCCTGGGGAGTATGTGTCGGTAAGGTTTATAGGTGATTCAGGTACGTTAAGTCCCTTTGGCAACAACAGCGTAGCTGGAGGAATAGGATGCGGTATGGATGGCGTAGCCAGAGACCGGTCGAGAAAATATCGTCTGCCCAAAGCGATAGAGGCGACGTGGGTCTCCTATTCAGACAGAAAGGTATATTCTGTTGCGGCGTTGTTGCCATACGACACGATATTGTCGCTGTTCAATGATGGTGGGGCACCATGTATCCCAGCATCTCAAGAAGTAGACGAAGAAGAAAGACTCCGGCTGATTCAAGGACTGGATCTCTGTTTCATGCCGAGAGGAAAAGTGATGCTATATGTGAAAGCCCCTGTAAAATGTATTCTGCTTGATTGGGAGGCGACAGGAAAAGAGGTTACTGATGATAACATTTTACGTCATATTTATAGACAATATGGATTAAAAAACATGGAAAGCTATTATGCTAAGATGTCTTCGTATCCAGAAGACGAACATTGGACTTCTTATAATCGCAACCATGGATCAGTAGCACCATTATTGGAAAGATATCTTCAGCGATTCAACTACACACTGAATTTCGAGTTTGAGAACGATTCGACGACGGTATATTGTGTGGAATCATATTTCACAAATGGAGAACATTATGACCGTACACCCAAGTATAACGAGGCGTTCAAAATGCCATCCCGCCTGAAAGAGTTTTGGGTTATGTGGGATACAAAGGAATATCGTTACTCATGTTATATGTATTTCAATGAGGAGGAGGTTCTTCGATTGTTTGACGAGGCATACGGGACAGATAGGGATCAGAAAGGAGAACTGAGGGTCAAAGTGTGCAAATACAACAACCTCTTTGACATTTCTTTGAATGTGGGAGGCAAGTCTGTTAAGTTTGAAAAGACAGCGATCCGTGTTTTTCAGCGTCCAATTGAAGATCCAATAAAAGCTGGAGATCTGATATACAAGAACTACAAAGGCGACCACACGAACTTCTTTGCAGATGATGACGAATATGTCGTGGAGTAATCTTTATGAATCTTCATTGTCTTCCATTTGATCAAATTTGATATGGTAAAGATAAAAAAACTGTTTTATTTGTTTTTGTTAAGTTTTTCTTTAGCGGCATCCTGCACAAGCAAGAAGAATATGCAAGAACCCAAAGAGTGTAATCAGATGGAAAATGAAAAATTTTATTATGAGGTAAGTTGCTCAGGACCGACATTAGGTCCTGGTGATTATGTGTCTGTAGAATTTATAGGAGAGTCGGGCACGTTCAAATGCTTTGGTAATGAAAGCATCGGTATAGGGATGGGAAAAGGTCGTGATGGTGTAGCCAGAGACCGGTCGAGAAAATATCGTCTGCCCAAAGCGATAGAGGCGACATGGGTTTCTTGGACAGACAGAAAGGTATATACTGTAGCATCATTGATACCTTACGATACAATATTGTCTTTGTTCAGAAACGGAGGAGAGCCATGTATCCCAGCTGCAGACAATGTGCCAATGGATAAAACAAGCCATGTGATAGAATGTTTGGATCTTTGTTTCTTGCCAGGAGGAAAAGTTATCCTATACGTAAAGGCGGCAGCTAAAACAATTCTTCTTGATTGGTCGGCGATGGGCGAAGAAGTTAATGATGATGAAGTTTTACGACATATATATAAGAAAAAGGGATTGAGAAACATAGATGAATATTTTGATATTTATTATTCAGACAGATATTCTGATTATGCCTCGTGGCGTTCTTATATGAGTAAACATGGTTCTGTCGCACCTTTGCTGGAACGATATCTTCAGCGGTTCAACTACACCTTGAATTTTGAGTTTGATAATAAAGAGACTTCTGTTTGTAGTGTCGAATCTGAATTTACAAATGGAGAACTTCACTGGGGAACTTCAAAATATAATGATGTATTCAAGATGCCATCACGCCTTAAAGAATTCTGTGCGGAATGGGATACGAAAGATTTCCACTACACATGCTTTATGTATTTTAATGAAAAAGAGATTCTTAAGGCGTATGATGATGCGTATGGAGAAGACAGGGCTCAAAAAGGCGAGCTTAAAATCAAGGTCTGCAAATACAACAACCTCTTTGATATATCATTGAATGTGGGCGACAAGTCTATCAAACTGGAGAAAACAGCGATTCGTGTATTTCAGGATCCGATAGAAGATCCTGATGGAAAGGGCACTTTGATCTATAAGAACTACGAAGGAAATCACACGAATTTCTTCGCTGATGATGACGAATATGTCGGAAAGTAATCAACTTTGATATAGATTAAGTTATGAATCAAACAGATAGTACATTGATTAAATATGAATTTACATCTTTGGTGACATTTGCGAATGGAACGCACAGCCAATTGAAAAAAATTGAGTCGCTGAGTGTAAATAAAAAAGGTAATTATTATATTTGTACTTTTGAAGGGTCTTGTGAAGAGGCACTTCAAAATGAACCTATATCTGGTATTAATGAAGTAGTTTTGTTGTTTGGCAAAGCTCTTTATCCGTTATCTATTAAAGTCACTACGGATGGAAATCTAGAGGAAATTGTGGATTTCCCGATGGTGAAGGAACGTTGGATGAAAAAACGTGATGAGTTGGTTGCTAAATACGACAATAATTATTATATAAACAAAGAGGCGGAAAGTTATGCATTAGGTCTAAAATCCGAGGAGACGTTGCTTTCTATACTAAAGGAGAATATGTTTTATAAACTGCTCTTTTGGCAAGTCGATAAAGATGAGCAGACGTTGGAGATTCGAGATTTCCCGTCGTATGCAAGATCTGCTGTTTTTTCATTTCGACGTCCTAAAAAGGAGAATGGTTCGTGGGTGTTTGATACATTTGATGTCCGTGATGAAGGAAGTGGTCATATTTTGAGCGGAAGATCCACATTGAGTTGCATCTATGATGATAATGGACTGCCAGAGTCTGTCAAACTTAAATCAATGGTGGAGGAAGAAAAAATAGGCTATTTTACAAAAGAAATAGCCATTAAAAAGATCGAAGAATGAAAGATGAATTTATTGTGAAAGGAGCGATGGCAACGTGTCAGTTTGGAGTTGCACCTGCTATGATTAACGTGATGGATAATAGCAAGGTATATTTCAATGGCAAGTTGGTGGCGACCAGTATGTCCATAGGTCCGACGTTCCAATCTCCAGCCTTTGGCACCTGCAATATGGTGCCTAATATGCCGAAGCCGTGTGCTGCAGTCATCACGAAATGGGACAATACGTTTACAAAAATAAAAATAAATCAGATTTCCAACCCATTAACCAAAGATAGCAAGGGAACATGTGCTCTGGGATGTCCGATGTGCATCTCTTTCACCACCACAGGACAACTTCCAATACCTTCCGTGCCTCTGCCAGAGGTCGTAAAAGTGGAACACCAGTCGGATATGAATCCTTTGGCTGGGAATGACAAGGCTGTTGATAGTGTAAAACGTAGTGATGTAATAGAAACTGAATCAATCAAACACGAAAATCAATCAAATGGTTATGCCGAAAAGCAATTGAGAGAGAGTTATCAGAAGGAAGCAAACGACATAAAAGAAAGAGCTAAGCAAATGATTGTCGAAATGGAAGAATCTGGTACAGACCCGGATGATGCTGAAGAATATGCAGCAAGGTGGGCAAATAAAAGAAGAAATGAATTGAAAATTAAATATTTGAAAAAAACGCCAGAAGATTTACGTATTTTGATATTTGAATATAATGTTTTAAGAGGAAAAAAATCTAGATTTGGTACTGTTAGTTATAATTATTTGCGATTAAAAAAGCATGCCAGGCCTATGGATGTCATAGAATCGGCTGCAAGGCCCCAAGCTGGACCTCAAGTTGTTGCTAATAGTATGTTGGAAACATTTAATAAGGAGAAAGAAAAAGCAAAAACTGAGTTGGATTTAGCATTGGAACAAGAAGAGATAAACGAGGCAACGGCAAGATTAAAGAAAGCTAACAAAAGAATAACAAAAGCAAACGAAGTGTTAACTAAATATAATATGTTAAATCATGATATATGTAAATTATAATACTGGACGTCGATTTGTAGAAAGAATTGGTGACCAATGTTCAATTTTGTCTACAATAGATGATTGGAAAAATGTGTGTGGTAGTTATTCTCTAGATTTGGAAGGAAATTATATATTCCTGTATGCAATAGAGAATGAAATCTGTATTGAATATAAAGAAGAAACATATTCGATTAATGAATGTACCTGCTCATTTTATAAGGTTGAAAATCCAAATCCTTGTCGCTCATTTGTTCATGAAATATGGTCTATACAAGTAGAACATAAAGATAAAATTATAAGTATCTTATTCAAAGGAGATATTTTCATTGATATGAAAACAACCTTAGAGTCTGAGGAAATGAATTTCGGTCAATACATTATGTATCTGAAAGGAGATGATGATGCACGAGAATGGTATATTAGCAATCATTCCAATATGAATGGTTATTCTCAATTTTATTTGCATTCGTATGGTGCTGAAATAGAACCTGTTGTGAGATTTGATGGACGACAGGTAAATCAACTAAAAAAAACATTTATGGATTGTATGATGTATGATGGTTTATATTATACAGATGTTGATGGAGAAAAATGTTATTTATATCTAGAGAATGACAAATTTATTTTTCAATATAAAGATATAAAAGTTGGTTTAGATGATCCAAATATGTCGTTTAAATACGAAATACTAACATCAAATAGACAAATTTACAAATTAACTATTGGCATAGGAAATGATATTCTATCTATGTTATATGAATGTTTGTCTCCTGACATTTGGGGGGAAGATGAAGAATGGGACTTTAATTGGGGATGTTATTTATCTAAAATGATAAACGATGAAGAATTCAGGAAAAGTTCATTCGATAGGATAATGTATTTGAGAAAAAGATGACGTTTGATTAATGTTGGTTACAAACGACAATTTCAGCGTCGTTGAATTGTCTCGCAAGGAAAAAGAGATTTCCTATGGAAAAAATCCCATAAGGAATAAAATTTAAGTATAGAACATTTTCCATAAAAAGCGTTCTTTGAAATAAGAATATGTTAAATCATGATAAATGTAAATTATAATACTGGACGTCGATTTGTAGAAAGAATTGGTGACCAATGTTCAATTTTGTCTACAATAGATGATTGGGAAAATGTGTGTGGTTGTTATACGTTTGATTTGGAAGGAAGGTATTTGTTTTTATATTCAGAGAATGGAAAAATCATTTTTGAATATAAAGGCAAAAAGTATCCTATAGCAATGTGTGTTTGTTCTTTTCATTCTAAGGAATCAATTGAAAAATTTTGGGAGGCACGAGAAATATGGAAAATGGAAATTTTCGACAAAGGAAATTTGTTATGTGAAGCATATTATAAAGGAGGATATGAGGATAGTGAATATGAAACATCGAATCTTAATTTTGGTCAGTATATCACTAAACTGAAAGGAAATGAAGAATTCAGAGACTGGTATCTTAGTAATCATTCTCAAAATATATTTACTCCAAAAATATATTTGTCTCGTTTGTCTTTTACTTCTTCCAAAATTAGTTTTGATGGGACTCAAATCCAAATGGTAGATGCCTCATCTCCTATGCAAGATGGATTTTTTGAGCTTGATATGGAAGGGACTTGCTCTATGCTTTATGTTGAGAATAATAAACTTATTTTATCTTATAAAGATAGTAAGTTTTTTTTAGACGATCCAGAATTATCAATTGATTGTGAGTCTTATTCTGATGATAAAAAGAATGTATACAATCTTACAATCAAAAAGCGAGGTGTTTCTACAAAAATGCAGTATGTATGCTCCTCTCCTGATTTTTGGGGCGATGATGATGAATGGGAGTACAATTGGGGATATTGCTTAAAAAAAATAAAGGAAGATGAAATCTTCAGAAAATATATATATGATGATATAATGTTTCTAAAAAAACGTTAGGGGCGTTCATTAAACAGAAAATACATCCAAATTTATATGTTCCTATTATTTCTTTTCGGAATTTAATATATTTGTCTGTATTTCTGAATAAATATTTTATAGTATGATTTCATATATTTGTATTCTATGTTCTCATTTTATAAAATAGAAAGAGATGAGTATGATAATTTAAAATGTCCTTGTCTTTTTGAATTTGATGGAGACAGAACATATGCAAAAATTGAATTTGATGGAGATTTGATAAAATTTGCATATTCAACTATAGGCGTGGCTCCTGAAATTATTGAAACTGGTAATGACGAAATCATTATTGGTGTTGATTTGGATGTGTGCATA
>JAEEGL014773423.1_pt1 | contig 10530 bp, 9 predicted proteins | sample 9134231 | NCBI WGS metagenome assembly JAEEGL01 (sample SAMN16246548, study PRJNA631951) | gut metagenome | biome: gut microbiome; feature: rumen; material: fiber-attached | host: Bos | place: Iran: Karaj | collected 2018-10
AAAGAGAACGTTAGGGGTAGTCCCTTTCGAAAAATGCCCAGGTGGCGGAATTGGTAGACGCGCACGTTTCAGGTGCGTGTGCCGCGAGGCGTGCAGGTTCGAGTCCTGTTCTGGGCACTCTTTTTTCAACATGTAGTTGTAAGAGGATTTCCAAATCCTCAAGTTGGAGAGGTGGCGGAATTGGTAGACGCGCTACTTTGAGGGGGTAGTGTCAATTGCGACGTGGGAGTTCGAGTCTCCTCCTCTTCACTTTTTTTTATGTCCATTGCGGAAATAGCTCAGTTGGTAGAGCACAACCTTGCCAAGGTTGGGGTCGCGGGTCCGAGTCCCGTTTTCCGCTCTTTTTTATTTTTTTAGGAAAACAATCACACTCACAATGAATTTATATATTAGGTATTTTGACAAAGAAACGCTTGTCACTACTGTCGAGGAGGCTATTGACTTCCTGAAGAGTATTGATGAAATTTCGATGAACCCCATGCTTGAGGCCGATATCCGTGATTATGCCAATAGCGACGTGTTCTATCCCAAGCGTTACAAAATACGTCCGCGTGTCTATTTTATTATCATCAAGACCGAGGCTTCAAGCATGCTCGACTTCAAGGAGAAGCGTGCTGTGCGTCAGGCACCTGCTGGCGAGAAGGGTCGTACGGCATCGCCTGTGGTCATGAAGCTCAACGAGGAGCGTGCCGGGTGGTACGAGGGGACGATGGACTTCAAGCGGGTGCAGCTGGTGCCGGGAACGGGCAAGTTCCAGTATCGTGACACCCATTTCGTGGCCCAGGTCAAGGCCATGTCGGGTCTGGACTGCTATAATCGCATTGTGGAACACCTGCGCCAGCGCGTTGACGACCGCAGCCAGTTCCCCTCAGCTAAGGGAAAGAACTTCCATTTCCGCTATCTGGGCATGGCAAAGGACGTATGAACAAAGTGATGCTCATCGGCAATGTAGGCAAGGACCCTGAGGTGCGCTATGTAGATCAGGGCCAGGCTGTGGCGCGGCTGACGATGGCCACGACAGAGCGGGGCTATACGTTGCAGAACGGTACGCAGGTGCCCGACCGTACGGAATGGCACACGGTGCTGTTGTGGCGCAAGCTGGCCGAGATAGCCGAACGCTATGTTCACAAGGGCGACAAAATCTACATTGAAGGACGCATCCATTATGGCTCCTACGATGACAAGCAGGGTCGCCGACAGTATTATACGGAGATTTGGGCCGATAATATGGAGTTGCTTACTCCGAAGACTTCGTGATGGACTATTTCCAACAAATATTCAGTGAGGTACAGTTGCTCACGCCCTCTTTCGGAGCTGTTCTGGCGGGGGTGTTGGCATTCCTGTTGCTGTTTGTCTCGGGCTTTGCCTCGGGTTCCGAGATTGCTTTCTTTTCGCTGACCCCCAGCGACCTGAATGAGCTGGACGAGGAGAAGGACGGTGCCGACGAGAAGATTAAACGATTGCGTGCCGACTCAGAGCGCACGTTGGCCACCATTCTGATTACCAACAATCTGGTCAACGTCACCATTATCATGCTTTGCAACTATTTCTTCAGCCATGTCATACATTTCGGAAATGTCTATTGGCTGGAGTTTGTTGTCATTACCGTGCTGCTCACCTTCCTGCTGCTGCTTTTCGGCGAGATCATGCCGAAGGTGTACTGCAAGCAGCATGCACTGGCTGTATGCCGCACGTTTGCAGGCAGCATAGTATGGCTGGGCAAGCTGTTCCGTCCGCTGGCCAACATTCTGATCAGTACGGGTGTGCTGGCTGAGAAAGTGGTGCAGAAAGAGAACCGTGCGCTCAGCGTCGACGATCTGGAACAGGCACTGGAACTGACCGATGAAGAGGAACTCAAGGAAGAGAAAAACATGCTGGAAGGCATTGTGCGCTTTGGCGACGAGACGGCCAAGGAGGTGATGACCAGCCGTCAGGACATTGTGGCACTCGACTTCCGCTCTCCCTTTCCCGAAGTGCTGCAGAGCATCGTTGAGAACAACTACTCCCGCATTCCCGTCTATCAGGACTCAATGGACAATGTGCGCGGCATCCTCTATATCAAGGACTTGCTGCCCCATCTGGGCAAGCCCGCCTCGTTCCGCTGGCAGTCGCTCATCCGTCCGCCTTATTTCGTGCCGGAGACCAAGAAGATTGACGACCTGCTGCGAGACTTCCAGGAAAACAAGGTGCATATTGCCATTGTGGTCGACGAGTTTGGGGGCACCAGTGGCCTAGTGACGCTGGAGGATATTCTGGAGGAGATAGTGGGAGAAATCAATGATGAGTATGACGAAGAGGAAAAGTCATACGTCCGCTTGAATGCCAATACCTACGTGTTTGAAGGCAAGACCCTGCTTTCCGATTTCTACCGGATTATGGACATCGACGACGATGTGTTTGAGGAAGTTGAGGGTGAAGCCGACACACTGGCCGGTCTGATGCTGGAGCTGAAGGGCGACTTCCCCAAGCAGCACGAACAGATGGAGTATGGCAACTTCAAGTTCGAAATTGTAGAACTCGACGGCCACCGCATCTCAAAGATCAAGGTGGTCACCAGCCCAGCTCATTGAGCCTTGCTGCCCAGTACCAGGCAGTCTTCCTGATGTCTTGATTGTATTTGGTATATTGAGTGCCCGGACGCCGCTGCGGCACAAACATGCTCACGCCTCCGTAGGTATCTTCGGCCATCTGGAAACTGCTGAAGTCCATCTGTCCGTTGGTCATCCATTTCTTGGCAAACGTCTTGCGCACCACCACGCTGTCAAATGCTGTATGCCACTCCTTGTAATCCTCCTCAGGCAGGTAGTGCTTCATGATGTCGTTCATGTCGTACATGATCTCGTTGCCCCCTTTACCTCTATAATGAATGCGCCCGTACAGGTTGGGACAGTTGTCGGCCGTCCACCCCAGATCTGCCAACGCATTGCCCGTGGCCCATGCCAGCTGCTCCAGTCGGTCCGTGGCAATGACTGAAAGAGGCACGCGATAGCCGTCGGCTGTCTGGGCGTAATAAGCGTCGACAATGCCCAAATAGAAGTCTTCCGACGTGCCGAACAGCTCTTTGGTCATGGTATGATAGGGCGCTCCTTCGCCGGGAATCTCGGCAGGTGAGCCAATGATGTAGTTGGTGACATTGCGCAGTTCGTAGGCACTCTCAATACACTGGAACTGGCAGCAGTCGGCCATGATGAAGCGTAGCGGATGCCCCCAGTTGCCAATCACCTTGGCCAGTGTACCCATGTTGATCCACTTGCCGTGGTCGTTCCCGCTGTTTGCCCCGTTGTCTATGCCGTAAGCCCGCCGCGCTTCGGCGTATGGAATGGAGTCTTCCGTCAGCCATCCAGAGGCGTGCCCCCAGAGCACCAGTCCGTAGTCCTTGGCAGGATAATGATTCGAAGCGTATTGCAGTACGGTGCCCATAATCTCAGGGTCGGAGGAGATGACATCGTCCTTGAACAAGGCCACCGAGTCTACGGCCTTCCCTTCTTTGATACGTGCGATATAGGGCAGCTCTGAAGTCTTTGCCGCATCGACGTAGATCAGCAGCGCGTTGCTGCCAATGCCTTTCGAGCCCATCTGCAGCTGTCGCAGCTCGTCGTTGATAAAGGAATTAAGGCTGTTCTCGCCTGATATATAGACCAATACAGTGCGGTTGAACACCTCCGGCTCCTTGTCGTCATCCTTGTCCGAACAGGCCGCAAAGACCGTGAGCATCCAGGCGAAAAGCAATATCTTTTTTATCATCACGTTCAATTTTTGTGCAAAGGTACGAATAATTTGCAATACATAGAGTTAAAAGTCAGAAATAATTGGTTCTTTGCCAATTTGGGCGTAGGATTGTAAGGAATGTGCGGATTATTTCTTACCTTTGCACCATCAATTCAAAAGCATCACGACTATGGCAAAGTACTTAGACCCAAAAGCCGACCTGACTTTCAAGAAGATATTTGGCGAGCATCCTGATTTGGTAATTAGTTTGCTTAATGCCAAAATTCTTCTATTCTAATGCCTCGGAATGTGAAAAATCACATAGAATGTGATGATTTTATGCAGATTTTTCGGTTAGCTTGCTCAAAATCTAGAGAAATGGGATAGTTTTTTACTATGTTCTGTCCGCAGATTGTGCCGACCTACGGCTATTGAGAGGTGACCGACTCAGCGGTCAGAACCAGTGTCAACCCTATATTTTTTTATTCTAACAAAAATGTTTGAAAAAAGGCATAAGACTACACAAACTTCTTGTAATGCCTTTGTATAAAGGTGTTTTGAGCATGTAGTCTGACTACATAAGACTACATGAGACTACACAAAAGGAAGCCTTTAGCTAAATATCAAGGATAGATTACTGGAAATGCCTTTAAATAAACGTATTCTACTGATTGTATTCACGCTGTATACAAGTTGTATTCACGCTGTATACAAGTTGTATTTACATGGAATACAATTTGTATACAACGTAAATACTTTTGGTAGATAGTCTTGGAGTGAAAGACAAAGAATTGCAAACAAATCGTTAATCTACCCAAAAAAGCTTTTGTGTTTCATTTATTTTTGCTATCTTTGCACTTCAAATTCAGATAACAATGAAAAAAATCATGATATTGCTGGCCCTGTTTGTGGCCATTTGTTCCGTAGATACAACATACGCTGCTCAGCGAAGACGCAGTCATGCGAAAGCCAAACCACGCATTCACAAGGTAATCAAGAAAAAGTCGATTGTCAGGAAGCCGTCGGCTCCTCCGACCATTCACGAGAACCCTTACTTGCAGTGCGAGGACACCTGCACCCATGTTCACGGCATAGACCTGAGCCATTATCAGGGCGACGTGTTCTGGGAAACGGTGGGCGAGAACACCCGCATGGCCTACGTCTACCTGAAGGCCACCGAAGGCGGTGACCGCATTGATGCCCTCTATGAGCGCAACATTGACTTGGCCCATCGCTACGGGCTGAAGGTTGGCAGCTACCATTTCTTCCGTCCGCGTACCGATTTGCAATTGCAGTTGGAGAACTTCAAGACCCAGTGCCTGCCGGGCGAACAAGACCTCATCCCCATGCTTGACGTGGAGACCACCGCTGGCATGCCCACTGAGGAGTTCTGCGACTCGCTGCTGCGCTTCCTTCACCTGATGGAGCAGGCCTATCATCAGAAGCCGCTGATCTATACGGGCCGTAATTTCTACAACAAATACCTGCAAGGCAAGATTGACGACTACCTGCTGATGATTGCCATGTACACCGACGAGGAGCCTGTGCTGGCCGACGACCGCGACATCTGCCTGTGGCAATATACGGGTAAGGGGCGCATCGTGGGGGTTACGGGCAATGTGGACAAGAGCCGCTTCATGGGGCAGCACGGGCTGCGTGAGTTGCGCTATCGGCATTGATGCCTGTTTGCAAAAAAACAGGAAAATCCAAATTTTATTTGGTTTTTCGCTCGACTTTTCGTAATTTTGCCGTCGATATGCCGTTTCACATGCCTATCAACATCCTGGACTTCATCTTCAAGGGCATGCTCATTGGGATGATAGCCTCGGCTCCTATGGGGCCGGTGGGGGTGCTGTGTGTGCAGCGGACGCTGAAGAAAGGCCGCTGGTACGGCTTTGTGACGGGCGTTGGAGCCGCTGTCAGCGATATTATCTATGCTGGTATCACGGGCTTCGGAATGGCTTTCGTGATGGACTTTGTCAACGATGCGCAGAACCGCTTCTATCTTCAGATTGTGGGCTCGTTCATGCTGCTGGCCTTCGGCTGGTACACCTATCGTACCGACCCCACCAAGAAGATGCATCTGAGCGGTCAGGAGAAGGGCACGCTGACCTACAACACGGTGACGGCCTTCCTGGTCACGCTGTCAAATCCCCTCATCGTTTTCCTCTTTATGGCACTCTACGCCCAGTTTGCCTTCGTGCTGCCCGACCATCCGTTTGAGATGCTGGTGGGCTTTATGAGCATTGTGGCTGGTGCGCTGCTGTGGTGGTGGGGACTAACGTGGCTGGTTGACAAGATTCGCACCAAGTTCGATGAATACGGCATCAAGCTCATCAATCAGGTCATTGGCGTCACTGTGATCATCGTCAGTGTCATCATGCTGCTGGGCACCACCACGAACCTGTTGCGGTGGTGAATAATTGAATAGTGAATTGCAAAAAAACGTGAATTGTCAAGGTGTTTATAGCTAACGAACTCAGAAAGAAGAACATTGCCGAATATCTGCTCTACATGTGGCAGGTGGAAGATACCATCCGGGCTTTCGACTGTTCGCTGTCGCGTATCAGTCAGGAATATGTAGACCGTTTCGACTACACCGATGAGCAGAAGGAAGACGAGGTGGACTGGTTTGGCAACCTCATCCGCATGATGAACCAGGAAGGCACTCGCCAACAGGGTCATCTGCAAATCAACAAGGTGACGCTACAGACCCTGACCGAACTGCATCAGCAGTTGCTCAGCAGCCCGAAGTTTCCGTTCTACAACACTGCCTACTACAAGGTGCTGCCTTTCATCGTGGAGCTGCGCAACCGTGGGTCGCACAAGGAGGAGAACGAGATAGAGACCTGCTTCAACGCCCTTTACGGCGTGATGATGCTGCGCTTGCAGAAGAAGGAAATTACACCCAATACCCAGCATGCCGTCAAGGAAATATCGACCTTCATCGGCATGCTGAGCGACTACTACAAGAAAGACAAAGAAGAAGGACTGAAATTTGACTGATGAAAATACTGATTACGGGCTGTAACGGCCAATTGGGAAATGAGATGCAGCTGCTGGAAATGCTGCATCCTGAGCACACCTATTTCAATACCGATGTGCAGGCGCTCGACCTTCAGGGTCGCTTGCCGCAGCAAGTACTGGACATTACCGACCAGGAGGCCATTGAAGCCTTTGTAGACGAACACGGGATTGACGGCATCGTGAACTGCGCCGCCTATACCGCTGTGGACAAGGCTGAGGAAAACGAAGAGCTGTGTCAGCGGCTGAACGCTGAGGCTCCTGCCTATCTGGCTCATGCCATGGGGCGGCGGAATGGCTGGATGATACAGATCTCTACCGACTACGTGTTCGACGGAACCCAGCACACCCCATACGTGGAAGATGACGACACTTGTCCCAACAGTGTCTATGGACGTACCAAGCTGGTGGGCGAGTTCAACGTGCAGAAGCTGTGTCCCCAGTCCATGATCATTCGCACGGCCTGGCTCTACAGCACCTTTGGCAACAACTTCGTGAAGACCATGATTCGTCTGGGCAGGGAGCGGAGCGAACTGGGAGTTATCTTCGATCAGATAGGAACGCCTACATACGCCCGTGACTTGGCTGTAGCCATCTTTGCCGCCATCGAGCAGGGTGTCAAGCCCGGCATCTATCATTTCAGCAATGAAGGTGTCATCTCCTGGTACGACTTCACTAAGGCCATTCATCGCATTGCCGGTATCACTGCCTGTCACGTGCGCCCCCTTCACACGTCGGAATATCCCACGCCAGCCTGTAGGCCGCACTACTCCGTGCTCGACAAGACGAAGATCAAGCAGGCCTACGGCATTGAGATTCCCTACTGGGAAGAGAGTCTGAGAGAGTGCATTGAACTGCTGAACCAATAAAAAACAAGGCGGCCCGCTATCGCAATCGGATGGCGGGCCGCTTTTTTGGTTAGGGTTGTGCGGTTATGCGTGCAGGTCGAGTGTGAATCGTGTGCCTTTGGTGAACTTGGAGTCAATCACCAAGTCGCCACCCATCTTCAGTGCCATTTGCTTGCAGATGGGCAGTCCCAGACCGTCGCCTTTCGTGAGGTCGCGGATTTCGAGGAAAGGCTTGAACACGTCTTCGTGCTTCTCTGCGGGGATGCCTTCGCCAGTGTCGGAAATAAGGAACTGGAAAGAGTGGGGTCCACGTTTCTTGAAGTCCAGGCAGATGGTGCCGCCCTGAGGTGTGTATTCGGCAGCATTGCTGAGCAGGTGGCGGATAATGTGGCTGACGTATTCCCGGTTGAGCTTGACGGCTGAAGTGGGCGCATTCACGGTCAGCGTTACACCGTCCTTCACTTTCGGGCGAATTTCGTCCATCAGCGAGTTGCAGAACTGCGGTATCTGTGTTTCTTCCATTTCCATCTCGGCCTTGTCCTTGTTCTCCAGGTCTGACAGTGTCTGTATATGACTTGAGAAATCCAGCAGTGCTTTCACCTCGGGCTGCTTGCTGTCGAATTTCTCCAGTGTGGGAGCCAGTTGCGACGAGATGTTGCTGATGAACTTAGCCTTCAGTGCATTGCTGTCGTTCAGCAGGTTGATGGTCTTTTTCTGCTTGCGGCTCAGGAGGATGAATCGCATCAGGATGACAGCCCCGATGACCAGTGCTGCAGCGAGTGCTGCGACCAGGATGCAAAGGCCCACGATGATGAACTGGCGGGTGCTGAGCGAACTGTCTTTCTCGGCAATAGTAGCTTCGCCGGTGGCAATCTGATCCTTCAGGGCTGCAATCTCGTCGGCAACCTTCAGGGCGCTGACAGAGTCTTTCCAGGCCATGTAGCTGCTGTATGACTGAGCCACCATGTTGGCACTGCCCGACTTGCGTCCGTTGGCAATCAGCGTCTGATAGACCTCGTCCACCTTGTCGTATTCCTTCTTGGCCGTCAGTTTGCTGGCCATTTCCTTGAAGACGGCATTGCCCTGTGCGTTCAGGCCGAAGGTGTAATAGTAGATGGCCTTGTTGTAGAGCAGGTCGTTCTTCACGCCTTCGTCACTGGACTGATTGGCCAGGCTTTCCATCATCGAAAGCTGTTCTTTGGCGTTCTCGCTCCGCCTCATCTTGAAGTACATCTGCATGCGCTCCTTGGCGGTCAGGTAGCTCAGTGCAGCCTTCTCGCTGGGGGCCTTTCCCTGCCATCCCTGGATAATCTGGTCGGCACGGCGCAACAAGTCGAATGCTTCCTGGAAGAAGTTCTCCTTGTAATACAATGCGGTAGCTTTCACAGCGCACTCAACGCCCAGCGGCACCATGCCTCTGTTGGCATAGTCGTTGAAGGCGTGGATGTACAATGAGCGGGCCTGCGCAATGTTCTGGCTGGGGTCTGTGGCCTCGGCGCGTTTGTGTAAACTGCTTTTCTGCTGCTCTTCTTGGGCCGTGATGAAGCCGCAGCAGAAGAGCAGGCTGAAGAGTAATAAAACTGCTTTTCTTTTCATTGTAATTTTTATTTGTTTCGTTTTATGGGTGCAAAGGTAAAAAATATTTTTAATTTATAATTTATATTTCATAATTATTTTTTACCTTTGCACCCTCATTACAATCATATATAAATAAGGTGAATCAGGAAATAGAACGCAGAAGAACGTTTGCGATTATATCGCACCCCGATGCCGGTAAGACCACGTTGACCGAAAAGTTCCTTCTTTTCGGCGGACAGATTCAGGTGGCTGGCGCAGTGAAAAGCAACAAAATCAAGAAGACGGCCACGAGCGACTGGATGGAGATTGAGAAGCAGCGTGGCATCTCCGTGTCGTCCTCTGTGATGGAGTTCGACTATACGCCTGAAGGAAAGGACATTGAATACAAGGTGAACATTCTCGACACACCGGGCCACCAGGACTTTGCAGAAGACACCTTCCGCACGCTGACGGCTGTGGATTCGGCCATTATCGTGGTCGACGGTGCCAAGGGTGTTGAGACGCAGACCAGGAAGCTGATGACCGTCTGCCGTATGCGCAAGACGCCGGTCATTATCTTTATCAATAAGATGGATCGCGAAGGACGTGACCCGTTCGACCTCTTGGACGAACTGGAGCAGGAGCTGGAAATCAAGGTGCGCCCGCTGTCGTGGCCCATCAACCAGGGGGCCAAGTTCAAGGGCGTTTATAACATCTATGAAAAAAAGCTCGATCTCTTCACTCCCGACAAGCAGCGCGTCACAGAGAAAGTAAGTGTGGAACTGGGTTCTGACGAGCTTGAGGAACGCATTGGTGAAGCCGATGCCAACAAGCTGCGCGAAGACCTGGAACTGGTCGACGGTGTCTATCCCGAGTTCGATGTAGAGACCTACCGTCAGGCTGAGGTGGCTCCCGTGTTCTTCGGCTCTGCCCTGAACAACTTCGGTGTGCAGGAGCTACTGAACTGTTTCGTCGAGATTGCCCCCTCGCCCCGTCCCACAAAGGCCGAGGAGCGCGAGGTGCAGCCCGAGGAGAATAAGTTTACTGGCTTTATCTTCAAGATCACGGCCAATATCGACCCCAACCACCGTTCATGTATCGCTTTCTGTAAGGTATGCTCAGGCAAGTTCCAGCGCAACGTCCCCTACCTCCATGTGCGTCAGGGCAAGACCATGCGCTTCACCTCGCCCACACAGTTCATGGCTCAGCGCAAGTCGACCATCGACGAGGCCTGGCCTGGCGACATCGTGGGCCTGCCCGATACAGGCGGCATCTTCAAGATTGGCGACACCCTTACCGAGGGAGAGTTGCTGCACTTCCGCGGCCTACCCTCGTTCAGTCCTGAATTGTTCAAGTACATCGAGAACGATGACCCGCTGAAGCCTCAGCAACT
>JAEEGL015522039.1_pt1 | contig 10530 bp, 4 predicted proteins | sample 9134231 | NCBI WGS metagenome assembly JAEEGL01 (sample SAMN16246548, study PRJNA631951) | gut metagenome | biome: gut microbiome; feature: rumen; material: fiber-attached | host: Bos | place: Iran: Karaj | collected 2018-10
ACCACGGACATGACCGCCTGTCCGTTGGGATGGAGCCGTGGCTCCACTGCCGCCACCGTGCCGGACACACTGGCGTGGATGGGCACCGAAACCGGCGCGTCGCTCCGGCCGATGACCTGCCCCATGCGCACGTCGTCGCCCTTTTTCACCGTGGGGGTGCAGGGGGCGCCGATGTGCATGGACATGGGGATGACCACCTGATCCGGCGCGGCCAGGGGTGTGATGGGGGATGCGGCGGCAAGCCGTTTTCCGTCGTCCGGATGGATGCCGCCGTAGAAGGAATGCCGCACTGCCAAATCACCTCTCTGCTCTCCGGCCATGTTGGCAGGAGAAGCTTGTATTTACATGTATTTGAGCACTTACTCCCATAAAGTTTATCACATTTCCGCCGCTTTTGTCTATATTATCTAGCGCGTTCCGTGCTACTTATTTTTTCCGAAGGCAGGGCTGCCCCTGCCTACCCTGAAGGGGAGCCAGACCTGCCTCGGCGGGACGGGGGATTGTACCGAATCGAAGCCCAGCGAAGCGGGTTCGATTCGGAGAGGCGGCCCGGCATCTGCCGCCGGGTCTGCCGGGCGAGAGTTCCTTGCTCGCCCGGCTGGAGCCGGGAGAATCCTGCCGGTATTCGGCTGAAAGCCGGATACCGGCCATTCTCCCGCGCGACGACGACAGGGGCGGAGAGGTCAATCTCCGCGGCGGCCCGGAAACCCGAAGGATCCCTGCCATTCTCCCTTGCAATCCTTTCCATTTAACGATATGATGATTAAAAGGATAAAAAGACGACGGAAAGTGGAAACAGCGCCCCGGAACAGCTCCGGGGCGAAGCGCGCCGCCGCGGAGAGGGGAGAGGGAGCCCTTCACCCGGCCGACGAAGGAGGTTTAATATGAAAAAAGTCCTTTCCTTCCTGCTGGTCCTGCTGCTTTGCCTGTCGCTGCTGCCGGCCCCGGCGCCCGCGGCGGACGGGGAGGAGGCGGCGTCCGGCCCTGCCATCCGGATCGTGAACAGCGCCGCCGCGGCGGCAGCCGTCTTCACGGGCGGGCAGAAGAGCAGCGTGTATTTCGGCTCGTATAAGCAGAGCGCCAAGGAAGGCGGCGGCTTCAACGTGGACCCCATCAAATGGCGGGTGCTGGAAAATGCGTCGGGCCGCCTCTTCCTCCTGGCGGACGGCAACCTGGATGCGACGGCGTTCGACGAGCCGAGCAAAACCGGGAACTGGCGCTATGCCACCGTCCGCTCCTGGCTCAATGGCTACGGCGCCGCGGAGAACGCTGCCGCAAAGGACTACAGCGACGACAGCTTCCTGGGCGCCGCCTTCACCGCGGCGGAGGCGGCGGCCATCGGGGAGACGTTCCTGCCCGAAACTTATAATACCACCATGTATGATGCGACGGACAAGGTGTTCCTCCTCTCCGTAGAGGAGGCCCTGACCGCGGCCTATGGCTTTGCGGATAGTGCCGATAAATCCGATACCCGCCGATCCCGCAACACGGCCTATACGGCATCCGGCGGCCGGTCCGGCAAAGCCCGGCTTCAGGAGGCCGGCAATTACGACGTTTGGTGGCTGCGCAGCAAGGGCACAGAGACCTCCCCCAACATCGCCGCCAGGGTCAGCGGTTTTGGCGAGGTATATCCGCAGGGAGCATCAGCGGACTCGAATTATACCATCCGCCCCGCCCTGCATCTGGAACTCTCCTCTGCACTCCTGGCCACCGCGGCCGACGGGGGCAAGGCGGGAAGCCTGGGAGAGCTGACCCCGGTGGAGGACTATGCGGGCAGCGAATGGAAGCTGACCCTGCTGGACGAAGGGCGGCGCAGCTTCGGGGCATTCCTTGCCGCGCAGCAGGGCGGCATGATCACCATCGAATACACCTACGCGACCGCGGCGGGCGGCAGCAATGAATATATCTCCGCCCTGATCGTGAACGACTTGGGGGAGGTCACCTGCTACGGCCGCCTGGCCACACTCACCGGATTCGGCGGCACCGTGTCGGTGGACGTGACCGGGAAATTCCATGAGGGCGACACCCTCTATGTCTTCCAGGAGCAGATGAACGGCGACGGGAAGACCGATTTCGCTTCCCCCCTGCGGCGCATCCCCATCTCGGCCAAAATCCCCGACCCCGTCCCATCCCTGCAGCTGGTGGACCGCAGCGGCGAAGCGGCGGCGGACGTCCTCCCGGGCGGCCAGGAAAGCAGCGTGTATTTCGGCGCATATAAGCAGAGCGCAAAATCGGGCGGCGGCTTCAACGTGGATCCCATCAAGTGGCGGGTGCTGGAGAATGCTTCGGGCCGCCTCTTCCTCCTGGCCGACGGCAACCTGGACGCGATGCCCTTTGACAGCTCCGGCGGGGCCGTCCGCTGGGGCAATGCCACCATCCGCTCCTGGCTCAATGGCTATGGCGCCGGGGAGAACAAGGCCGGAAAGGACTACAGCGGCACTGGCTTCCTGGGCTCCGCCTTCACCACGGCGGAGGCCGCGGCCATCGGGGAAACGGAGCTCACCGGCACCGGTGCTTCCACGAACCCGAAAGACCGGGTGTTCCTCCTTTCCGAGCCGGAGACCATATCCGAGATCTACGGTTTCGTAGGCAACAGCACCCGCCAATCACGCAACACGGCCTATGCGGCGGCCGGGGGCGGGAGCGGCGCAAAGACCATGGAGCCGGCCGGCAGTCCCGACAACTGGTGGCTGCGCACCCGCGGCGAAGGCGGCTACGACAATCCCGCCATGTATATTGATGCCTTGGGCCAGAGGATCGTGACCGGCATGCCTGCGGATAAGAACCTGGCCGTCCGCCCCGCCCTGAACCTGGAGCTCGCCCACGTGCTCCTGCTCTCCTCCGCCAGGGGGAGCAAGGGGGGAAGCCTGGGGACCCTGGCGCCGGTGGACAGGTATTCCGGCACCGAATGGAAGCTGACCCTGCTGGATGAAGGGCGAAGCGGCTTCGAGGCGCACCTGGAAGGCCAGGCGGGGAACACGGTCACCGTGGGCTACAGCGGCGCCTCCGCGGGGGACAGGGAATATATCTCCGCCCTGATCGTGAGCGCCGCCGGGGAGATCACCTATTATGGCCGCCTGGCCCAGGCCTCCGCCTCCGGAACGGTGACGGCGGATATCGGCGGTAAGCTGGCCCTGGGGGATGAGCTCTTCGTCTTCCACGAGCAGGTGAACGGCGACGGGAAGACCGACCTCGCCTCCCCCCTGCGGAGCGTCCTCCGCAGCGTCAGCGGCATCCGGCTGGCGGATCACAGCGGCGAAACGGCATCGGCGGACTTCCTCACCGGCGCCCAGGGCAGCAGCGTGTATTTCGGCGCCTGGAAGCAGCAATACGGCAATATCGCCCCCATCAAATGGCGGGTGCTGGAAAACGCGGGGGGCAAACTCTTCCTCCTGTCGGATGCGCTCCTGGGAAAAAAGCAGTATCATGAGGATTGGGAGGATGTGACCTGGGACAAGTCCACCATCCGCTCCTGGCTCAACGGCTACGGCGCGGAGGAAAACGATTCCGGCAAGGATTACAGCGGCGATCATTTCCTCATCCCCTTCTATCCGGCGGAGACCGCCGCCATCCCGCAGACGGCCCTGACCACGGGCGGCAATCCCGACTATCCCAGCACCGTCGGCGGCGGCGATACCAAGGATCGGGTGTTTTACCTCTCCTGGGAGGAAGTGACGGAGGCGAAATACGGCTTTGCCGAAGCAAATGCCTATGACTATGCCCGCAGAGCGTCGGACAGCTGGTGGCTGCGCACCCCCGGCTTCTCCAACAGCAACGTGGCCCTCGTCGATACCAACGGCAAAATCTACCCCGCGGGCAACATGGCCCCCGTCACCTCCATCAGCTCCCGCCCCGCCCTGAAGCTGGCGCTTTCCGCCCTGCTCTTCGCCTCCCCCGCCGAGGGCGGCAAGAGCTCCGGCGATCCCGGCCCGGATGCGCTGCAGCCCGTGGGCGGCTACGGGGGTTTCGAGTGGAAGCTCACCCTGCTGGATCCGGCGCGGAAGGATTTTCAGGCCGCCTGCGAGGGCGCCGAGGGGACGGTCTGGACCGTCAGCTACAGCGGCGCGGCCACAGGGGACAACGATTACATCTCCGCCCTCGTCGTCAACGGCAACGGGGAGGTCACCCACTATGGCCGCCTGGTGAAGCCCGAGGCCGAAAAGGGCAGCTTCACCGTGGATGTGGGGGACAAGCTGGGAGCGGAGGATACCCTCTATGTGTTCAGCGAGCAGGCGAACGGCGATAAGCGCAGCGACTGCGCCTCCCCTCTGCGGGCGCTGGAGGTGCCCATCCGGCCGGCGAGCATCCGCATCCTGACGGAGCCGAAGCGCCTGGAATACTTCGAGGACGAATCCTTCCAACCCGAGCCCATGGAGGCGGCGGTGACCTACACCGACGGCAGCCGGGCCAAGGTCAAATATGACTATGAACCCGCGGGCCCCCTGACCGCTGACGTCACGGCGATCACGGTGAGCTACACCGAGGACGGTGTCACCGTGAAGACCACGGTGGACATCAAGGTCTGGAAGAAGGGAGAGAGATACACCGCCACCTGGTACGATGGCGACGGTTCCGTGCTGGATTTCAAGACCTTCGCCCCCGGAGAGGAGCCCCCCACGACCTCCCTCTATCCCACCCTCGAAGATGATGATGGGTTCTATTATGAATTCAACTACTGGAAAGCGAAGTGGGACGGAGGAAACGTGGCGTATTCTCCGATTTTCTCGAAGTGGTCCAGGTACGACCGCATCGTTGCCGAGGTCGATGCAGACGGCACTATAAAGTTCACGATCTATGTCGTCAGCGAGAGGGTCCGGTTGTTCGTGGCGTCCTATGACGCCGCGGGGCGGCTGCGGGAATTCGTGGACCGTGGATATTGGAATTCGGGGATCACAGACTGGTCTTTCAGCTTCGAGTCCGGGCTGGCGTCCGGCGACACCGTCAAGCTCATGATGCTGGATTCCGAAACCCTGCGACCCCTCTGCGAAGCCTGGAGCGCCGTCTGCCCCTGAGCGGGCCGGCGCCCCCCGCAGGCCTGGCACAAATCCATCGTCTCCGTCCCTCGTCCTTCGTCCCCCGCAAACCCCGGGGATCTCAAGGGGGCCGCAGCCCCCTGGCCGATGGGGAAGGAGTCCAGAGGGAACCGCCTTCGGGATAGGTTCCCTCTGGCGGTTTTCTTTCGCCCCTTTCTTTGTCCGCTACAAAGAAAGGGGCCCGCCGGAGGCAACCCCCGTCCCCGCCGCGCGGACACCCCCGTCCCCGCCGCGCGGACATCCCCGTCCCAAACAAGAAGCCTCCGGGCCGCTTCGTGCGGCCCGGAGGCAAACCGTATCATCAATTCTGCGCCGTTATTCCTGCTTCAGCAGCATTTCCCCGACCTTATACACGTCCCCGGCTCCCACGGTGATGAGCATATCCCCCGCCTGCAGGTCCTGCCGGAGCCTTTCGCAGAGGCTTTCAAAATCGTGGCAGCAGACGGCCCCGGGGATCCGGGCGGCCAGGTCCGCGGAATTCACGCCGAATTCATCCTTCTCCCGGGCGGCGTACACATCCGCCAGGTAGAGCCTGTCGGGGAGGGAGAGGGCCTTCACGAAGTCCTCGAAAAGGTTTTTCAGGCGGCTGTAGGTGTGGGGCTGGAAGACCACCACGGTGCGCCTGTAGCCCATTTTGGACACGGCGTCCATGAGGGCCCGGAACTCGCTGGGGTGGTGGGCGTAGTCGTCGTACACGTCCACGCCCCGGAAGCTGCCCTTGAACTCCGCCCGGCGCCCCGCGCCCCGGAAGGTGGCCAGACCGGCCTCCGCGGCCCTGGGGTCCAGCCCCATGGCCCGGGCGGCGGCGCAGGCGGCCAGGGCGTTGGACACGTTGTGCTTCCCGCCCACCCGCAGGGTGATGTGGGCCCATTTTTCGCCCCGGAACACGGCGTCGAACTCGCTGACCCGGCCCTCCGTGAGGTTTTCGGGCCGCATGTCCGCCGCCGGGTCGAAGCCGAAGGTGATCTCCTGGCGGTCGATGCCCCGGAGGGTGTCCCGGGTGTTGGCGTCGTCGGCGCAGGAGATGACCCAGCCCGTTTTCGGAGTCAGCTCCGCGAAGGCCCGGAAGGACTTTTTCACGTTCTCCAGGGTGCCGAAGTAATCCAGGTGGTCGTTGTCCACGTTGAGGATCACGGCCACGGTGGGGGAGAAGTTCAGGAAGCTGTCGTAGTATTCGCAGGATTCCAGCAGGATGGTGTCCCCGCGACCCACCCGGTAGCCGGAGCCGATGAGGGGCAGGGTGCCCCCGATCATCACCGTGGGGTCCTTTCCGGCCTCCAGCAGGATATGGGTCAGCATGGAGGTGGTGGTGGTCTTCCCGTGGGTGCCCGCCACGCAGACGCCGCAGGCGTAGTCCTTCATGATGGCGCCCCAGGCCATGGTGCGCTCGAAAACGGGGATGCCCGCCTCGTGGGCGGCCCGGATCTCGGGATTGTCGTCGTGGACGGCGGCGGTGCGCACCACGAAGTCGACCCCCGCCACGTTCTCCGGCCGGTGGCCGATGACCACGGGGATCCCGTCGGCGCGGAGCTGCTTCACCGCGTCGCTGTCGGAAATGTCGCTGCCCTGCACCCGGAGGCCCCGGAGCTTGAACACCTCCGCCAGGGGGGACATGCTGACGCCCCCGATGCCCACCAGGTGGGCCCGCTTGCCGGGGACCATATAGGGGAAAATATCGGATACGGTCATGACCGCGCCTCCTCCGAAATCTGCTTCACTCAATTCAAATAATTATATTCCCATTCGCAAAGGAATACAACTGCAAGTTTCGGAGATTGCCCCGTCCTCCGTCCCCGGTGAAGATACAGCGCAGAGAATGCGAGGAAGGACGGGGGCTGCGGATTGCCGCGGCCAGTCTGCGGACTGGCCTCGCAATGACGGGATGGAGGGGAACAGCCGCGCCGGGGGACCTTTTCACATAGGTCCCCCGGTCCCTTCTCCCGTCCGAAGGGGCTCCGCCCTTTGCGGAATCCCCGGCACGGCGACAGCGTCAGAACCGTGCGCACGCGGCGGATGATCACGAGTTCACGGTTCTGTATCTTGTTTCAACGAATCCTCATGCGTCCTTCCCGCTGATCGTCTTCCCCTCCGCCAGGGCGGCGCCGACGAGGTGCCCGAAGCACACCGAGCGGCCGTGGTTGGCCCCGGGGCAGGTGACGGGGTAGGAATTGGCGAAGAAATCCCCCTGCATGTTCCCCACGGCGAAGAGGCCGCCGATGGGCTCGTCCTCCTCCGTCAGCACCTGGGAATCCGCGTTCACGTGGAGGCCGAAGCCCACGTTCAGCAGCCAGGCGCTCACCCGGCCCGCGTAGAAGGGGGGCTTCTCCAGGGAGGAGAGGAAGCGGGCGGGCACGCCGAAATCCCGGTCCTCACCCTCGCTGCACCAGCCGTTGTAGCGGCGGACGGTCTCCCGGAAGGCCCCGGCGGGCACCCCCATGGCCTCCGCCAGCCCCTCCAGGGTGTCGGCCCTGAGATAGTCCCCGGCGGCTGCGGCGGCCTCCACCTTTTCCGGGAGGCCGGGGAGAAGGAAGGCCGCCTTGTGGGGCTCCTGCCGGGCCACGTGCGCGGGGTAGCGGCTGTCCCAGACGGCCCAGGCCAGGTTGCCGGGGGCGTTCAGCCGGGCGTTGGTGACGATGGGCTCGAAGCCCATCTCACAGCAGAAGCGCCGCCCCTCCCGGTTCACCATGAGCCAGCTGGTCTGGATGCCGGGGCCCAGGGGGGTGAAGTTCACCGGATGGATCACGGGCACGGCCCCGGAGCGGGTCCAGGCGGCGCCGATCCGCTTGGCCATTTCCAGCGTTTTCCCCGTGTTGCCGCCCCGGGGGTAGTATTCGTTCTTGTCCGCCCGCAGGGCCTCGGGGCAGAACTTCTCCAGCAGCTCCCGGCTCTGGGTGATGCCGCCGGAGGCCAGGACGACCCCCTTCTCCGCCCGGATGCGGAGGGATTCCTCTCCCTGCCGGGCTTCGAGACCCGTGATCCGCCCCCCGGACTTCAGAAGCCGCACCGCCGGGGTCCGGAACAGAAAGACCGCCCCGTGGGCCTCCGCATCCTTTTTCAGCATGCGGACGAAATGGCGGATGGCGGCCTTGTCCTCCACCACGGCGGGCCTGTCTGCGGGGGCGAAGTTGTGGGCCGTGCGGAACTGGCGGAACCGGGGCTCCAGGTCGGCCCAGTCGGCCCGGGCGGTCATGGTGTCGTTGAGGCGCACCTTCAGGCCGTATTTCCCCGCCAGGTCGATACAGTGGTCCATGACGGCGCCGCTCCGGTCGGTAAAGACCCGGATCAGGTCGTAGTTGGCTTTGCTCTGGCCCCAGGCATAGATGAGGCGGGCGGCCTCCAGGGGGTCGATCTCCACCCCGGCCTCTTTCTGGAGCCGGGAGCCGATGGCCCCCACGTCCAGCCCGTGGGCGGTGATCCCGGCGGCCTGCTCCACCACGATCACCCTGGCGCCGGCCTCGGCGGCGGCCTGGGCCGCGGCGCAGCCCGCGATGCCTGCGCCCACCACGGCCACGTCGCAGACGAGGGTGCGTTTTCCGGTATTCTCCATAGGGGATCCCTCCTTGCTTGCATTTGCGGGGAAGTCATGATATCATAATATAGTTATACATCTTGGGAAAGGAACGGCGGCGCGTGAAAAGCTTTCTTTGGATCCTGCTGGTGAGCATGGTGCCCTTCATCGAGCTCCGGGCCGCCATCCCCATGGGCTGCGGCATGGGGCTTCCTGCCTGGCAGGTCTACCTGGCCGCCGTGGTGGGGAACATGATCCCCGTGCCCTTCATCGTGCTGTTCATCCGTCGCATCTTTGAGTTTTTGCGGAAGCATTGGAAAAAGCTGGGCGGCCTGGTGGACCGGATCGAGGCCAAGGCCATGAAGAAGGGGGCCAAGGTGCGCCAGGCGGAGATCCTGGGGCTGATCCTCTTCGTGGCCATCCCCCTGCCGGGCACCGGCGCCTGGACGGGGAGCCTCATCGCCGCTCTGCTGGACATCCGGCTCAAGCGCAGCATCCCGACGATCTTCCTGGGGGTGCTCATCGCCGGGGCCATCGTGACCGCCGTCAGCTACGGCTTCCGCTTCGGGATCAGCGCAATCTCATAGTCAAATCGATGCAAGCATCGATTTGAGAAGGCTTGCGCTGCGCTCCCCGCGCGTCCTTATTTGCCGGAATGGTTCGCATCGCCGCAGTCGCGGCAATGCTCTCGGATTCCGGCAAAACGTCCTTCTCAAAAATGAAGCCGTGCTTCATTTTTGAAGAGGAGGAACCGGGAGAATCATTCAGGTATTCGCGCTGGCGCGGATACCTGACATTTTCCCGAGTGACGACGACGCTCGCACAGTACGCTTCGCGAGAAGTGTTTTTCGCGAGGCACATGTCCCCGCGAAAAACGATTCCGATCTCATTCGCGCCTTGCGAGGCGCGAACTCTGCGAGGCGCGAGCAGCGGTGCACTGGTTCATCTTGCGAAATAAAAGCTTTTGAGACTCACTTCCTGCGAGGCGTAAAGGGGCAGGGGCCGCAGGCCCCTGCCCCGAATTCGTGTTATACAGGTTTTGCCCCGTCCTTTGCCAAGCGGTTGCGGATAAACAGGATGATCGCCACGGCGAAGGCGCAGGCGGCCACGAAGCGGTAGCGGAAGTCCGTGGCCCCGGGGACGATGGCGTTGGTGATGTTGGTGAAGACCACGGGGCTCAGGAAGCCGCCGGTGGAGGGGGCGATGGCGGAGATGATGACGCTGGTGACGGCGCTGTTGGTGGGGTCGGAATTGACGCTGACGCCGAAGATGCACCAGGGGGTGAAGAGGCTCAGGGTGAGGCCGCAGCAGAAGACGGAGATGAGGATCAGCACCAGGGAGGTGGTGAGGAAGCTCAGCACCAGGAGCCCGGCGGCCAGGATGCAGAGGGCCAGCACCAGGGTGTCGTCCTGCAGCTTTCCGGAGATCTTCTTGAACAGCAGGCCGGAGACCACGCCGCCGCCCATCTGCACGGCGGAGCAGATGCCCGCCAGCCGGGAGAAGTGCTCGAAGTGGCGGGCCAGGTGGGAGGAGATGTTCTGGCTCACGGTCACGTAGCAGAGCATGAACACGAAGGCGGACACGGCGTAGAAGAAGACCTTGGGCTTGATGGGGCTGCGCTTGCCCCCCTCCGCCGCCTTGGGGGACTTGTAGTTGGGGATGTTGACGGCGGCGACCACGGCGATGACGACACCCACGGAGAGCACCAGATACCCGCCGTACCAGAAGAGGCCCGCCAGGAGGCCGCCCGTGAGGGAGCAGATGATGCCGCCCAGGCTGATGCAGGAGGTCTGGAGGCCCGTAAGGCTCTGCCGCTCGTCGGGCTCAAAGCAGTCGAAGATGATGCCGAAGGCGTTGGTGACGAAGAGGCCCAGGGCGGTGCCCACCAGGGCGGAGCGCACGTAGACGCACCAGAAGGCGTGGTGGCACAGCCGCACGCAGCTCCCCGCCAGGGCAAAGAGGCTCTGGCCGATGACGATGGCCCGCTTC
>JAEEGL015627342.1_pt1 | contig 10530 bp, 10 predicted proteins | sample 9134231 | NCBI WGS metagenome assembly JAEEGL01 (sample SAMN16246548, study PRJNA631951) | gut metagenome | biome: gut microbiome; feature: rumen; material: fiber-attached | host: Bos | place: Iran: Karaj | collected 2018-10
ACGATCGACGGTTCCCAGACCAGAACATCCCTGGACGGCACCAAGGTCGTCTGGAATGCCGCGGAGGAGATCAACATTTTCTATGGCGCCTCGGCGGGAAGCCGTTTCGTCGCCTCGAATACGGAGCCGTCCCTGACGGTGACCTTCTCGGGAACCCTGACGGCGTTCACGGGAACCACCGAAGAAGGCGAGGTGAACTCCTTCTGGGCGGTCTATCCGTACAATGAGGGGAACAGCAGCGACGGTACCGGTGTCACGGCCTATCTTCCCGAGAGTCAAGCAGGCGTCCCGAACAATATTCCGGACAAAGCGATGGTGATGGTGGCGAAGACGCCCGGCCTGGCACTTCCTTTCAAGCAGGTGTGCGCCTTGCTGAAGGTGACCGTGGACACTCCCGGTATCGAGAAGATCGAGATCCGCGGCAACGACGATGAGAAGATTGCCGGCAGCATCTTCATTCAGATGGACTCCCAGGGCCTCCCCGAGTGGCAGGATGCCGGGACTGACGACGGAAAGGTGATCGAACTGGTACCCGCTTCCGGAACCACCTTCGACGAAGGGGAAACGGAATATTATCTCGCCCTTCTGCCCCAGGAGTTCTCCGCCGGCTTCACGATGACCTGCTATACGACCGACAAGAAAGGATCGTACAGCACCGCTGCGGTGACCTTCGGAAGGAATCAGGTCAAGAAGGTCAGTACCAGCAAGGTGACGGAATGGACCGCGCGTTATGAGTCCAACCTCGAGCCCGTCGACGGTTACGACGACCCTGACATCAACTGGTAATCAACGGGACGATGAAAGGAATCGCCATTCTCCTGGCCGCGGTATATGCCGCGTTTTCGACTGTCGGCATCGACCATGGCGCAGATGCGGATGCCGTCATGCAAACGCAGGACACGTTGGCATTGGGCAGGCTCTGTTTCGTGAACCTCAAAGAGGGAGAGCAACCCGTCATGACCGCGCTGAGCCTGTTCGGCAACCGCTGCGGAAGCGAAAGTTTCAACAACAAGCCCTGCGCCGACGAAGGAATCCGCTCCGTTTTCGAACTTGACGAATGGATCGAGTTCCATCCGCAGGCCCAAGCCGGGTCAGGCATCAAGGTCATGGTGTTCACGCACAAGGCAGACCGGGGTTTCTACCTGGAAAACGCTTTGGACGACGAGACCCCCGGCTATATCCTGTCCTGTGAATTGAACAGGGACCCCGATGATGAAAACTACAACTGGGGTTCGTTTTACCTCCATCCCGAAGAGGTCGATCCCGGCTTCTACGATTTTGTATTCCTCTTTGACGGCAAGGTTTTCGCCACGATGCTCACCTATTTCTTCGACAAAGACGAGATCACCGACAAATCCGATTCCGAGTTGGAGGAATTGATGTTGCAAAGTGAATTCTGACCGGCCTACAGGTCGTCGATGGGGTTTCTCCCCGTGGTTCCCGCCGATCCCAATGACAGGGCGTTAGAATACTTCAGAATCACGTGCCAGGTGGAGCGGTCCTGTACGTTGGCGTCCAGGGTGATGGTGCCGTTGGGGAGATTGTAGACCGCGACATTGCTGCCGGACGAGGTCTGCGGCTCGATGCCGTATTTCCGGGTCAGGGATGCCTGAAGGGAATCGTAGGCCTTTTCCAGGGCGTCCCAGTCCGAGATGACGGGGAAATCGACACGGACCTCCCGGACGGGATTGTTCCCGGAAGGAGTCACCTTGCATCCGCTGTAGCCGGCAAAATCACCGGTATACGTGCCATTCCCGGCATTGCGGAATCCGGCCTTCACCAGTTCCGACCCGAAGGCCGACAGGGTTCCCGTCATGGGAATGCCCTTGAAGGTGAGCGGGGACGTATCCGACGGGGTGGACGCGGGAATGTCGATGTTTACGGACGGTGACGACCCTTTGCTTCTCCCGACGCCCAGTTCCCTTTCCAGGTCCTTGATGTCGATGTCCTCCACGCCGCCGTTCGCGGCCGTTCCGCCGTCCTGTCCCTTCGGACTGAACCAGCCTCCCGACTCTTCGCCGCTCCCCGTGCCCGAAGACCCTCCGGGAAGGGAAATCACGCTCCCGAAACTCCTGGAGCACCATCTCACGGCCAAAACGATGACCGCCAGGGCAATGACGAACTTGAGGATCTTTTTCATTCCGGACTGACTGTTCATACCTGATCGATTGTTGGTTCTCACAAAGATAAGAATAATCAGGCACAGTTCCACCTCCCCGGATCGGTTTTCTCCCTAAGTCAGCGCATCGTAGTTCTTCAGGGTATAAAGCAGAAGGCCCCGCATCGTCTCCCGCACCTCGACCGGCTCGACGATGATGACCGAATCGCGGTAGGAAGCGAAGAGCGAGAACAGTTCGAAGTTCGGCCGGCAACTGATGAAGAAGAACTTGCAGTCCTTCAGGCTGGGGTACCGGGCCTTGAACTCCTTCTCCGTCTCGGGGTTGACCTCGTCCTGCGAGGGGTGGATGTATTTGGTGAGGACGTAGTCCACCGACTGCGGCTTCACCGCGAAATAGATGTCCTGCATCGGCACGTCCTTCTGGTAGGTCACGCCGACGATCTCGTCGAACCGGGCGTCGATGTCGACGGTCGTGTCGATGTACGGCAGTTCCTCGACATACTCCACCTTCCCGTCCATCCGGTCCAGGGCATAGGTGAAGACCAGTTCCGGGTTGAAAGGATATTCCTCGTTCCCGACCGGGTTGCACAGGAGGAACCAGCGGTTGTTGTACTGCCGGAGTTGGTAGGGATGGACCGTGACCGGGGCGTAGGGATGTCCGGCATCCTGGAACTTGCGGTATCCGAACCGGATCACCTTCTTCCGGGAGATGGCCGAATACAGATGGCCGAGAATGTTCTCGGGAATCTGGAGGACATCGTTCCTGGAAAAGGAGATGACGGGGCGCACCTTCTTCCCCGTGGGCATGTCGAGCCGCTTCTTGAGGTTCTCCAGCCACTTGAAGTTGTCGAGTCCCTCGAACTGCCCGAGACTGCCGAGGGCTTCCCGCAGGATGTCCTCCTCGTCCGCAGTCAGTTCCTGGTAGAACAGCGGATTGGACTGGTCCTCGTAACGGACGGTCCCCCGCCCCCGCTTGCCGCGGAGCACCTTCTTGTTGAAGGGAGCCTCCTCCAGCGCCTTGATGTCCTTCTGGATCATCCGCGTGGTCACCCTGGGGCACTCGCGGGCCACGGCCTTCTCGATGTCCTTGGTGGTATAGTCCTTATGGGAGTCGGCCAGCATCCGGTCGATGATCCGGTACCGGGCCAATGCGTCTTTGTTTACCGGCATGGTCTCATGGGTTAGTGGTGCAAATGTAGGGATAAATCGCGAAACCTATGTTCGTTTTATAATCGATCTTATCTTTTGTGCAGGATGTTCTCGAAGACCGGGGCGGCCATCTCGAAAAGCCGGCGCTGCACCCGCGACTCGAATTCGGCCCGGATGACGTCCATCTTGTCCATGGCGCCCAGCAAGGCGGACTCGTATCCGGACACCCCGCTGCATGGGACCCAGAGACGGATCCGGATGCAGTCCCCGTCGGAACAGAGGCACTGAAGGTCCGGGTTCGTCCCCATCATCCCGTCACCGGCTTCCAGCGCCGCGATGTACTCTTCGAAAGAATACACGCATCTCCTGACTCCCAGGCAGGCGCGGTCCCCGACCCGGGCGGTCTCATAGACCTCCCCGCAAAAACGGAACGAAACGTAGGAGTCCGCCCGTACCTCGAGCCCGTCGAAGCCCATCAGGCTCAGAAGGGCCATCGTGTTCTGTGAATCAAACATCACCGTCTTGTCTTCATTTTAAATCAACAACCCATACGACCCGAACGCAAAAAAGCACACTTATCCCATTGAGAAATAAGTGTGCTTTTTAAGGTTCTGAGACAACGACCTGCACAAGCCAAGCGGCTTCCGCGAATCGGTCGCTGCGGTCTCTGTTGCAAAGGAAGGAATCTTTTTTCATATCTGCAAGTCCAAAACAGGTTTTTTTACAAGGGGAGACAATTCCCTCCCCGGAACGTTCCGTCCGGTGAGCGCAGGCCCCTGCGCGATCTGTTTCCAAGGGGGGATGTCGTTTACAAATATAGCGCGATACCGCGAACTGGATTTTCGTTTTGACGGTCCGCAAAAAAAGTTATCAACAGGCATTCCGTTTCCGCAAACGGGACAAATTGCTATCTTTGTATTCGAAACACTACGACTGATATGATGAAAAGATTTCTCCCCTGCATCCTGGGCGTGATGGCGCTGGCGGCCTGCGCCGGGCGGACGGGCGTCGTCCGCGAAACGGTGGAGGCCGGCGGGCTCACCTGCGAGGTGACCGTATATGCCCCTGAGATCGTCCGGGTGGTGAAATATCCGGCCGGGAGCGTCGGATCGGCCCGGAAAGAGAGTTATTCCGTCATCCTGGACCCGCAACCGGTGAAGGTGAAGCGGACGGAGACGGCCGACGCCATCGTCCTGAACACCGGCAAGGTCATCGCCTCCGTAGACAAGTCCACGGGCGACGTCACCTTCTGCGATCCTGCCTCGGGAGAAACGCTTCTGCAGGAATGCGGGACGGCCTTCGAGCCACGTCCGGCGGGCGATCCCGACGAAGGGCGGTTCAAGGTGAGCCAGCGCTGGCGGTTCGGGAAGGACGAGTTCCTCTACGGCATGGGCCAGCGGCAGGATCAGGACCTTTCCATCCGCGGGAAGCGGATCCACCTGTGGAACGAGAATATGCACATCTACATTCCCTTCTTCTGCTCGGAGAAGGGCTACGGCGTATTCTGGGACAATCCCGGCATGAGCGATTTCGACGACACCGGGGCCGACGGGACCGCCTTCAGCAGCGAGGTCGCCGACTGCTCCGACCTATACTTCCTGTATGACGGCGGCAGCCCGGACAAGATGGTCGCCGCGCAGCACCTGCTGGCCGGCAAGCCCACGATGTTCCCGCTCTGGCTCCACGGATACTGGCAGTGCCGGGAACGTTACCACAGCACCGAAGAACTGTGCGAAGCCCTCCGGACGCACCGGCAGATGGGCATCCCGCTGGACTGCATCGTCCAGGACTGGCAGTACTGGGGCGAGAACGAGAACTGGAACTCGATGCGCTTCGACAATCCCCTGTACGCACGGGCCGACACGATGATCGCCTATGTCCACGACAGCCACGCGCACCTCGCGATCTCCATCTGGCCGGATTTCGGTCCCCTGACCCCGCAGTACAAGGAACTGGAGGCCATCGACGCGCTCCTCCCCTTCAAGACCTGGCCCCTGACGGGCGGCGTGAAGGTCTACGATCCTTTCAACGAGCAGGCCCGGGACATCTACTGGAAATATCTGGAAGGCCTGGTGGACCAGGGCGTGGACGCGCTCTGGAGCGACTCCACCGAGCCCGACCACTTCGACGAGACGAAGGAGGACGATGACTACCGCACGGCCGACGGCTCCTGGAGGAGCGTCAAGAACGCCTTCCCGCTGGTCACCAACATGGGCATCTATGAGAACTACCGGGCGAAAGGCTACGCCAAGCGCGCCGTGCAGATGACGCGCAGCGCCGCCTTCGGCATCCAGCGCTACGCGACCTTCAGTTGGAGCGGCGACGTGCAGTCCCGCTGGGACGTGCTCCGCGCGCAGATTCCTTCCGGACTGGACTATTCCATCTGCGGCATCCCCTACTGGAACACCGACATCGGCGGATTCTTCAACGGCTGGTATCCGGACGGGACCCGGAACCCCTCCCTGCAGGAACTCCAGGTCCGTTGGATGCAGTGGAGCGTCTTCGTCCCGGTGATGCGGAACCACACCTCGGGTCCGCTGACCACCGAGATCTACCGCTTCGGGGAACCGGGCGAATGGGCCTATGACGAGCAGGTACGGGCCATCCGGCTCCGCTACCGGCTGATGCCCTACATCTACTCCCTCGCCGGCGCCACCGTGCTGGAGGACAGACTGATCATGCGTCCCCTCCTGATGGACTTCTCCGCCGACCGGAAGGCTCTCGCACTCAGCGATGAATACCTGTTCGGTCCGTCGCTCCTGGTCCACCCGGTCACCGTCCCGGTGCTCACCGGAAAGGCGGAAGACGGCTCCGCCTGCCTGACCGGCGTCGCAGCCGCCCCGTTCACGACCTACCTCCCGGCCGGGACCTCCTGGTACGACTTCCATACGGGCGAACGCCTGGAAGGCGGCAGGGACTACACCCGCGACTATTCCATCTCCGAGATACCCGTGTTCGTCAGGGCCGGCTCCGTCCTGCCCTTCGGGCCCGACGTCCAGTACACTTCGGAAAAGCCCTGGGACGCGCTGGAAATCACGGTTTTCCCGGGCGCCGACGGTTCCTTCACCCTGTACGAGGACGAGGGCGATGGATACGCCTATGAACAGGGTGCATATTCCACCATCACCTTCAACTGGAACGACGGGGCCTCCGAACTGGAAATCGCCCCACGGAAGGGCTCCTTCCCCGGGATGCTGCAGGAACGCAACTTCATCGTGTCCCTCCCGGGCGGCGAGCCCGTCACCGTGCACTACGCGGGAAAGCGCGTGCGGGTAGTTTTATGATGAAAAGTCAAGACCGATGATGACCAAGCCTTACCGGGAAATAGCCGACCTTTCCCAACTTCCCGCTCCGGACGAGACGGGAATCGTATCCCACTACGTCTTCCAGTACCTCGATTTCTTCAAGGTTCCCCAGTACCTCGCAGCGGGGCACCGCTATTCGGACTGCTGCTTCCTGGGCTGCGAGATTCCCTCGGAAATGGAGGGGAACATCGGTAGGACCTGCCTCATCTTCCCCCGGATGGGACGCTCGTACAACGTGTTCCGAAGCCGGCTGTACACGGGAGAAGACCTCTATGAAGGGTATGACCCGGACAATGAGGACACGTTCGAATCCTGCTTCGATTCCCGCGTCTATGCGGACTACAAGGAAAAAGGCCAGCAGTGCGGGGACGTCCGCGAGACGCTCGGCCGCACGCTGCACGACCGCGCCGTGGGCGACGCGATGCGGGAGTTCCTCCGGAAATTCGACGAGCGGCAGGTCGTCGCCATCATGGGCGGCCACGCCCTGAACCGGTCCGACGCGGGATACCGGGACGTCGCCCGGATCAGCAAGAAACTGACCGAGCGGGGAAAACTGATGGCCTCGGGCGGCGGTCCGGGCGCCATGGAAGCGACGCACCTCGGTGCCTGGATGGCCGGCCGGACGGACGAGGAGTTCGAGGACGCCCTGGACATCCTGTCCGTCGCCGAGACCTTCCGGGACGAAGGCTGGCTCCGGTCGGCCTTCGAAGTGCGGAAGAAGTATCCGCAGTCCAAGTATCACAGCCTAGGCATTCCCACCTGGTTCTACGGCCACGAACCTGCGACACCGTTCGCGACGGACATCGCCAAGTATTTCTACAACAGCGTGCGGGAAGACACCCTCCTGTCCATCGCCAAGGGCGGCATCATCTACTCCCCCGGATCGGCCGGAACCATCCAGGAGATTTTCCAGGACGCCGCGCAGAACCACTACGAGACCTTCGGCGCGCCCAGCCCGATGGTGTTCCTGGGGAAGGAGTTCTTCACGAAGGAAGTGCCCATCTATCCCCTGCTGGAGGACCTGGTGACACGGGGAAAATACCGGAATCTCATGATCTCCGTGACCGATGACCCCGAGGAGGCCATCGACACGGTCCTGGCTTTCACGGCGACGGCGCCTACAGAAGGATGCTGACGCCCAGGCCGACGAGGACGAGCCCGCCGACGATGCGGGCGGAATAGCCGAGTTTCCGGCCGACGAAACTGCCGGAGAACATCCCGACGACGACCGAAAGGGCAGTGAACACGAAGACGGACAGCGCGAGCGGAGCGATGTCCGTCCACTGTTCCTGGTCCAGCGCCATGGAAAGGCCGACAGCCGTCGCGTCGATGGAGGTCGCGATGCCGCCGAGTACGATGCTCGTGAACCCGTCCAGATTCAGATGCTCGGACTTGCTCCGAACCCCGTCCAGGAACATGGCCCCGCCCACGTACAGGAGCAGGAGGAAGCCGATGACATGGGCCGCCTTCTCGAAATGGGCTACGTGCTCCGAGATGAGGCCGGTCGCGAAGGCGCCCAGGGCCCATCCGCCGAGCAGCAGGCCCGTCTGGATGACGGCGAACACCGCCGCGACGGTCCAGACCTTCCGCTTCATCTCCTCCCGGGTCAGGAGGAACGACGAACAGAGGGAGACGGCGAAACAGTCGGCACAGAGGGAGATCCCCACAAGCACGGCGCTGATCCAGACACTCATGGCTTGAATTCCTGGCGGTTGACGATGGAACGGCCCAGGGTGAGTTCGTCGGCGTACTCGAGGTCGTCGCCGAAGCCCAGCCCGCGGGCCAGGGACGAGATGCGGACGCCCGTATGGGCGATTTTCCGGTAAATGTAGAAGGCGGTGGACTCCCCTTCCACGTCGCCGCTGAGGGCGAAGATCACTTCGGCCTTCTCCGGTTCGGGGAAAGCCTCCACCCGCCGGACCAGGTCGCCGATGCTCAGGTCGGAAGGACCGATGCCCGCGATGGGCGAGATGATGCCGCCCAGGACATGGTACACGCCGTGGTACTGGCCCGTGTTCTCGATGCTGATGACGTCCCGCACGCTCGCGACGACGCAAACGGCGCTGTGGTCGCGGGAGCGGTCCGCACAGATGTGGCAGGTCTCCTCGTCGGAGATCATCCGGCACTCCCGGCAGTATCGGACCTCGTCCCGGAGCCGGTTGATGGCGTCCGTGAAATGGTGGACGTTCTCCTGCGGCTGCCGGAGCAGGTGCAGGGCGAGCCGGAGCGCGCTCCGGCGTCCCACCCCGGGCAGGGTGCCGATGGCCTCGACCGCCTCGGTCAGCAGTTGCGACGGGTACTGTTCCTTATACGCCATAATAGTCGATGAGTCCTTCCATCGGAGAAGGGATGAAACGGGAGAAGGTGAGGCCGTACTCCGTGCCGAGGCGCTCCAAGTCGGCGCGGCAGGCGAAGCCGAAGCCGCCGACCACGCCCACCGGAAGGCGGTCGTAGCGGACGAGCGTCCTTTCCATGAGGTCGCGGAAGTTCCTGTCGACGAGCGCGTCCACATAGGCGTTCCCGCGATGCTCCAGCAGGAAGGGAGCAAGGCTCCCCAGGTATCGGGAAGGGGCCGGCGAACGGTAGATATTCCGGACCACCGAAGCGTAATCCGCCTCGTGGGAGGCCGCGAAATCCCTGGCCAGGTCCTCCGGGACGAGGTCCTTCACCAGGTCCGCGAGGAACATCCGGCCCAGCGCGGCGCCGCTGCCTTCGTCCCCGATGATGAAACCGCCCCCGTGGATGTTGCGGATAATCTTTTCGCCGTCATAGTGGCAGGTGTTCGACCCGGTGCCCAGGATGGCGGCGATGCCCGCGGCGTGGCCGCAGGCGGCACGGGCGGCGGCCAGCAGGTCCGACGCGTATTCCGTCCGGGCCTGCGGGAACTTCTCCCGGAACACCTTGTCCAGTTCCTCCGGAAAATCCAGGAGCCCCGCGGCGAAGAAGTGGACCTCCCGGACGTCGCCGGGCAACTGCGCCACGGCCGTCTCCAGGACGGCGGCATTCGTCTCCGCCGAGATGGTGGAAAGGTTCATGCCCGGCGTCTGGAAGCGCTGGACGGGACCTTCCGGGCCAACCAGGCACCAGTCGGTCTTGGTCGCTCCGCTTTCTACGATGAGTTTCATACCTTCACTCCGTTTTTCTTCCAATGCACGTATCCGTAGACGGCCGAGGCCACGTAGGCCAGGTACAGGACGGCCATCCAATACTGCCCGTTCTGGATGCAAAGGGCCGTGGTCAGGGCGTTGGCGACCACCCAGAGCATCCATTGCTGGATGTAGGACTTCGCCAGCCACCAGGTGGCGATGACGCTGAGGGCCGTCGCCGTGGCGTCCAGTTCGGAAACGCCGTCGCCGAGGGCACGGAACAGCCAGATGAGGGCCAGCGAGCCCGCCACGAAACCGACGGCGCTCCAGACGGCCGTTTTCCGGGGCAGTTCCCGCAGGTGGATGACGTTCTCCCCCACGGCCTCCTCGTCCTTTCCCCACTGCACCAGTCCCACGACGCTCATCACGATGTAGTACAGGTTCAGGCCCATCATCCCCCAACTGCGCTGCACGGCGAAACTCGCCGCGCACGCCGCCCCGGTCAGCAGGCCCACCACCCACATCGAGCGCTTCTGGAGGATCTCCAGGACAATGTAGGCGACGCCCGTCACGAAGGCGAATATTTCCACCAGGCGGATCCAGTCCATAGACTACAAATTTACGAGTTTTTTCGTTACCTTTGTGCATTAAAAAACAGACTATGGACAAAAAGAGTTATGCATTCGGCATGAGCCTCGCCGGCAACCTGCTCCAGTCAGGCGTGCACGGGCTCAATTTCGACGATTTCGTGGCGGGCCTGAAGGCCATGCTGCAGGGCGGCGACCTCGCCATCTCGATGGAGGAGGCCGGAGAGGCCCTGGAAGCGTTCTATAAGGAAATGGAGGAGGAAGCCGCCGAGCGGGCCGCCGTG
>JAEEGL015656505.1_pt1 | contig 10530 bp, 9 predicted proteins | sample 9134231 | NCBI WGS metagenome assembly JAEEGL01 (sample SAMN16246548, study PRJNA631951) | gut metagenome | biome: gut microbiome; feature: rumen; material: fiber-attached | host: Bos | place: Iran: Karaj | collected 2018-10
ATAGTTTTTAGTGATTTTAAACTCCCAAGATTTTCAATCAAAAATTCCCATAAATTTCAATTTACATCACATCTGCACCCTGATTATCAGGAAGCCATGTCCAACTCTGAAGTGCATTTATTCCCCCCAAAAAAGCCCCTAAATAATCTCAACTTGCATCCAGCGTTTTGACGAAATCACAATCTGGAGTGATCATGTATGTGTAATGTGTCAAAGAAATGGAATATCCCTCTTGCACAATGACAGTATATCGACTACTGTTACTTGGCTTTTGAGCATAAACAGATAATGCTATACAACATACTAAGCAAGAAAAAATGATTCATTTCATATATCTCTGTTATGAGGGCAAACATACTAAATAATCTTTGTACTTTGGCTGAAAAATGAATCACTATGTCAAAAGCACAATACTACGCCATACATCCAGACCTCAAACATTGGTAGATGTGTACGGAACCCCTGTAGAGACGCGCCATGGCACGTCTCTACAATCCCCCAGCCGGGCGTTGACCCATCGCGGTCGGCGTCCGTTTTTTTATGTCGAAAAATATGTGTACCTTTGCGGCTGCAAAATTAATAACCGCCCCCAACATGTAAAAAGCAGCTCAATAATTTTGTGAAATCACAAAGAAGACAAGAAGCTGGAAAAATTCAAGAATCTCTCATGAACACAAACACACAAAACACCGGCGACATTATCATCTATCAGACCGAAGATGGTTTGACAAAAATCAATGTAAAATTGGACAACGAAACGGTTTGGCTGAATCAGCAACAATTGGTTCTGCTGTATCAATCCAGCAAATCGAATATTAGCGAGCACATTAAACATATCATAGCGGAAGGTGAATTGGAGGAGGAATCAGTTGTTCGGAAATTCCGAACAACTGCCGACGACGGTAAAAACTACGATGTAACATACTACAATCTTGATATGATTATATCGCTCGGATATCGTATCAAATCTGCCATTGCCACCCGTTTCCGCATCTGGGCCACGCAGCGGTTGAAGGAGTATATGATTAAGGGTTTCACAATGGATGATGAACGGCTGAAGGGCTACGGCGGAGGCAATTATTGGAAAGAACTACTTGACCGCATCCGCGACATCCGTTCCTCAGAAAAAGTGCTGTATCGCCAAGTGCTTGACCTATACGCCACTAGTGTGGATTACAATCCCAAAAGCGATGAATCCATTCTGTTTTTCAAAATGGTTCAAAACAAGTTGCATTATGCCGCCCATGGTCACACTGCTGCCGAAGTTATCTACGAGCGTGCCGATGCTGGAAAGCCATTTATGGGGTTGACTACATTCTCGGGTGAGTTGCCTGCATTGAAAGATATTGGAATCGCCAAGAACTATCTGAACGAAAACGAGTTGAGGATTTTGAACAACCTCGTTTCGGGTTATTTCGACTTGGCTGAAATCAATGCATTGGAACACAAGCCCATGTATATGAGCGACTATATCCGACAGTTGGACTCTGTGCTCACCTCAGGCAACCGTCCTTTGCTTGAAGGCGCTGGTTGTGTCAGCCATACTCAAGCTTTGGAAAAAGCCACAGCCGAGTACCGCAAATACCAGAACAACACCCTCTCGCCCGTGGAAGAGGCATATTTAGAAACCGTAAAAGAGACGTCCAAATTGGTGAAGAAAAACACGAAAAGCAAGAAGCAATGAACTGTATGGACGCATTAAATGCGTCCGACATCATCCGAAACGGGCGTTACCGACAACAGGTGACGCCCGTTTTTTTTATGTCACAAATTTTCTGTAACTTTGCAGCGTCAACTTTTCAGTCTTTGCCTAACGGGCTTCGCAAGGTCTGGGGTGTTGGCGAGAAAAGAGTAAAATAGAAGTCCCCAGAAGTCCCCTTAATACACAACCATCCCAAAACATGAATCGTCTCCTCCCCTTTATCGCCGCACTGCTGGCCTTCCTTGCCGTGCTGCCGCTAAACGGACAGCAGCACCGAGAGCGCTGGAATTACGAAGACTATTTCTCCAAGAATTATTTTTCAAGGAGCGACGAAGTGAACGACGAGGCCGGTGAGGTCGTCTTCTATATGCGGCTGGCCGGCATTACGCCCCTTCGCGACATTACGCCACAAAAAGATGAGTCCCTGGTACGCCTCAACTACACCCCAGAATTTGCCCACCCACTTTTTATCCAAGTACAGAAAAAAGAGGATAACATTCTGCTGACCTGGCAGAAAGGGGAAGCCATAAGAGGGTATGTTGAGCATGAAACCCATGAAGCCTATACCAACTCGGGATTTGTGGATATTACCGAAGACTATTACTACGGCAATAAATGGGAAAAGGGCATTACAGACTCGGGCAGCCAGCAGCTGTCCCTGGACCAGTGGCAGCAAATACAGGAAATTCTTACCGAAATCAATTTCTCGCATTATCCCCACACCGGCTGGACGGGATTCCGAACTCCATATATCCTGGAATATGCCCACCATAATAAAAAAATTTCACACTATACAGGGGATCCTGACAAGAAGAAGGAAGACCGTTTGGCAAAATTGCTGATCTCACTCGTTGATTCCAACTATATGGACATGGCAATCTGGTCAGACTGGCATCAGGGCATAGTTGCTCCCGCCTATCCGGGCGGTGAAGATGCCTGTAGAGAATTTATACAGAATAACATACGCTATCCAGACCTTGCATTGCTCGACTGGGTGGAGTATCGATGCAGAGTTCAATTCATTGTAGAAAAAGACGGCTCCATCGGCATGATGCGCGACGATTCTTGGCCGAAGAGCGACTATGGCTTTGCGGATGAACTGATGCGGGTGGTGAAAAACATGCCTAAATGGCAGCCGGCGACCAAAAACGGAGAGCCCGTTCGCTGCTACGCCCGCGTGAATTACCATTTTGTCCTTCCGGAAGACAGCCGACCAAATTACGGATATCCCATTGTGGAGACTGAGCGCGACAACCGCAGCTGGGAGGACATCGAAAGGTACTATTTCCAACTCCTACGCGACCCGCTTGACGCGAACGCCGCTCTGTGGTTGGGGAAATGTTATTACTGGGAATATCTTTTGGGAAATGAGCCCCTGGAAGAGCCCCAAAACATGTATTCCCCTTCGTTTGCAAACGAACAAGAGAACACTCGCGACCTCACCCCTGTGGTCATCCATCCGGCCGACAGCGCTTTGAAGTATTTCTATCAAGTACTGGAAATAAGCGAAGACGAAGAGACCCTCACCGATATATATCTGCCCATATTACAATTGGAGCAGCAACTGCATCGGCCACACAATCCCTTGGCAGCGCTTCCTTATGATACGGTGCCTGATGTTCACTTCCCCTATTTCTACTTCATCAACTGGCCCAAAGGACGCTATCTGGATGCCTCGCACGACTATTACGGAGAAGGCTTTTTCTCATTTTTTGCTGTGAATTCCTTCTCCAAAGGCCTAACTTTCATGCAGGAGCCTGTCATTTACAACAAAATCCTGCACGAAGACGAGGCCATCTACCGTTTCAGTTTCTTTCCATCGTTTCATCCGCCTGTTTCGTTCCGCATAGTGAAAAATCAAGAAAAAGTGACTCTGTATTGGAAAATTCTTCACACCAAATACGACCCCAACACTTGGCAACTCATCTCACATTCCATCAAGAAAGGCCATCGTAAATTGACCGTTGCACAGTATGAAAAATTCCTTCAATATATGGAAGCCGTGCGACTTGACGAGCTTCCACGCAGAGAGCATGAATGGATAACGGACGGTGCGGAATGGGTGATAGAACGGAAAACTCCACATGGTTTCAACGCACATTGCACCAATATGGCCGGGAAAAACATCCAGCAAGTATATAGCTATCTTGTCAAACTAAGCGGTCAGCAGCTGAAGTACATGGAAGGGTATTATTAGACACCTATTAGAATCGTGACCTTTAGGCAATTACAGTCCTCTCCGCCACACCCGACTAGTGCACTTTGACAATCTTCTGGAAAATAGTGGTTTCCCCGTTCTTCATCAGATGGAGGAAGTAGATGCCAGCGGGCTGGGCGGACAAATCGATTGTGCAGTTTTCTTTTGTTAAATTATTTATAATCAATAATTTACCAAAACTATCATAAATACAAAAACTGCAATCTGCAAGGTTTGCGTAGTTACATTCTATATTGATAATGCCCGAGGTGGGGTTCGGATAAACGAGGAGTGTGGCGTTCTGATGATCTTCAATCCCTTCGGTGCTGGGAACCAAGTCAATAATGGCTCCTTGATTGTAAGAAAAGTTCTGGTTCGACGGGGTCATGTCGTCAATCTCATAATAGCCGTCGTAGGAGCCTTTCAATCCCCAGTTGAAATGGAAGAAATCGTTGGCATCGTATCCGTCGCAAATAAAGCAATGCCCCCCTGAATAGGAGGAGTTAAACCCGTTGTAGATGATGGGGATCCCTGCGTCCAAGTTGCTTTTCAGCATGGACATCCATGAGGTTTTGTCGTAGTTGGAACGAAGTTCGCCGTGTGCTTGACTGCTGTATCCGAAAAAGTTTTTCAACGCCGATTCCGCATTGTAGGGGTGCAATGAAGAATTGAGAACATAGGCAGTGGAATTGGAAGAGGTATAACTGGTTTCGATGGCCACACCGCAGTGGTAGAGCAGGGTGGCAACATCGCTGTTGGCGCTGCTGCAGCTATTCGGCATGGCGTTCCAGTTGTAAGTCGCGGCTGAAAAATCGACATTGTGCGTAATACCATTGTAAGTATAAGAGTGTGAACCTGTTCCGTGTTCCGGATATTGCCAGTAGTGCATCACCTGGCCCATCGCCACGGCCACGCAGCCCACCAGCGTGTTGCTGGGACAGGCCGCATTGTAAGGGGAACTTTGTCCCCACTGGGCGGTGATCAGAGGATTGACCGTTTGCGAGGCTTTCGCATCACCCCAATGTCCAGACTGCAAGAGTTCCCATTGTGCAGAAATTTCCGCCGTTGCTTCAAGATGTTGGTTGACAGCATCTTCTATTCTATTTTCGTAGGTAAAAAGCCAATCTCTTACCGGCGCAGGAATGTTTTCCGGATTGAAGCTGCCGCTGGTGGAGTAGGCCAGTACGGGCCTGGCGCAATCATCTGCGGAAAGGATGACAAAACCGCCGGCACTGCTGAAAATGTACAGGTGTGAAAAATCTGTCTGTGCGGTGATGTCCGTAAGCGCATTGGCAGAAATTCCGCTTCGGACAGCGCATCCGCTCTGCTGCCAAAAGGTTTCTGCCAGCTGCTGGGCCTTCACAGGGCCGATCGGATTGCTGGAAGCCCAATTCATCAGTAAGATCAGGCCAAAAGTGACAGTGATTCTTCTCATGTTGTTGTTGATTTTGCATGCAAAAATACAAAAAAAAGCGAAGAGGGCGAGATTGCAGATCTCTTCGCCGCCGCGGGCATCCCTGCAAGCAAAAAGGCCTTTGCTGCGCAAGGACGCTTTCGCTCGGGTGCGAGATTGCATATCTCTCCGCCGCCGCGGGCATCCCTGCAAGCAAAAAGGTATTGCTTCGCAATCCCTCCTTTTTGTTCGCCGTCCACCTTTTGAACGCGAGCGTTCAACGGCGTCCGTCGTACAAAAAAAGACGACACTTGATGTGTCGTCTTTTTGCTTGCGGAGAGGGCGAGATTCGAACTCGCGGTAGGATTACTCCTACGTCAGTTTAGCAAACTGGTGGTTTAAGCCACTCACCCACCTCTCCGGGACTCGTGCTTAAATGAGGTTGCAAAAATACGACTTTTTTCAATGCAAAAACATCTTTTCATTATTTTTTTCAAAGAACAAGAAAACATTTGAAAATAAATAGGTTAGAAATAAATTGACAGAAAACACACCCTCTTTTATCTTTTTTACGACATCACACTAATGAAAAAAAATGCGGAACAACTTTCATATAGATGCAAATGCAACTATACATTTTCATAAAAAGTTGTAACTTTGCCGCACAAAAAAACTTTTGCGATGGCCAAAACCAACAATACACTCCGCATCGACATTCACGGCATGTATGTGGAGGATGCCCTCCAAAAACTACACAACGTCATAGCCAATGCCCCCTCCACTACCGAGAAAATCATCGTGACCCACGGTTACAACAATGGAACTGCCCTTCAGGAAGCCGTACGCCACAGGCTGCATGCACTGCGCATCGTTGAAGTGACCGCCTGCTTTGGCAACGACGGCAAATCCACCATCTGGTTACGTCCATAACCCCGCTCATCATGAAAGAAAATCTTCATATCACGCTGGTACAAAACGAAATACACTGGCATCAAACCCCAGAAAACCTTGCCGCTATCGACAAGCTGCTGGTGGATGCCCCCGCAACCGACCTGATTGTACTGCCAGAAACCTTCGCCACCGGCTTCATCGTGGATGAACTCCACTCCGACAACCCCACCCCGGTTCTGGATTGGATGCAAGCCCTCTCCGCACAACGGCAAGCCGCCGTCACCGGAACCATCGCCCTCGAAGAAAACGGCCGATGGCACAACCGGCTCCATTTCTTCACCCCCGACGGAACCGTGCAGACCTACGACAAGCGGCACCTCTTCCCCACCAGTCCGGAACCGGAGCTGTTCCAAAAAGGCGACACGCTGCCCATCTTCGAGTATCAGGGCTGGCGCATCTGTCCGCAAATCTGCTACGACCTGCGATTTCCTGTATGGTGCCGCAACTCGGTGAAAGACGGGCAGTTCAAATACGACATCCTGCTGTATGTGGCCAACTGGCCCGCCGCCCGCGCTGACATCTGGAGCACTCTGCTGAAAGCCCGCGCCATCGAGAACCAATGCTATGTGCTGGGCTGCAACTGCGTGGGAATTGACCCACAGAAACGTGAGTACCAAGGTGATACACAAATAATTGCACCCAACGGATCAGTACAAGCTGCCGCCCCAGCCTCTACCCCATGCCTGCTGCACGCTACACTTTCCCACACCCGCCTCAATGCATGGAGAACGCGATTCCCCGTTTCAGAAGATTGGGATTAAAATTTTATTAAAATATTTTTAAATCATTGTGAATATTTAAAAATAAAGTTGTATCTTTGCAACCTCAATCTGAACTAAAGGAGGATGCAAGATGAAAAGGCTTCTCATATACACTATATTAACAATATGTAGCTTTGCGCTGACTGCGCAGGAATCCAGTCCTATTGTCATCGGTTTTTATAACGTGGAGAACCTGTTCCACCCCAGCGACGACTCGCTGAAGAACGACGATGCGTTCACGCCGACGGGGCTGTACCACTGGACCTACAGCAAATACACCCGCAAGATCAACCACATCGGGAAGGTGCTGCTGGCCCTGAACGGGTGGGAGCCACCCGACATCATAGGGCTGGCGGAGGTGGAGTGCGCGGCGGTGCTGAAAAAACTGTGCTACGACTCGCCGCTGAAGGGTTACGGCTACCGCTACGTACACCACGACTCGCCCGATGCGCGCGGGGTGGATGTGGCGCTCCTCTACCGTGCCGACCGCATCACCATCCTGCGGGAACGTGCCGTGCCGGTGGTGTTCCCCTTCGACACAGCCTGCCGCAACCGCGACCTGCTGTATGTGGTGGCCCGGCTGCCCAACGGCGACTCCACCCATATTGTGGTCAACCACTGGACCTCCCGCTACGGAGGCTACGCGCCCACCATACCCAAGCGGAACCACTATGCGCGGGTGGTGCGTGCGCTGGCCGACTCGATACTGGCCTGCGAGCCCACCGCCAACATCCTGATTACCGGCGACTTCAACGACTACCCCACCGACGAGAGCATCACCGAGGTACTGCGCGCCGGCGACTGGGAGAAGGACAACCGGAGCCAGCACACCCTGTACGACCTGATGTTCCGTTTCCAGAAGATGCAAAATATCGGCTCGCACAAGCACGAGGACTTCTGGGGCTGCCTCGACCAGATTATCGTCTCCCCTGCCCTGCTGGATAACAGCGGCACGCACATCATCGGACAGCAGGCACACATCTTCATGGCCGACTTCATGGTGGAACCCGACGACAAGTACGGCGGCTACCGCGTGTACCGCACCTACTCGGGTCCGCGCTATATCGGCGGCTATGCCGACCACCTGCCGGTTTACGTTAAATTGAAAACTGAAAACTGAAAATGGAGAGTTAGGAGTTAATAGTTAATAGTTAATAGTTAATAGTCAATAGTCAATAGTCAATGGTCAATGGTCAATAGTCAATAGCCAATAGTTAATAGTTAGTAGTTAATAGTTATCAATTATTAATTATTAATTATTAACTATTAACCATCAATTAATATCCAACAATCTCTCGGTTACTCTTCTTTACGCAGGAATGTGATGGGGACTTGCACACAGCCGGAGGCCACCTCGCCATTGACAGTGGCAGGGGTCCACAAGGGCATGGAACGAAAGACTTTCCTCAATGCATTTTTCACCGCAGGGTCGGCTTTGCCTTTCACCCTGACGCCACTCACCTTTCCTTTCGTGCTCACCCGGAATTCCACAACGGCATCTCCATCAGCCATCGGCTCACAAGCCGTTTCTAGAGCGATGAAATTCTCTCGGACGAACCGCTTCATCTCATCCTCTCCGCCTGGGAACATGGGGGATTTCACATCGTATTTCGACAAATCTGGTTTTTCGGCGTCACCGATTCGTCTCAGAGGAGTCTTCTCTGCAAAATCGAACACAGTAGATGTAGGACCAAATGTATATCCAAGATGCGCATCGTATTGTAGGGGAACATATCCCGTCACCTTTCTGACAGGTTCGGCATCTCCCAGCAGCACCCTATCAGATTTGGAACTCGTCTCCAATTGGGTGCTGTCACACGAGACTTCCGTTTGGGCGACAGCGGGCGACATTCCCGCCAGCGACAACCCAGCCGCCACGCCAAGAATGGCCACCTTTTGGGAGAGCTTCCGCCGCTGCGCAATCGCCTTTTCCAGCTGCCGCACCTCTCCTTCACAGCGGGGACAGGTGCCGGAACACTCACCCTCGAAGGTGCATTCGGGGATCTCCAAATCGATGCCGTTGGCTGCCGCAATTTCACGGCGAATTGCTTTCAGGTAACTACATTTGTCCTTGCCATTCATGACGATAGGGTAAAAAAGTTGCGGCAAACATACGAAAAAAAAGTAATCCACAAACGAAGTGCGCTCCAAAAGTTTGAAAAAACTTTTGGAGCGCACTTATGAGACACTACTGGAGAGAACTCCAATGCTTTTTAGTTTCTATTCACCGCATTCAAATCCTCGAAGGCCACCTGGAGGCGCTTCACCATGGAAACCTCACCTTCGCGGAGGCACTTGCGCGGGTCGTAGTACTTCTTGTTGGGCTTGTCGTCGCCTTCGGGGTTGCCGATCTGACCTTGCAGGTAGGCCTCATTCTTCTTGTAGTAGTTCATGATGCCTTCCCAGAAAGCCCACTGCGTGTCGGTGTCGATGTTCATCTTCACCACACCATACTCGATGGCCTCTTTGATCTTGGCCGGCTCGCTGCCGCTACCGCCATGGAACACGAAGTTGACGGGGTTGGGCTGCGTGTTGTACTTCTTCTGGATGTACTCCTGTGAATTATGCAGGATGATGGGCTCCAGTTTCACATTGCCCGGCTTGTAAACGCCGTGAACATTGCCGAAGGAGGCAGCAATGGTGAAATTGGGACTGATTTTGCTCAGTTCCTCGTATGCGTAGGCCACATCTTCGGGCTGGGTGTAGAGGCGTGCGCTGTCGATGCCCGTATTGTCAACGCCATCCTCCTCGCCGCCAGTGATGCCGAGCTCAATTTCGAGCACCATCTCCATCTTGGACATGCGAGCGAGATACTTCTTGCAAATCTCAATGTTCTCTTTCAGAGGCTCTTCCGAAAGGTCGAGCATGTGGGAGCTGAAGAGCGGTTTGCCGTGTTCTTTGTAGAACTTTTCACCAGCATCCAACAAACCATCCACCCAAGGAAGGAGTTTCTTGGCGGCATGGTCGGTATGGATAATCACCGGAACACCATAATATTCAGCTACTTGATGGATATGCATGGCACCAGAAACAGCACCAATGATAGCAGCACGTTCCCCATCGTTCGGGAGGGTCTTGCCAGCAAAGAAGACGGAGCCACCATTGGAGAACTGCACCATAACGGGCGAATTGGCCACCTTGGCGGCCTCCAAAACGGCATTCACCGAGTTGGTGCCCACCACATTCACGGCAGGGATGGCGAATTTTTCAGCCTTGGCAATTCTGAAGATTTCTTGCAATGCTTTCCCGTAAACCACGCCGGGAGCGACTTTGGATAAAATTTTCTCTGACATATTGTATTGATTTATAAATTATTTTAACGAAAATAAAGCGGTTGCAAATTTACATCTTTTCAAAAGAAAAGCAAACATCTCAAAAAAATCTTTTCGCCTTTCCAACAAAAAATTTTTGTGTAAATTTGCCGTTCATAAACTAATCCTCGCAGGTATGAGTAATAACGTAGATATCAGAGAATTGAACGAAAGAATCGAACGTGAAAGTTCGTTCGTGGAGCTCATCAATAGTG
>JAEEGL016337527.1_pt1 | contig 10530 bp, 11 predicted proteins | sample 9134231 | NCBI WGS metagenome assembly JAEEGL01 (sample SAMN16246548, study PRJNA631951) | gut metagenome | biome: gut microbiome; feature: rumen; material: fiber-attached | host: Bos | place: Iran: Karaj | collected 2018-10
ATCAGTGTTCTCAAACAGGTCATCGGCCTGAACGGGGATACCCTGGCTGCTCTTGACCAGGAACTCATCAGATATGGAGATGGTGTTGACTTCTATTCCGGCGCGGATAAGCATATCCAGCGGGGTGATTGTCTCTATTGCCTCAAAGCCTTCGGCAAGGAAAATGTAAACCATGATTATTTCAGTTTGAAATAGTAGGTGATAGTACCGGTCTGGTTGTTCTCACCTCCTATTGCGTTGAACTTTGTTCGCTTGGCAGCCTGCTCAGCAGCCTGACGCAGCTGCAGGTTGGTGGTATTGGTACGGTTGTTGATTCTTGTGTCAACAACGTTTCCGTCAGGATCAACGGTGATGGTAACCACAACTCGGCCCTCCTCCTGGATGCTGTATGCAGGACGGGGCAGCTCACCCAGCATGTCACGGCCTCCCAGATCCCATGTACCGTAGTTTCCTACACCGGTAGCCTTGCCTTGGGTTGCATTGCCCTCGGTAGAGCCGGGTACGCCCTGTACATCAGCGTTTGTATCGGCCGATGTGCTGGCCTGCATGGAGCTGCGGCGGCCAAAGGCATTGGCCATCAGGTTCTGGGCCTGCTCGGCAGCCTGACGTTCCTGTTCGGCACGGATCTCCTCAGGTGTGGGTTGACGGGGGGTCTCCACGGGCTTGACGGGTTTCTCCTTCTCGCCGCTCTCAATGGCTACCGTCTCCTCCATGTCCTGTGTTATGGCAGGCTCTGCCTGGGGTGCCACAGGTGTGGGGACGGCAGCAGGTGCGGGAGCCGGCATTGAGTTGACCTCAGTGAACTCATAGTCAGTATCCAGGTTACCCATATTGCCCAGCATAACCGGCACGCCGCTCTCGGCCTGAGCCAGAGGTCTGGTCATGTGCAGCACCAGCAACAACCCTATGACGCAGGCGTGAACCAGCAGGGTCCACAACAGTGAGAATATGTTGAACTCTCTGTTCTTCTTCATAGGATCATTTCCTGTCAGGACGGCGTGTGGCAAGTACCACCTTGAACTGATTCTCGTTAGCTATGTTCAGTACCTTTACAATCTCCTTGTAAGGTACGGACTCATCGGCATAAAGGGCCACGTACATATCGGGCTCCTTCTGTGAACAGTCAATCAGGAAATCTGTCAGTTCCTCAAAGACTATAGGCATCTCGTCATCATTGCCGAACGCGGTTTAGTAGTGCAGGTCGCGGGCTAGGATGACGCGGGTCAGCGGTTTGGCCGATGTCTGCGGCGAACTCTGATGCAGCAGCACCTTGATGGCGTTGGGGCTGACCATCGTTGATGTTATCATAAAGAATATCAGCAGCAGGAATATGATGTCGGTCATGGACGACATGCTGAACTGCGGTGATACCTCGTTACGTCTCTTCAACATATCACTTACCCAGATTTACGGTAAAGTCCTGAATGAATGACTCCATCTCATTTGCTATGGCGTCAACACGTGACACCAGATAGTTGTAGGCAAACAGAGCTATGATACCTACAATCAGACCGCCTACGGTGGTGATCATGGCCTCATAGATTCCGCTTGACAGCAGTGAGACGTCTATGTTGTTACCTGCATTGGCCATCTCCCAGAAAGCACGTACCATACCGATTACGGTTCCAAGGAAACCAATCATCGGGGCGGCACTTGCTATTGTTGACAGGCCTTTCAGACCCTTCTCAAGCTTGGCAATCTCAACATTTGCGGCATTCTCCATACCCAGCTGGATATCCTTTGCGTCGTGATCGGCCAGACCTACACCCTTCTCAACGATACGGCTGACGGGTGATGCTGTTGCCTGGCAGAATATCTGGGCGGACTTGACCTCACCGTTCTTCATGTAATCGTTGATACGGTCCATAAAGTGCGGGTCCTTGATATCGGCCTTACGGTATACCGCAATACGGTTAAAGAAGATGTAGAAACAGAGTATTGACAGCAGCAGGAGTACCAGCATGATCCAGCCTCCCTTAAGGGCCATGTCAAAAAGATTCATCTTATCAGCAGTCTCCTCTGCCAACTGTACGGCAACCTGGCTCTGAGCCGTGGTGTCACCTAATGCCTGTGCAAGTGTTTGTAAGAACATATTCAGATAATGCAGTTTTTATATTCGCTAATTGTTTTCTCCAGTCCCATATAGAGGGCGTCACATACCAGGGCATGGCCTATTGACACCTCATCCAGCCATGGAATCCGTTCCTTGAGGAACTTAAGGTTCTTAAGGCTCAGGTCATGGCCGGCGTTAAGTCCCAGCCCGCATTCACGGGCCTTACGGGCAGCCTCTACGAACGGCTTTACCGCCGTTTCAGGATCCAGCGCCTCATAATTGGTGGCGTAGGGCTCAGTATACAGCTCCACGCGGTCAGCTCCCGCCTTGGCAGCCAGCTCCACCATCACGGGGTTGGCATCCACGAATATCGATGTGCGGATTCCGTTGTTCCTGAACTCTGACACCACATCGGTCAGGAAGTCCTGGTTGTTCAGCGTATCCCAGCCGTGGTTTGATGTGATCTGGTCAGGTGAATCAGGTACCAATGTTACCTGTGCGGGCTTGATCTTGCATACCAGCTCCATGAAAGCCGGTGCGGGATAACCCTCTATGTTGAATTCCGTCGTGAGAACCTTCTTAAGGTCATAGACATCCTGACGGCGTATATGGCGCTCATCGGGACGGGGGTGTACGGTAATGCCGTCAGCTCCAAACCTCTCGCAGTCAAGCGCAACCTTGACTACGTCAGGGTTGTTGCCGCCTCGTGCGTTACGTATGGTAGCTATCTTGTTGATATTAACACTTAATCTAGTCATAAGTCATTTCACTTGAATAAAATGAACTATCTTTGCCGCGAGCAGCGGTACTTTGTACCCACTATGCTCAATCAGCAAAGATAGGAATAATTCCTCTCTTAAGCGCTTAAAAATAGATAAATATGCGTTTTGCGATATTCGGAAATCCGTCGTCCGACAAGACCTGCGGCCAGGAGCCACAGTTCTTCAGTCTGCTCCACTCACTGGGTAGCCAGATAGCTGTCGACAGCCGCTACCTGCGTTTCCTCAAGTCCGATATGGGATGGGATATTCCCTGTGACAGCGTGATAGAAGGTGATGATTTTACTGCCGATGCCGTTATCAGCATAGGCGGTGACGGTACGTTCCTGCGCACTGCAACCCGCGTAGGCAGCAAGGGCATCCCCATGGTAGGTATCAACACCGGCCGTCTGGGATTTCTGGCCGATATCACCTGCTCCCGTATGGAGGATGCCATACGCAGCATCTGTGACGGCAAATACACTCTTGAGAACCGCAACCTCCTGCAGATAAGCATGGACGGCCTGCCTCTGGGTCATACTCCCTACGCCCTGAATGATATCGCAATCCTTAAGCATGATATCTCATCAATGATCCAGATATCCACCAGCGTTGGCGGCACCCCCATGATTACCTATCAGGCCGACGGTCTGGTAGTGGCCACACCCACCGGCTCGACAGCCTACTCCCTGAGTGTGGGCGGTCCCATCATAGCTCCGGGCACCAACGTGATCTGCCTCACTCCGGTTGCTCCGCATAGCCTCACCATGCGCCCGCTGGTACTGTCGGCCGACCAGACCATCCGTCTGGACGTAACCAGCCGCAGCCACAGCTTCCTGGTATCAATTGACGGCAACAGTTTCAGCTGCCGTGAGCACACCACCATTGAGATAAGCCGCGCTCCCTTCCAGATCAGCGTCATCAAACCCTCCGGAGGCGACTTCTTCAGCACTCTGCGCGAAAAGATGCTTTGGGGCACCGATTCAAGAAAGTGACCCAAGAGGTTATCCAAAGATATCGCCAAACTCCAGCGGCTCCCATTCCTCATCGAACGGGCTGCCGCAAAGGATTCGGTGCGACTCAGTGTTTACTGTCTGTACCTGGGGCTTTATATATGTCTTTTTCATTTTTTTCTAAGGTTTGTCTGCCTGCAAATAGGTCAATCATCTCTCTGCGTCATTAATCAGGACGGCCTTTCCGTTGTGTATGAACATTCCGTTACCCATGGGGGCACCGTCAAGTTCACGGCCGCTCATGTCATACCATCTGTCAATGGTCACATCTCCTGATTCGGTATCGATCCAACCCACAGCTGTGACCTCTCCGTCATTACCCAGCAGCTTAACCTTGATGCGGCTAGGTATCTCAGGGGCCGATGATTCAACGGCACCACGCAGCGGAGCTCTAAGGCTGGCACCGTCATATGTGAGGTAGCAGCGGTAAGGAGGTACGCTCGCTCCGTCCTTTGCCTTCACGAAATCACCCGCATGTACTGCATCCACAGCCTTGCCGGCGAAGCCATAGACTACACCCATGCTTGAATCCCATGTGATGTTGTCATATGTTCCGTGGAATGTCCAGTTACCTGCATCACCACCGGTATGTGCAGCTGTTGTCTCACCTGCAGTAAATGAGTTGGGAACAGAATTAATCGTACCCCTGAAGGCGACGTTGCCGTCATTGCTCGGCATAAAGAGATAAGGTTTATCTGCTTCTGTAGGCTTGACTGCAATATTCGCATCCTGCATGGTTGCCACCCATCCGTCTACATTGTCATATGTAACGTCTACAAACTCATAAAGAGTTCCGCCAGCAACATCGGTCATGGAGAAAGGCAGACATACCGTCGATGCAATGCCCTTACTGAAGTTGCGGATAAACTCCACATCAACGTTACTACCTTCATGATCTGCTGCAAGAGCGCTCAAACGGCTTCCGTCGGCAGACAGTTTGTAACTGCCGGCGTCCTGATTTGCGACCAGTCCTTTCAACGGCAGGAACGGAATCTCCATGGCTCCAAAAGACTCTGGCTTTTCCGCCGGAACCTCACTTGAGTATATCACTGAGCCCGATGATTTGATATATATGAATGCGCCCTCACCGGGAGCCAGGATAACGGAATTCAAATACATTTCATACCCATTACCTGAAGGACTGAGCTTGAAGAAAAACGCTGAACTCTTATTGGATGATATTTTGCAGTCACAGGTGTAGGGGTTACCCAACAGTTTAAAAGTTTTGAATTCATCGGTCGATGACGGATCAATGGTCATCGGCTCACTTATCTCGCTGCAGTAGCTTGATGTTGTAAATCCGGTGTATGTAAAGGCGTGGTCCTCATTATATGAGTAGTAATATCCGTTACCCCATTTCATACCACCCTTAAAGAGGTCAAAGTCACAAGTGCGATAGTAATCCGTGATCTTACCGTTTACCCATTCCTCCTCACAAGTAGGATCAAAGGCATACAAATCATAATAATCATCATTCTCAATCAGATTATCAACACAATAAGAGCCGAATCCCATCCAGTTTATGGGTTCCCTGTCAATTATAGGGCTGGAGATAAGATTGTCCGATCCGCCCGTAACGCTCTTTTTCATATTCACCATCAGGGCCGATGAACCATGCTTGAGCTGACCGCCCTCATCAATGGTTATTACGCCATCTTTCTTAAGGATAATCTTACGGGCCTGGGCAATCACACCATCAGGAATGGTTACCTCACCCTCAATGATCACCTTATTGTCATATGTGGGAACGCCCACGGGAGCCCAACCATCAGCATCATCCCAGCTGCCATTTCCGCTGAACACCTTAAGGTTATCGGGACTCATGAATGATGATGCCACCCAGTTGCTCTTCTCACCACCTTCTACGGTCCTGACTCTCCATGAATAAGGATTATCAATTATGACGGCAGTCTTATAGGAATTGGCGTCAACATTTACCGTATCAGCAGCATCAGGACATACATATACGCCAAAGTTCTCCTTATGCGTTATCTCATCATAGGTTCTGGCATACAGAGTCAGGGTTCCGCCCAGTTTTACGCCCGATATAACCAACCAGTCATCAGGCATCAGGTCGCCGGCATACTCTCTCCAGCTGTCTGAGTCCATTCCGCCCTTTCCGTTGAAATAACGGTGGCCGTGAGCATCTGTCTCTTCTCCATAGAAGCCATAATCCCAGCAGTAACCATCACCATCCAGATCCCTGAATGATATGACCGATGAGATTGTATCGGCCTCAAAGTCCTCAGAGAAGATTATGTTTCCCTCACTGTCGGTCAATACTATATCATCAATGAGCAGGCGAATCTGACCGGTTATGTCATAGTGACGGATAGCGATTGATCCCTTGCCGCTGAAATTGCTCAAGTCAAAGCTGTACTGGGTCAGTTCATCGGCCGTAGCTACATCCTTACCTGCCTGGAGCCACGGCTTGATCTCAAGCTGATAGCTCATGTTGTTTCCGTCCCAGCTGAGCAGCACGCTGTCAGAACCTACTGCAGTTGCACTGAGATTGGTGGGTGCTACGCATGGCATGGCTGTCGAGCCGCAGTCAACATCATAATAGACGGGATTCTGGAGTGCTCCCTCGCCCGAGAATATCTCCAGGCCGTTATGGTTCTTGACCACATATGAACACTCATAGTCATACTGGCTGTGCCCATACTGGCTCTTGCTCCATATGAACTCTATCTCTTTACCATCGGGAACATTCATTGTCACGGTCTTTGACGCCCAGCGCTCCTCAAATGTAACCTTTCCCAGAACAAAGCCGTCATCGGCCACCATCACGATAATGGCCGATTCGTCCCATCCGTCGCCGCCGCCGTCTGATAGTTCAAACGTAATCTGGCACATGCCTTCGGGAGCACAGTATGGCATTATAAAGATAATGGAGTCAGACCATTCACTCACATTATCGCCATCCTTGGCACGTACCCTTATCGTATCGGAACTCTTGTACTGAAGACCCTCCAACTTGTAAGTGTAACCTGTGATGACGGTATTCTGTATATGTCCGTTCACGCTCAACTCAAAGGTTGACTCACTACTGAGCCAGCTCAGCTCCACCTCAGAGCCATCAATCAGTCTTGCGGTGAGCCCTCTGGGCTTTGCAATTTCATCTGCGGCATTGATGCGGATCTGGTTCTTGTAATAACCGGTTGACACCCATCCTCCGTAAGAGTTTGAAGGATCAAAATCAAGAGGATCCACTGTGGTTTCTCCAGTACCGTCATCCTGGATGTATAAGCACTGTCCGTCACCGTCATACGCAAGAAAAGGCAGATAGTCCAGATACTCTTTGGTCTTATCATAAACAGCAATCACAATGTTACTGTTTCCGTCATAGGCGAAAGGATTATCCAACGTAATTGTTGTCCATTCATCGGCTTTAAAAGTCACGCTGCCACTGAAACAGAGGTCAGATGATGTGACGCTTACCCAATCATTCTCATCATCAAATGCGGCCTTGTCAGTGCTGACGATATAGATATCGAGTGTACGGGTAAACTCTTCAATAGGATCCCAGGCATACTCGTCTTTCTGATAAAAGAAACCTATATTCATGATAGCACCTCCTGTAGCACCCAGTTCACTGGCAGTATAAAGCTGCTGAGTATAGGAGTAGTCACAATAAGCATAAGTGGGGAAATCGCCACTTGTTTCAGTTCCCGAACCAATCGTAACCGTAGGTATAGGATCCGTTGTCTGTGCTGCCACATTCAAGGTAAGCATCGACAGCATTACCCAAACTAACTTTGAAAAGGACTTCATTTTCATATTCAAACAAATATTGACTAAATGGACTATTTATGTATTCTAGGGGAACTTAAGAAGATGTAATCTCTGAAATTAAGCTCCGCCGGTACTTCAGTTTGGGGACGCAACGTTCCGCTCACCGAGGATCATTTCCACGGGACTGGGGTTTTGTCTCTCGGGGACTCTCGCACCCACGCGAGACCAGTGGGAGGGCATTGTCCCCGAGAGACAAAACCCCAGTCCCGTTTGATAAAACTACTTTATAACCTTGGAGTAGGACTCCAGGAAACGGTCGGCATCCTGTTTGGTGATGCACAGAGGCGGAAGCAGACGGATTACGTTGGTTCCGCTTACGCCGGTAAAGATGTGCTCCTCAAAGAGCAGGCGCTGACGGATCTCCTTGATGGGCTGCTCAAACTCCATGCCTATCATGAGGCCGCGACCACGAACCTCCTTGGGTCCGGGAATCTGTTTAAGCTGCTCCAGCAGGTATGAACCTACGTTAGCTGCGTTCTCTACCAGATGCTCCTTCTCAATCACGTCAAGCACGGCCATTGCAGCGGCGCAAGCCAAATGGTTGCCGCCGAATGTGGTACCCAGCTGACCGATGACCGGCTGGAACATGGGGCTGATAAGCAGTCCGGCGCAGGGCAGACCGTTGGCGATACCCTTTGCTACGGTGATGAGGTCAGGCTTGATGCCGTTGTACTGGTGAGCAAAGAACTTGCCGCTACGGCCGTAACCGCTCTGGATCTCATCCAGAACCATTACAGTGCCGTTTGCTGTACAAGCCTCACGCAGTCCTTTCATATAATCATCGGAAGGTACCTGGATACCTCCTACGCCTTGTATTCCTTCAATTATCAGGGCAGCTACATCACCCTTGGCAAGCTCGGCCTTGGCAGCCTCCAGGTCACCCCACGGCAGGTAGGTCACATGACCGCATGCGTTGATGGGAGCAATGATCTTGGGGTTGTCAGTTACCTCTACAGCCAGTGATGTACGGCCGTGGAATGCTTTCTTGAGTGAGAGCACACGGCTGCGTCCGGTGTGGAAAGCTGCCAGCTTGAGAGCATTCTCATTGGCCTCGGCACCGCTGTTGATCATGAACAGGCTGTAATCCTCATAGCCCGATACACGACCCAGATGCTCGGCAAACTGCTCCTGCAAACGGTTGATCACTGAGTTGGAGTAGAAGCCCAGGGTAGCCACCTGGCGGCTCACGGCCTCTACATAATGGGGATGTGCATGGCCGATGCTAATCACTGCATGACCGCCGTAAAGGTCCAGATACTCCTGACCTTTGTCATCCCACACTTTCTGTCCCTGTCCCTTAACGATATTAACCGGGAACAGGCTATATACCGGAAATAGTTTCATTTTCAATATCTGATTAGGCTCCCCCAGCGCGGCCGGAGGCCGCCCCGTTTGCGGAGCAAACTAAAAAAAGGTCCGAAAACCGGGTTTTGTCAAAAACCCGAGGGTTTTAATTTTAAACCTGTAGTCTCTTTTAAATTAAAGAGCAAATTCATATTGTGAACGGCAGTTCCGCTGGCGCCCTTGAGCAAGTTATCAATGCAGGATACTATAAGCAGCTTGTCACCGTGTTTCTCCAGATGGATAAGACACTTGTTGGTGTTGACAACCTGCTTAAGGTCTATAGGCTCATCCACGATGTGTACGAATGAGTCGGCCTCATAGTATTCGCGATAGATCTTGTATATCTCCTCAATGTCAACTGCATTCTTTACCACTACGGTTGCAAATATGCCACGGGCAAAATCACCACGGTAGGGAATGAAATTGATATCTGAGTTGAAGCTGCTCTGCAGGTGCTTTACAGACTGTATGATCTCGGGCAGGTGCTGGTGCGTGAACGGCTTGTAGATGCTGATGTTGTTGTTACGCCAGCTGAAGTGCGTGGTTGCACCCGGCTTTACGCCTGCACCGGTACTGCCGGTGATGGCATTCACGTAGATGTCATCATTGAGCATCAGGTTACGTGCCAGCGGCAGCAGTGCCAGCTGGATGGCTGTGGCAAAACAGCCCGGGTTAGCCACGTACTGGCTCTTGCAGATGGCACGGCGGTTAAGCTCCGGCAGACCATAGATGAACGGGTTGTCCTCTGACTCCAGACGGTAGTCCATGGAGAGGTCTATCACCTTAAGCCCCTCGGGCAGGGTGTTGGCCTCAAGGAACTTGCGTGTATCACCATGTGCGGTGCAGAAAAACAGTACATCTATAGTGTCAAGCGGCAACTGATCGGTAAAGGTCATATCGGTCTCACCTATCAGGCCCTCATGTACGGCGCTCAGCTTGTTACCGGCATTACTGGAACTGTTCACGAACACGATCTCTGCATCGGGATGTCCCAGCAGAATGCGGATAAGCTCACCGGCAGTGTAACCGGCACCTCCTATAATACCTACCTTTATCATTTCTCAGCGGGCATTACCAGTGCGCAGATGAGATATGCCCAAAGGCCTAAGCTCCCGGCAAAAAACAATATCAGGAAAATGATGCGCATGATAGTCACATCAACATCAAAATACTCAGCGAAGCCACCGCATACGCCAAAGATTTTCTTGTTCTTTAAAGAACGACAAAGCTTTTTTACGTCTGACATAGTCTTTAGTTTTAATTGTTAGTAAACAAGGGTTAATATGGTAAATTTTATCTCTCTTCATCCGGATGCACGCTATAGTAAGCACGCAGCGGAGTTGATGTGATCTTGATGAATCCCTTGGCGTCATCGGCAGTCCAGGCCTTGGCACCCTCACCGTACTCACCCAGCTTGTTGTGTACCAGGTCATCGGGAGTGTCACAACCTACGGTCTGGAAGCTGTAGGGACGGAGTTCCAATGTTACGGTACCGTTCACGTTACGCTGTGAACTGGCCAGCATTGCCTCGATATCGGGCATTACGGGCTCCAGGTACTGTGACTCA
>JAEEGL016847244.1_pt1 | contig 10530 bp, 8 predicted proteins | sample 9134231 | NCBI WGS metagenome assembly JAEEGL01 (sample SAMN16246548, study PRJNA631951) | gut metagenome | biome: gut microbiome; feature: rumen; material: fiber-attached | host: Bos | place: Iran: Karaj | collected 2018-10
AAGCGGACCTCCTCGCGGACGAGTTCCTCCTCCTCCCGGTCGAGGTAGGCGCCCAGGAGCTTCATCAGCCCGGAGACCTCGTCGGCGGGGCGCGACCAGTTCTCGGTGCTGAAGGCGTAGAGGGTCAGGTACTGGACGCCGTACTTCTTGCAGTACTTCAGCACATTCCGGACGGTTTCCACGCCCGCGTAGTGGCCCATCAGCCGGATCTTCCCGCGCTGCTTGGCCCAGCGGCCGTTTCCATCCATGATGATCGCGATGTGCATGAGGAGTTGAAAGTTGGAAAAGGGAGGGACGCGCTTGTCGCGTCCGGAGGTCGAAATGGGTCGAAGGTCGGAAGGTTGAGGTGTCCTACTGGAGTCCGATGAGGATGGTCGATTCGCGGGCGGGGCCGATGGAGAGGATGCCGAGCTTCGCGCCGCTGAGCTCCATCAGCCGGTTGACGTATGCCTTCGCCTTCTCGGGGAGCTGGTCGAAGGAGGTGATGTCGCTGGTCTTCTCCAGCCAGCCGGACATGGTCTCGTAGACGGGCTTGCAGCGGGCGAGGTCGTCCACGACGGCGGGGATGTCCGTGATGCGTCGGCCGTCGAGCTCGTAGGCGACGCAGATCTTGATTTCCGGGCATTCGTCGAGGACGTCGAGCTTCGTGAGCGCCCAGAAGTCGATGCCGTTGATCTTGCGGGCGTACTGTGCGACGACGGCGTCGTACCAGCCGCAGCGGCGCGGGCGGCCCGTCACCGCGCCGAATTCGTGGCCGCGGCTCGCGAGGAGCTTGCCCGTGTCGTCGAACAGCTCGGTCGGGAAGGGGCCGGAGCCGACGCGGGTCGTGTACGCCTTGACGACGCCGACGACGCAGTCGATCGAGCGCGGCGAGAGTCCGGAGCCGACGCACGCGCCGCCCGCCGTGGGGTTGGAGGAGGTCACGAACGGGTAGGTTCCGAAGTCGATGTCGAGCATCGTGCCCTGAGCGCCTTCGAGGAGGATGGCCTTGCCCGCCTCCTGCGCGTCGTGAAGGTAGGGGACGGTGTCGATGATGTAGGGCGCGAGATCCTCCTTCGCTTTCGCGTACACGGCGACGATCTCGTCGGCGTCGAGCGGTGCGGCGTGGAGGGCGGCCAGGCGGAGGTTGGTCGCCTCGACCTGCTCGCGGACCTTATCGAGGAAGTTGGCGGCGAGCATGTCGCCGCAGCGGAGTCCGGTGCGGGAGACCTTGGCGGCGTAGGCAGGGCCGATGCCGCGTCCGGTCGTGCCGATCTTCTTGTCGGCGGGACGGGCGGCCTCGTCGGCCTGGTCGAGGGCGCGGTGGTAGAGCATGACCATCTGCGTCCGGGTCGAGATGAAGAGGCGGCCACGCGCCTCGACGCCGGTGGCCCGGAGCTCGCGGATCTCCTCGATGAGGTCGAGTGGGTTCATGACCACGCCGTTGCCAATCACGCAGACCTTGCCCTCGTGGAGGATGCCCGAGGGCACGAGGCGGAGGACGTGCCTCGCGCCGTCCGCGATGACGGTATGGCCAGCGTTGCTCCCGCCCTGGTAGCGGACGATGATGTCGGCCCGCGCGGTGAGGACGTCGATGATCTTGCCTTTGCCTTCGTCGCCCCACTGGGCGCCGATCAAGACGGTGTTGGACATGGTGGTTCCTTGTTGGGGAGAAAGGGGATGCGCCGGCTTCTGCGAAGCCGCGTGAATATGATACCCCAACCGCCCCGCAAAGGCGAGAACGGAATCCGGGGGCGTTGCGGGCGCGCAAAAGTGGAGTCCGGTGGGCGCAAAACGCGCTTGCCGTCCCACGCCGTTTCTGTCAGAATCGTTACGTCGAATCTCCAATTTGCAAGAACCTCCACCTTGGGAAGCCATTCCATGAGCGACGCCATGTCCCCTAAGTACCGCGAATACTGGAACGCCGATGTCCAGGCGAAAATCGACGCCGACATCGAGGCGAACCGCAAGGCAGACGCCAGGGCCGTGAGCGGGGCGCCTCCCGGCGCGAAGGTCAAGGTCGAGCAGATCCGCCATGCCTTCATCTTCGGGGCGCACATCTTCAACTACGACCAGCTCGGCACCGACGAGCGCAACGCCAGGTACAAGGCGCTCTACGGCCACGACGGGCTGTTCAACTCCGCGACCGTCGCCTTCTACTGGAAGACCCTCGAGCCCGAGGAGGGCCGTCCGCGCTTCGCCCCCGAATACCGGGACACCGCCGCGTTCTGGAACACCGTGAAGGAGCCGAAGAGGGAGCCGCACTGGCGCCGCCCCGCCCCGGATCCCGTCGTCGACTTCTGCGAGTCGAAGGGCATCCGCATCCACGGCCACCCGCTCGTCTGGGGCAACTACAAGTGGCACTTCCCCGCCTGGGTCAACGCCAAGCTCCCCAAGGAGTGGCGCGACCGCATCGGCGCCGACTGGGCGAAGGACTGGAGCCCGGTGGCGGAGTTCCTCCGGGAGGAGGCGTACACTCCCGCCCAGCTCGCCGCCCTGATGCCCGGGTTCGCCGTCGATCTCGAGACGACCATGGCGAAGCGCATCGCCGAAATCGCCTTCCGCTACGGTCGCCGCGTCCACAGCTGGGACGTCTGCAACGAGTCCGCGACCGACTTCGCCGAAGGCCGCATGGTCCCCGACGCCCCGATTTGCAACAGCCGGTATGGCCTCATGCCCGGCGACTACACCTACCGGGCCTTCAAGCTCGCGGACTCGATGCTGCCGAAATCGGCCAGGCTCAACATCAACGACTACAACCTAGGGCAGTGCTATGTGGACCAGATCGCCGACCTCCGCGCCCGTGGCTGCAAGATCGACATCATGGGCGCCCAGATGCACCGCTTCAACCCGCAGCAGTGCCTCGACATCGCGGACGGCGTCACGGATGACCTCTCCCCGGCCAGCGAGTGGGAGAAGATGGCCCGCCTCTCCCAGGCGAACCTGCCCATCCACCTCTCCGAAATCACGATCACCGCGCCCAACAACGACGCCCGGGGGCAGGAGATCCAGGCCACGATCGCGCGCAACCTCTACCGCCTCTGGTTCTCGACGAAGAACATGATGGGCATCACCTGGTGGAACGTCGTCGACGACTGCGGCGCCCCCGGCGAGCCCTCCGTTTCCGGCCTCTTTTCGCGCGACATGCAGCCCAAGCCCGCCTACGAAGCCCTCGACGGGCTCATCAACGGCGAGTGGAAGACAAAGGCCGAAGCGACGGCCGGGGCGGACGGCTCCATCGCCTTCCGCGGCTTCCGCGGCCTGTACCGCCTCTCCTGGACCGGCGCCGACGGCAGCCCCGCCGAGACCACCTTCAACCTCGCCTAGCCGGCGCCACGGGGCGCCGGCAGGACTTCAACTCCGCCTTGCCAAAGGCATCCACCATCCACGACCATGAAAATTCTGTTCCAGGGCGATTCCGTTACGGACGCGGGCCGCGAGGGCGGCCTGCTCCAGCCCAACCGGGGCCTCGGCCTCGGATACCCCATCTTCGTCGCCGGCCAGCTCCTCAGCCGCTATCCCGACAAGGGCTTCGAGATCATCAACCGGGGCGTCAGCGGAAACCGCGTCGTCGATCTCTACGCCCGCTGGAAGATCGACGCCCTCAATCTCAAGCCAGACGTGATCAGCATCCTGATTGGCGTCAACGACACCTGGCACGAGTTCGGCAACGGGAACGGCGTCGAGGTGGACCGCTACGAGATGGTGTACCACGAGCTGCTCTCGTGGACGAAGAAGGTCCTGCCCGACGTCCGCCTCGTCCTCTGCGAGCCGTTCGTGCTCCCCTTCGGCGCCGTCGGCGAGAAGTGGATCGACGAGATGAACAGCCGCCGCGCGATCGTCAAGGCGCTCGCCTCCGAGTTCGGCGCTGTGTTCGCGCCCTTCCAGTCCGTCCTGAACGACGCCTGTGGCCGCGCCCCGCAGGAGCACTGGCTCGCGGACGGCGTCCACCCGACCACGGCCGGCCACGCGCTTCTCGCGGACGCCTGGGTCGAGGCCGCCGCCCCCGTTCTCGGCATCTAGCTAGGAAAATCCCGCCATGAACGTCGTCTGCCCGAAATGCCGCAAGACCATCCCGATGGAGGACGTCAACGTCTCCACCGACATCGCCCTCTGCCGCGATTGCGGGGAGACCTTCCCGTTCTCCGAGCTCTCCAGCGTCGTCCCCGACACGGCGCCCGTCGATTTCGGGAACCCGCCGCCCCACGTGAAGCTCGACCTGAACCCGATGGACGGCTCGTTCACGCTCACGCACCAGCGGTTCAGCAAGACGACGCTCTTCATGGTCCCGTTCACGTTGTTATGGGGCGGCGGCTCGATGACGATGATCTACGGATCGCAGTTCTTCAACCACAAGTTCGACTGGAGACTCTCCCTTTTCGGCCTGCCGTTCCTCATCGGCACCCTGTTCCTCATTTCGGCCTGCCTGATGTCGGCTTTCGGCAAAACGAAGGTTCGGCTGGCCATGGGGAAGGGGAGCATCTTCCATGGCGTGGGGGGAATCGGGCGGACTCGGCACTTCACCTATTCGACGCGCACTTCCGTCCGCGTCGACGCCGAGGTGCGGCGCAACCGCAACTCGACGGAGACCGTAAACGTCATCCGCATCGACGACACCGACCGCGGGACGTTGACGATCCACGGGAACTTCACACAGGAGGAGCGCGACTACATCGCGGGCGTCATCGCCCGGCGTCTCAGCCGCTAGCGGGAGGAGGCGCCCTCCTCCTCCGTTTGGAATGCCGTATGAACGTCGTCTGCCCGAAATGCCGCAAGACCATCCCGCTGGAGGACGTCAACGTCTCCGCCGACACGGCCCTCTGCCGGGATTGCGGCAAGACGTTCCGATTCTCCGATCTCGCCAGCATCGTGCTGGACACGGCTTCCGTCGACTTCGGGGCGCCGCCGCCGCATGTGAACGTTGAGCGGAACCCGCTGGACGGGTCGATCACGCTGACCCACCGCCGGTTCTGCAAGTTCGCCTTCTTCGTGATTCCCTTCACGATGTTCTGGAGTGGCCTCTCCCTTTGGGACTCGTATGTGAAACAGTTCTTGAACCACAAGTTCGACTTGCTCTCCACCATCTTCGGCCTTCCCTTCCTGGCCGGCACCGTCATCCTGGTCGCGGTTGCCCTGGTGTTGGTCTTCGGCAAGGTTCGGGTGCGGCTGGGGGGAGGGAGGGGGAGCGTGTTCGAGGGCGTGGGCGCAATCGGCCGGACGAGGCGGTTCTCCTATTCGCCGGGCACGACCGTCCACAAGAACTCCGAGTCCGCCACCGACACGCGCACGGGCAAGTCCAAGACGCTCTTCTATGGGATCACACTCAAGGGCACGGACTGTGGAACCGTCAAAATTGACGGAAATTTCACCAAAGAGGAGCGCGACTACATCGCCTCCGCCATTGCCCGGCAACTCTCCCGCTAGTATGCCATGAGACAGCCTTCCCTCTTTGAATCCACCCCCGACGCCATCGCGGCGCAGCCCCTGGCCAGCCGCATGCGGCCCCAGACGCTGGACGAGCTCGTCGGGCAGTCGCATCTTCTCGGGCCAGGAAAGCTCCTCCGCTCGATGATTGAGCGCGACCAGATCCCCTCGATGATCCTCTGGGGGCCGCCCGGGGTGGGGAAGACGACCCTCGCGAGCGTCGTCGCGAACCGCACGAAGGCGCAGTTCGTGACCTACAGCGCCGTCACGGGCGGCATCAAGGAGGTCAAGGAGATCATGCAGCGGGCCGAGGACTCCCGCCAGATGGGGGTCCGCACCGTGCTCTTCGTCGATGAAATCCACCGCTTCAACAAAGCGCAGCAGGACGCCTTCCTGCCGTTCGTGGAGCAGGGGAGCATCATCCTCATCGGCGCGACGACCGAGAACCCCTCCTTCGAGGTCAACTCCGCCCTGCTCTCCCGCTGCAAGGTCTTCGTGCTGGAGGCCATCGGGGAGGCCGACCTCGTCTCGCTGCTCCGCCGCGCCCTCGAAAGCCCGCGCGGCTACGGCGCCCGAGCCGCGGCGGACGACGCCGTCCTTTCCAAAATCGCGATCTACGCGAACGGAGACGCCCGCACCGCCCTCAACACGCTCGAAACCGCCGTGGCGAGCGCCCCTCCGCGCGCCGACGGCGTCCGCGAGGTCACCGAGGACGTCCTCGCTGAATGCATCAGCCGCAAGGCGCTCCTCTACGACAAGGGCGGCGAGGAACACTATAACATCATCTCCGCGCTGCACAAGTCCATGCGCAACTCCGACCCCGACGCCGCGGTCTACTGGCTCGCCCGGATGCTCGAGGCGGGCGAGGACCCGCTCTACGTCGCACGCCGGTGCATCCGCTTCGCCAGCGAGGACGTCGGCCTGGCGGACAGCAACGCCCTCCTCCTCGCGACGACCGTCTGGGACGCCTGCCACAACATCGGGATGCCCGAGTGCAAGCTCGCGCTCACGCAGATTGTCGTGTACCTCTCGCTCGCCCCGAAGTCGAACGCCCTCGACCGCGCCTACATGGCAGCCGCGGCGGACGCCCAGAAGATGATGGCAGAGCCCGTCCCCCTCCAGATCCGCAACGCGCCGACCCGCCTGATGAAGGACCTGCACTACGGCGAGGGATACCAGTTCGCCCACGACACGGAGGAGAAGATCACGAAGATGACCTGCCTCCCCGACTCCATCAAGGACCGCCGCTACTACGACCCCGGGACGATGGGCGCGGAGGTCCGGCTGAAGGCGCGCCTCGACGCCATCCGCGCCTGGCGCGCCGGCGAACAGCCTGCCCCGCCCAAGGCGTGAGGCGCTAGATTTTCAGCACGTACTCGTAGCACTTCCGGAGGCCGTCGCGGAACGCCCCGAAGTTGTGGACCGTGTCGAGCAGCTCCTGCCCCGCGCCGGCGAGTTTGACGCGGCGGGCCGGGTCGCGGCAGAGCGCGAGGATCCCCTGGGCGAAGCCCTCGGGGGTGAGCGGGGTGAGGACGGCGGTCTTCTCGCTCAGGATCAGGCGGTTGGCCTCGAAGTCGGTCGCGACGATCGGCGCCTTGGCCTTGAAGTAGTCGAGGAGCTTGAGGGGCGTGTTCATGCCGGAGATCCGCGGGGAGAGCAGGATGTCGAACGCCGCGAGATAGGAGGGGAGGGCGTCGGGATCGACGAAGCCGAGGAAAACCGCCGCGTCGGGGCATCCCTCCTCGGCGAGGCGGGCCTTGCGGGCGGCGATTTCCTTGGGCGAGCCGCCGATGATGGCGAAACGGGCGCGGGGTTCCTCGCGGACGACGAGGGGGATGGCGCCGAAGAGGATGTCGATGCCCTGGTACTCGGCGAAGGAACCCGCGTAGCCGACGAGGATGTCATCGCTCCGGCGCTGGCACTGGGCGTGGATTTTCACGGCCTCGGCATGGTCCACGGGCTCCAGGGAGGAGGGAATGTCGGGGATGAGGCAGGCACGGGAGGCGCGGCCGGTGCGGACGGCGTTTTCAAAGAGGCCGGGACCCGTGCAGATGACGGCGTCGGCGTGACGCATCACATAGCGCTCGACCGAGGCGTAGGCCTTGACGACGAGGTTCCGCACCCCCTTTTTCTTCTGGTAGCTCGCGGGGTCGGAATGGCGCTCGAAGACCATGCGGGCGCGGCCGACGCGGGCGGCGACGAGGGCGATGATCCCGCAGTCCTCGACGCCGTGGACGACGGCGTAGCGGCGGAAGACGACGCGCCAGAGGGCCATCCAGAAGAGGAAGAAGTCGAAGGCAAGCTTCAGGGGGGAGGGGCCGATCGAGATCTTCCGCGCGAAGAACGGGTTCGGGGCGCGGACGATCTTGACGCCCGGCACGGGGCGGTCTTCGCCGATGGGGAGAGTGAGGAACTCGACGTCGTAGCCGAGCTGGGAGAGGGCGAGCAGGTCGAATCCGAGGCGGATGGGCGATCCGCGGCGCTGGAAATACGGCTGCGAGGCGATGAAGAGGACGCGGGGGTTCATGCGGAGAAGGTCTTGCACCCCCCTCTCACCCTGCTTTCGGCGCTTCGCGCCTACGGCATGTTTCGGGGGAAATGAAGACTTCGGCACCATGCCGGAGTCAGATATAAATATGACGATTCTGCCAGAAATGGCGCGAGGTGGCAAGCGCGTTTTTCTTGCATCCCCGCCTATGGGGCGTTGTCAGAGGCGAAGCGGCGCCCCTGCCGCTTCCGGAGGAGGGGAATGCTACGAGTGCTGCGCCGGGGAAGGGACGTTTTTGTTCGTGGAGGAGCGCCATTCGCGCATCGTCTTGCCGAACCGCCGCTTGAAGAGGCCGGCCAGATAGACGGGCGAGGCGAAACCGCATTCGCCGGCGATTCTCCCGATGGGCATCGCCGTGGTTTCGAGCAGCTGCCTCGCCTGTTCGAGCTTGGCGTCGCAAATCGCGGCGGCGATGGTGCGACCCGTGGGGCGGAAGAGCATTTCTGCCCGGCGCCGCGAGACGCCCATCGACCGCGCCACGTCGTCGGCCCCGATTCCGTCTGCGGCCTCGCGGCGGATTTTCTCCAGCGCCGCCGCGACGCGAACGTCGCAGTCGGGTCGCAGCCGCCGGGTGGAGGCGCGCACGGTGACGCCGCGCGCTCCGTACCATGCCACGGCGCGTCGGTGCATTGCAGCGCCGGGTGTGTCCATCAGGCGGGCGAGGGACTTCACCGCCGCCTCGCCGCACCCGCGGAAGTCGGGACGGACGCTGGAGAGCGTGGGCGAACCGCTCTCGCAGATGGTCTCGTCGTCGTCCACGCCGACGATGGCGATGTCGAGCGGCACGGAGAGGCCGGCGGAGCGACAGGCTTCCGCCACTTCCCTCGCGCGAAAATCCATTGCCGCGAAGACACCGCAGGGACGCGGCAGGGACGCCAGCCACCGCGCCAGCCTCTCCCGGTCCTCGCCGAGTCCGGCCTCGGGGTCTGACGCGAACGTTCCGCAGAAGACGCCGCCGGCGGCGGCCACCGTCTGTCGGAAGGACTCGCCTCGCTCCTCGGCCCATTCCGCCGGAACCCGCGTGGAGACGAAGGCGTAGGCGCGGCAGCGTTCGGCCAGCAGGGTCGCCGCCGCAAGCCGTCCGACCATGCCGGGATCGAACCGCACCTCCGGGAAGACGCCCCTGTGCGGAGGTTCGGGATCGATCATCACGATGGGCGTCCGCACCTTTTCCCACTGCAGCCCGGAGAAAGCCCCCATGTCCTCCGCAATCACACCGTCGTAGCTACTGAGCGCGGCGGCGTCCACGACGTCCGGGAGGAGCGGGTTGCCCGCCTCCATGACGTCTAGGCTCCACCCGGCGGCCTTCGCGCAGACGCGGATGGCGTCTCGGTTTGCGCGGTGCGCGGCATGGATGGCGGACAGCATCAGCGCCACGCGGCGCGGGCGCACGACGGCAACGGCGCCTCCCGCCTTTTCAGAGGGCGTGTCGGGCGTTTCGTGGTTGTGAGGGCGTGTCATGCTGCGTTCCTGGATCCGTTGCCCAAAGCCGTTCGCTACCATTGTAGCAACTTTCCCCGAATCTGGGAACCCGCCCGAAGAGTTTTCAAAGCTTGCAATCCGCAGGGTGTTCCCGCATGATAATGTCTTATTCTCCGCTGGCCTTGTCAGGGGCGGGTCGCCCCGAGGCTTTTGGACAATTTCGCTTTCCCCAAGCCCCTTTGGAAACCGCTGGGTGCGGAATAAAACAGGGGTGAACCTGTTAGGAACGATACCATGGCTACAATCGTCATCGTCGGATCAGGCATGATGGGCAGCGCCCTCGCCTTCCCCGCCCGTGAAAACGGCAACACCGTCCGCCTTGTCGGATCGCCGCTCGACGGCGAGATCATCGATGCCTGCCGCGCCACGGGCCGCCACCCCAAATTTGCAAAGCACTTTCCCGAAGGCGTTCCGCCGTTCCCCGCGGGGGTGGAGTTCTACAAGATCGACGAGCTGGACAAGGCAATGGAGGGCGTCGACCTCGTCATCGGCGGTGTCTCCAGCTTCGGCGTGGACTGGTTTGGAGACGAGCTCCTTCCCCGCGTCCCGGTCTCCGTGCCCGTGTTGTCCGTCACCAAAGGACTCTGGAACACGCCCGAGGGCAAGCTGGTCACCTATCCCGAACTTTGGGAAAAACGCCTCGCCGCCAAGGGGATTCTGCGCGACATCTGCGCCATCGGCGGCCCCTGCACGAGCTACGAGCTGGTCGCCCACGACCAGACCGAGGTCGCATTCTGCGGCGGCGACCTGCCCACCTTGAAGCGCATCCGCTCCGGGATGGCCACGGACTACTACCACATCTCGCTCTCCACCGACGTCACCGGCATCGAGAGCGCCGTCGCCCTCAAAAACGGCTACGCGCTCGGCATCGCGCTCACCATCGGCCTCAACCAGAAGGAGCGCGGCCTCGACAGCGAGCTGCACTTCAACAGCCAGGCCGCCGTCTTCGGGCAGGCCGCCAGGGAAATGGCCCGTCTGCTCGACCTCCAGGGCGCCGGGACGCTCGACAACCTCTGCGTCGGCGTAGGCGACCTCTACGTCACGGTCTATGGCGGCCGCACGCGTGAAGTGGGCATCCTGCTCGGCCGCGGCCTCAC
>JAEEGL016943988.1_pt1 | contig 10530 bp, 6 predicted proteins | sample 9134231 | NCBI WGS metagenome assembly JAEEGL01 (sample SAMN16246548, study PRJNA631951) | gut metagenome | biome: gut microbiome; feature: rumen; material: fiber-attached | host: Bos | place: Iran: Karaj | collected 2018-10
ATGGCCTTTTCATAATCGCCCTTTATCACGCTGATGAAGAGCTTGTTGCCATGCTGGAAGCGTGAACCCACACCTATTACCGTGCCGTCACATTCATAGAAGTGTCCCTGATCAGCCAGTGCCCTGACATTCACCTCATTGATCCGGTACATCGTCCTGTTTACGGACATAAATCCGGCATACTCCTCCTTCAGAGGCAGTACCAGCTTTTCAGCCTCTCTCCAGTCGGCATACCTGAAGCCATGGTTTTCTTTACCTTCGGTGACGTTATAGAAATACTCCCTGAATTCATGCGTGTTCGTAAGTCCGTATTTCTCAGCCAGGGATGCGCTTCTGACGTTTCTCGGTCCGGTGTACATGGAGAAGGTTGGACAGTGATATCTGTTTTCCACCAGATCCATTGCCTTTTCATATAGAGCCTTGCCGACTCCCTGATTCTGATGGTCGGGATGGACCCTCAGAGCCTCAAACCAGCCGCAGCCGTCCGGCAATATGGCCACATGGGCAATGCCCACCATCTTTCCCTCATCATAGGCGCACAGAAAGGCGCCTTCACTGTTCATGAAGTAATTCCAGGCCGTATCCACATAGGTATAGTTGCCCATGGTGGCCTTCTCTATGGCTGATACCTCTTCAAGGTCATCATACTGAGCAGTTCTGATTTCGTATTTCATAAGCTTAACCTCACAGATATTCTAACAGAAACAGCATTGCAACATGAAAAAAGTACCCGATTAAGGGTACTTGATTCTTTAATGTGCTCTTACGGCCTTTCTTCTTCTGATGATTTCTAAGATCGCCATCACACTCAGCATGTTCATGGCTGCGTAGAACATCAGACCGTTGCCGTCACCGGTCTCAGGTGAATCGGCATCTGATCTCAGTGCCCTGATGTTTACGACCACCGTTGCCCCGTCCTCGGTTATCTTCACCGTATAGGTGTCGGTGACCTTGTAACCGTCAGGCATCTTTACTGCCTTGATAGTGTATTCGCCATATGGCAGACCGGTGAACTCATAGGTGCCGTCAGCCTTTTCAATAAGCCTGCCGACCTTTTCATCACCTGAGAAGATCTCAAATTCTGCCTTGGCCAGCGGCTTGTCATCAGGGCCGGTCAGTTTGACCTGAACGTTGCCACTGATGAGCTTATTGGTGATCTCGATCTCAATGATCTCGCCGGTTCCCTCACAGGTTACCGGATACTCAGTCTCATTCAGGGCATAGCCCTCAGGAGCTTCAGTCTCCCTGACGATGTAGCTGCCTTCATCCAGATTGCTGAAGATGAATCTGCCCTCTTCGTCACTTACGGCTGTCTGTAACGGTTCTTCACCGTCTTCGCCAAACAGTCCGATGGTCGCGCCTTCCAGAGGTTCACCGTTTTCATCAAGCTTGGTGCCGGAGATCAGATCCTTCATGACTTCTTCCGGATTGACCACATATACTACCTCGTTGGACTGGCGGTCGCCGTCTTCATCAACGAGCATGAAGTAAATGCCTAACAGTCCTTCCTTGAGACCGTCCTTCCATACCTGATCCATGTCGAGCTCAAAGTTGTAAATCTGATCAACCGGGATCTCATCCTCGCCGTCATACTTTGTGAGCAGTTCGCTGCCCGGCATGCTGTAGGTTCTTTCAAGCTGCTTTTCAGGATCGGCATAGTTGAACATTGCGTGGATCTTCGGGATCTTCTCACCGACAAAGGTATTGTTGGTGATGTTGAATGATACATAATGTTTGTCACCAATCAGAATGTTGTTGGCTGTCATCGTCATGTTGTCAGCCTTCATGGCTGCGACATTGACGATGTCATCAAGGTCGCCGTTGTAATAGAGTTCCGGTACGACCTCAAGGGTTATCTCATGTTCCGTATTCGGCTTCCAGCTATTGTGCGGTCTGACAAGTATCCTGGCCGTGGCGGTGTCTCCCGTGTACAGTTTCTGAGCGTAGATGTATTCGTCATCAGCGTAGTCACGGTAGCCATCCGTAAGCGTCAGCTTATTGCCCTGTTCGTCATGGGCAATGAACATTACCGGACCTTCAATGGCATAGCCGTAGTTCCTGTAGGTTACATTGGTAACGACGTATGGTTCATTGTTTCTGAATATGTAGTCAGGTATCTGAACGTCAGTTACGCGCATGCCTCTTTCAGCATCCTGCGACCACATGCGTAATGCTGCAGCTTCATCAGCCTCACCATATTCAGGAGCGTAATCATCATCGTCATCGTCATTGGCTTCAGCCAGTACGGCTTCCTCCGGTTCACCAGCTGCCAATAACATTACAGGTGCATTGGTAACTGTCTCTTCACTTACCGCCTCAACTGGTAATGCTCTGGTCAGAGCTGCCTCTTCCGTTTCACTTACAGCCGGCTGAATTTCCATTACGGCATCTTCATTTGCCTGAGTTTCCTCAACCGGCTTTGCTTCTTCAGTTTCTGCGGCAGCTTTGGATATCGGACTGTAAACCTTTCTGTCAGCTTCTATCGGTGAACTGTATACGATCGACAGACCCTTTGATTCACATCTGTCCGGGTTATAGGCAACCGTAAAGTTGGTCAGCTTGTCGCCCTTGGCAAATGTCAGGCCGATCGGACCGTGGAGTTCACAAGTTATCTCTTCCTTGTAGTTATCCGTTATCAGCGTATGCAGCATCAGTTTATTGGAACTCTTGGTCTCCGTCCATTCTTCAACATCGATGTCATAATCGTCGATTACACCGATGATGTAGATGGCTGACTGATTGTTATTGGTGATCATGAGATAGCGGCCTTCGGTATTGATCATGCCAACACCGTTCTTTACCGGTTCAACTACCCATGAGTAATTCGTAGGATCCGTACTGTCCTTATACATCCAGTAAACGGTATCGCCGGCTATGAAATAGTTACGGTTATTGACGTACTGCCAGTTGGTCAGTACCGTTTCATAGTTGAAGTCTGCCAGATGAATATCCGTAATGTCGATCTGAGCATAGTGCATCCGGTCTTCCGTACAGGTGGCGTCAGCCTCATATCCCTTTACGACCAGCGTCTTATCCGTTGACTTGATCTTGTCGATTACCCAGTAGGTCGGTTCATGAGGTATCGCTGCTCCGGTAGAGTATACTGAACCGGAATCGATGGTATTGTAATGACGCTCGCCGTCTCCATTGATCGTGCGGTATGAAATGACGTTTTTCGTATATGTCAGATCTATGTCTCTTAATCCGTCGGTAATGGTCTTAAGCAGCTGTTCGGCTGTCTCGCATTCCTCAATCCTGGTTGCCGCATAGCCGACATCGCAGATCTGATACAGTCCTGCAGGTCTAGGTGCAGAATACAGGAACTTTCCGCTGTCGGCAGGATCGCTCGCTATTTCACTGCTGACGGTTCTGGCCTGCCTGAGGTCAACGATGATAGCCGCAACTTCACTGCTCTTGGCTCTCTTAGCCATGTCCTTTTCCGTGTTGTCTGCCAGAACTGCGCCGATGTAGACATAGTTGCTGAAGTTCTGATCAACAGCCTGATACTTGTTAGGAACAGCGACATATTCCGTTACGGACATGTCCTCAGGCAGTCTGACCTTGTATACTTCCGGCAGGATCTCGCCGGTATCAGGATTCTGGTACTGGTAGACAAGGTGCGTTCTGTCCCCGTCTGCCAGGATACGGAACAGTGCCGTATAATTATTGGCAGCTACGAACTGAGCCTGGTTATCAGGATAGGTATAGGCATCAACGTTCTTAAGGTTGCCGCCTGATAACAGCACGTCATTATTGGCAATGGTGAATACCTCATCGGTATCTCCGCCGTTATTGAGAGGTATCAGTTCATCAGCACACGATTCAAGCGACAGATCCCTGAATTCTATCTGGAAGTCTTCTGCCGTAAGTTCGTCTTCCTCACCCCAGTTGTCGTATATTCGCTTGGCCGAGTTGAGACAGTCAAGCTTTATCTGTCCGCTGAAGAACAGCAGATAGTAGTTTATGACCATGCCCCAGAACAGATCCCCAAACGTATGCGGATCCGCCGTGAAGATATTTGCCGGGCCCTTGCCCAATACCGCCGACATTACGCCGGTTATGTAGCCCGTTGCGTTGGCTCCCAGGACACCCTTGATGCCCACGCCAACGAAGATGTCCAGATTAGCGAGGGCGTCGATCCTGGACTGCAGGTCCCAGCCGCCGTTGCTGGTATATTTCCACTTCTTATCATATCTTTCCGAGTAAGGCGGTTCATCCGTAAAGGCATTTACTGAAATTCCGACCTTGATTCCGGCGGAAAGCTCAAAGCCAATGTAAAGAGGTATGGCAACCGGACCGGCAAAGAATACGAAGTATTCCGTCAGCCCGCCCATGAAATTCAGGGTGAATACGAAACCGCCATTGCCATAGTAGTCATCCGTCTCCTCACTGTAACGCAAAGCCAGATATACGGAGAAGCTCATACCGATGTCATAGGTCTTGTTGGTAAGGCACCAGACCTTATCCTTGGAATTAAGCTTTGTCTTGCCGGAGTTTACCTTCTGAGCGTTCTGCCAGAAACTCTTCTGGAACGTTTCCAGAATGTTCTTGGCATTGGAGAAGGCCTTCGGCTTCCAGGACTTGTCAAACAGCGACTGATACTTGTACTGCGTGTTCTTGTCCAGGTTGGTAATGTCATATGATGCCATGAAGATGAAGGTGCCGTCCGGGAACACGCCGAAGGTTACCGGAACCTGGAAGGCCTGTACCGTAAAGTTCAGCCATCCGGCACCGCCCATGCGGTCAGTGATCTTGGCATCATTCTTTTCCGCAGTAAGCGGTAAAGTCGTTTCACCAAGCCGAGGTGTCTCACGGGCATCCTTAACGGTAAGGTGGCTGATCCTGAACGTCTCAGAACCAAACCTTACGGACACGACATCCCCGTCTGCCAATAGTCCGGCATTCTGCTCAGCCCATCTCTTATCAGCTGTATAGACTCTCGTCTGGGAGTCATATTCATAACCTGAAGAGCCGTCAACTGTCAGAATGGTCTTGCCGCGGGTATCAGAATATAATTCGATTGAATCCGGCAGGGTTTCATCACCGATCTTGGAAACAAGTACCTTCAGGGAAAGATCCTCGGTATCCATGTCTACAAGTGAAAGATCTGTTTCTTCGCTTAAGAGGTCCTTGCCTTCAAGGTCAATGCCTCTTATGTATAATTCATCATCAGAAGCCTCAGTAAGCGAGAAGATGAAGGTATCTCCTCCCGTGAGGAACTTATCAAGTACGGAAATGGCATGATAGCCATCTGCCTGAATGTCCAGAATGCAGTTGAATTCTTCCGGCAGATCGGCAAAGGTGGCAATGCCCGGTCTCTGGCCGTCGGAAGTGATGATGCTCTGGGTAACTCTTTCCTTATTGTCATTAACATATGAGATCGTTACCTGAGCATATGGAATGCCCATGCCATCTTCATCCTGTACGACCACGCAGGTTGCGTCCTTGTCTACGACATAGATCCAGCTGCCGGCGTTTTCTTCAACGCCCAGAACCTTGACCTTATCAAGCCTGTTGGCTGTCAGTCCGATCTCAGCACCCATCAGAAGATTGTTGTTTTCAAGGTAGGCTCCTACCCCGCCGCTGGCCCTGAACTTTTCAACCTTGCCGAAAACGGCAGCTACTTCATGGTCGCTGACCGGTTCAAAGCCCAGAAGATCATCCATGTCCTCATTGAACTTGGCCCATACCTCATCGGAGAACATGGAATCAATTTCTTCGGCATCCTCATCGGAGAAACCGTGCATCTCATATCCTTCCGTGTAGTCAGGCAGACCTTCGGTTTCGCCTTCATAGCGAACAGGAGAACCGCCATGATCATTGATCGCCCTGGCTTCAACGGAACTGCATACACCGGTAAACATCAGTACCGACGCAACAATGCTGATCATCATCTTTCTAAGCAGCTTCATATTATCTTGCCCTTTCTGAACATTATCAGTTGAATATACTGAGAATATTATAACAAAAGGACTTTTTCTGTTACATAAGAAAGGACTCCACATTTGGGAGTCCTCTGTGTATTTTTTACAGAACCTTTTCCAGGAATTCCTGAATTCTCTGGTTCTGAGACTGGGTGAATATGTACTCCGGGGTACCCATCTCAACGATGATTCCGTCTTCCAGGAATGCGATCCTGTTGCTGACTTCCCTGGCAAAGTTCATTTCATGAGTCACGATGATCATGGTCATGCCGTCATTCACCAGGTCTCTGATGACGTTCAGCACTTCCTTGATCATTTCCGGATCAAGGGCGCTGGTCGGCTCATCAAACAGCATTATCTGCGGCTCCATGCACAATGCTCTGGCTATGGCCACACGCTGCTGCTGACCTCCGGAAAGTTTGGATGGATAGGAATCCTTCTTGTCCAGTAAGCCAACTCTTTCCAGGTACTTCAGAGCAGTAGCTTCAGATTCCTGCTGGCTCTTGCCCAGTACGTTAACGGGAGCCAGGGTCAGGTTCTGCAGAACGGTCATGTTGGCAAACAGATTGAAGTGCTGGAAGACAAATCCCATTACCGTTCTGTCCTTCTGAGCCTGTTTGGGGTTACTGAAGTCAAGGGCCTTCCCGTTGATCAGTACCGTTCCCTTATCAGGAGTCTCCAGACCGTTGATGCAGCGCAAGACCGTACTCTTGCCGCTGCCGCTGGGACCGATCAGAGATATTACCTCTCCCTTGTCTACGTGAAAGGAGACATCTTTTACGGCATGGACCTTCTTATCAAAGGTCTTGGACAGATTCTTAACGTCAATCACTTACGGCCAGCCTCCTTTCTATGATCCTGGCACACGTTGATATGATCAGATTCAGGATCAGGTATATGCCGCTGGCAACCGTTAACGGCGGCAGGTAGGCATAATAGTTGGCACCAACAGTCGTAGCTGACTTCATCAGTTCAACTACACCGATGGTTGATAACAGTGATGAGTCCTTTATTAAGGTAATGAACTCACTTACAAGTGGCGGCAGGATGTTCTTGAAGGCCTGCGGCAGGATGACCATCTTCATCTTCTGCTTATAGGACAGACCTAAGGTATCGGCTGCCTCAAACTGGCCGTGGTCAACACCGTTGATGCCGCTTCTGATCAGCTCCGTCGTATAGGCGCCGCTGTTAAGGCCAATGGCCACAATGCCGGTAACTAACGGGTCAAACCTTATTGGGTGACCTACGATCATCCTGATGATGGCCGGCAAGGCCAGAAACGCAAAGGTTATCTGCATGAGCATTGGCGTGCCCCTCAATACTTCAACGTAGATGGCCGCAACGATGTTGGCAAACTTGTTGTGTGACAGTCTGGCAATGGCTCCCAGGGTACCCAGGACCGTACCGGCCATGACGGCTATCACCGCTATTAATAATGAAGTACCGGCTCCTCTTAATAGATAGAGGAAGATGTCCCAGGTAATTATCGAGAAATCCATCCTACAGACCCCACTTCTCCTTCAGCTGGTCTGATTCTCCTGAACTGATGAATTCCTCAACGGCCTTGTTCAGAGCCTCTAAGATGAAAGTGTTTCCTTCCTTGACGGTAATGCACAGGTTGTCTTCTGCCAGCTTCTCTGACAGGATGACCAGATTACTGCTGGTAGAAACGAATCCCTCAGCGACCTTCTCGTCACAGACAACGGCATCGATCTGGTCATTCTTCAGCATTTCAAACTGCTGCAGGTAGTCGCCAGGAGATACCATTGTTACACCAGCGATCTGGCTGGCTGCCTCATAGCCTACGGTACCGTCACCGGCCGCAACCGTCTTGCCATTCAGGTCATTAAGACTGGTGATGCCTGAATCCTTCAGTACGACGATTACCTGAGCTGAAAGATAGTATGGTGAGGTAAACAGACACTGTCTTGCCGGATCATATGAGAAGGCAGCGACGCCGATGTCGACCTGTCCGGTCTGTAAGGCTGAGATGATGGTAGAGAAATCCATCTGTACGAAGTCAACGACGTATGTCTTGCCGTCTTCGGTCTTGATCTTTGAGGCAAGTGAATTTGCCATGTCGACGTCATAGCCGACCAGGTTGTTTGAGGTATCAAGTGATTCAAATGGCGGATAGTCAGCTGAGATGCCGACAACCAGAGTTCCTGCCTTGAGTACCTGATCATCGATGGAATCGGCAGGTTCGTCCTTCTTATCATTGCCGCCGCAGCCGGCAAGCATCAGTAAGCATGTAATTAATATGATTATTATCTTTTTCATTTTTCGTTTTCCTTTCTTATTTTGTTACTATGGCGAAATCTTCAAATTCGTATTTCTTTAATCCTTTGTCATCTGTAATGTATGTAAGACTTCCCTCAGAGATCTGATCGAACGCTTCGGCCACCTTTATTAATTCAATTCCCGGCCTGAAGGGTTCGTTATGAGAAGTTATGAGTGTATAGTTACTGTACTGCTCAGCAATTCTGTGCATGGTCTTTCTGTAGGTTTCAAAGCTTGAATCGGAACCGTCAGAATGCTCAATGTGAGCGTACAGGGTTGCCGGATAGAACGTGTCTCCCGTGAATAACAGCTTGTTTTCATGGTCGGCGTACATCAGGCTGTCCGGGGAATGACCCGGAGTCTCCAGGACTTCCAGCTTCATGTTTCCCAGGTCGAATACAAATCCTTCCTTAACTGTCTTAAAGCTGTTTGCCGGTCTGATCAGGTAACTGTTACTGTCGAATCCCACAGGATACGGCTTCCAGTTACTTCCTGCCTCCATGTTGTACTTTACTTCTTCATGATCCAATCCTCGTCGTGCCCTGTTAATGGCCACGGGGTGATCCGGTACGAACACCTCTTCAAACTGCCAGTCACCGCCGATGTGATCGAAGTGGCTGTGGGTGTGCGTTACCATTACCTTTCCCTGATACAGGCTGTCTACGACCTTCTTAATGTTTCCGATGCCCAGTCCTGTATCTAAAAGCAAGGCACTTTCAGTTCCGGTAATAAGGTATGATATTACTTCCTGAAAGTGCCCATCTTCGTATATTGCGTAAATGTCTGGTTTTATCCGGTACACCGAAAACCATGAATCAGCAGATTCAGTCCGTATGAAATAAGAGTACTGTCTTCGTGGCAGAACACTGAACCATTCTTCAGGCATGATTACATTCTTTACTTTATTCTCTGTCATGAGTGCTCTCCTTTCCTATAAAACAAAACGTCCCTGCATAAACATGCAAGGACGAATAATTCCGCGGTACCACCTTGGTTCCTGAAACACGCAGTCTCAGACTCTCATTATCTGTAACGGGATCACCCGCATCCGGATACTTAGGTTCCCCGGATGAGCTCCAAGACGCGTTCATTTTCCGTATTCTGTCACCTTCCACCAGCTATGACTCTCTATGAGAACCGTGAAAATTACTATTTCTTTTCATTGCTATGTGAAAATTAAAGCACATTATTTCAGAAAATGCAATAGATATTTTCAAAAATAATCAATATTTGTATATACCAGGGTCAGAACATTGCCTTCAGCAGAATGCCGGGCCCGTGCTATAATGATTACATTAAGACAAACACATAATCGGAGGTCTCAGCATGGAAGACATTTTGAAGAACATAACGGAACTTGGTGTTTCCTATGGCGGCAAGCTGTTACTGGCCATTGTTGCCCTAGTAGTTGGCTTACTTGTAATACGTTCCGTAAGGAACATGTTAAAGAAGTTCCTTGACAGCGACAGCATCGACAAGACCTTGCAGGTAGTCATCAAGAACGTCGTCATGATCGTTTTGTATGCCATCCTGATCATCAGCGTAATCGAAATACTTGGCGTACCAATGACCAGCGTCATGGCTCTGATCGCCTCCTGCGGCTTAGCCATCGGCATGTCCTTGCAGGGAGCACTGGCCAACTTTGCCGGCGGCATCATGATACTGATCTTCAAGCCGTTCAAGGTTGGAGACTACATTGAATGCTCGGGTGCTCAGGGTGTCGTCAAGGACATTACCATCTTCTATACGGTGATCATCACCCTGGACAACATCCGCATCAGCGTACCTAATGGCGACCTGATGAATTCCCACATTGCCAACTACAGCAGTGAAAAGGTCAGGAGAGTTGACCTGGACTTCAAGGTTACCAATGACTGCGACGAGGACTTTGCAAGACAGGTACTGCTGGAAGCCGCCAGTTCAACGGAAGGCATCCTGCATGATCCTGAACCGTTTACCAGATTATCAGCCGTTGACGATGACACCTACATCTATACCGTACGTGTCTGGGTGGACGCCGATAAGTACTGGGATCTCTATTTTGATATCCTTGAGAACTGCAGCAAGGCCCTCAATGAAAACGGCATTGATGACCCGGAAGAAAGAATGGCCGTACGCATCGTCAGGGACGAATAGACAAAGAAAAAATGCCGCTCAGCGGCATTTTCTTTTGTTTATCCTAAAGTTCAAACAGATTCAGTCCGGTCACATCATCCTTGAAGCGGTCAACTTCACCATGGATGACGTTGATGAACATCTCGCAGGTGGCTGATATGATGGCTCTGTTGAGATGGCCGCCATAGACGACACCCTTGTCATCGGCTGC
>JAEEGL017011513.1_pt1 | contig 10530 bp, 6 predicted proteins | sample 9134231 | NCBI WGS metagenome assembly JAEEGL01 (sample SAMN16246548, study PRJNA631951) | gut metagenome | biome: gut microbiome; feature: rumen; material: fiber-attached | host: Bos | place: Iran: Karaj | collected 2018-10
AAATGCTGATATAATCTTTTTCCCTAATTCTTTTAACGAATTGCAAAAACAGAGACCGGACGAGTTTTCGGAGCTGTTAAAGAACTTAAAATCTCATAATAACGATACTATAGTTGCTATTACATATCACACTGGGGAGAAGGATGGAAGTGGCTCTATTAAGAGTGTTTTTAAAGGAATGGACTTTGTGAATGCTGAAAAAATAGATGACAAGAATACAAAGAGCATAATAATAGATGATCAGGGGATGGAAAAAAGTTGTAAGAATTATTTTTTGGAAAATGATGAAGGTCGTTCCGTCTTTTATAATAAGCAGCAGGATGAGCGTAATAAGAAAGCTAATTATTCGATTCTAGAGGATGAAAAGGTCGAAAATACATATCTTTCAAATTGTGCTAATAAAGGTAATGGAGGAGGCCCTACATTCTATGGGGATAATAACGCCGGTAGATATAATATCATGAAAGAAAATGATAATCTAAATTATGTAATATATAAAATGTCAGCAAAATAACATAACAGAATAACACCGCTTACATTTGGAGGAATAAAATGATTCTTAGCGTGAGCCGAAGAACCGATATACCTGCGTTCTATTCAGAATGGTTTTACAACAGAATAAAAGATGGTTATTTCCTTATTCGAAATCCTATGAATGCTCATCAGGTTAGTCGTGTAAATATCCGTCCCGATGTGGTGGATTGTATGGTGTTTTGGACCAAAAATCCGAAACCGATGTTAAATGGGCTTGATGAACTGTCTGATTACAAATACTATTTTCAATTTACTATAACAGGATACGGAAAGGAAATTGAGCCGCATGTTCCGGAACTGTCAGAAGTTATAGAAAGCTTTCAAACGTTATCGGATAAGCTTGGTCCTAATCGTGTTATTTGGAGATACGATCCAATTATTTTTACCAAAGATATGACACCGGAATATCATCTTTCAAAATTTCGAGAAATTGCAGAAAGTTTATATGGTTATACCAATAAGTGTGTTATCAGTTTTGTAGACATATATCCTACAAAAAATAAATCAAACATGAAAGAGTTGTCTTCTGTTGACATTTCGGAGGATGAGTTAAATCAGTTTGCAAAAAATCTTTCGGCAATTGCATCAGAAAATGGGATGAAGGTCGCGACATGTGCAGAAAAAATTGATTTGTCGTTTTGTGGCATTGAGCATAATAGTTGTATTGACAGGGAGTTAATAGAATCTATTGTTGGCTATCCGCTTAAGGTAAATCGTGATGGACAAAGAGGGGAATGTCTGTGCGTGAAGTGTGAGGAAATGGGCACCTACAACACCTGTGTTCATGGATGTAAATACTGTTATGCAAATTATAACGATATCATGGTGAAGGAGATGGCGGCACGCTATGATGTTAGTTCACCGATGTTATGTGATAGTGTAAATGAGCGAACGGATAAAATTACAAATCGACCGGTGAAATCACTAAGAGATAAAAAGAAAATGACAGGCCAGATATCGATGTTTTAATAATATGCATTTAGAAGGGGGATAATAAAAGAATATGACATTTGATAGTTTCACCAAAAAATATGGCCCAATGCTTACATGGCTTTGTTTGAAAAAAATAGAAGCTGCTATTGATCGTTCAGAAAAAGCATTGGCTTGTAACGTAGATACTGGTAGCAGATCTTCTATTTTTTATGTATATAAAGATGAAGTATACGATGTATTCAGTCCACTGTTATTTATAAATCTTATATTGCCGGACAGTGATGATAAAGAAGAAAACGATACATATTATCATGATGGAAATGATGCAGCGCTAGGCGTAAAAGACATTATGCTTGTCTATGATCGGATTACTCGAGATGATGAAAAAGATGCAAAGGCAGAACGCAAACGTCTTGTCACGATAGAACAGCTGTATTATGGCAAATATAGATTCGCATTAAAAGCGATTAGCAAGCGTTTTGATTATACTTTTCGTGATTATATGCCTTATTATTGGGCTGATCAGTGTTATACATGTAGTAAAGAGTATAAAAAGTTATTTACGGAGGAATTATTAAGATATTTTGAGAAAAAATTTAAACAATCTATTGAAGTCAATACTGAGGGTGGGGTAGAACTTCTTACTTATGATGATATATTAAAATTTTCAATTGATTATTTAGAGAAAAATCCTGACTATCATAATACTGCATTTACAAAGAAAGATGACACAAAGAAAGATTTCACTGATTTTTCTGAAAAGTATTATGGCTTATATAAAAGATTAAATGAAAAGGTTATTAGTCAGGATATCGCGCTACAGAAGTTTGTAAGAGGCTTGTACACAGCGGACATTTCAAATGGAAGACGTAAGGACATGCCTTATGCGACATTTCTTCTTGCGGGACCTCCGGGAGTAGGAAAAACATTTTTGGCCTCAACGCTAGCAGATGAATTAGAGAGACCACATAAAATCTTTGCGATGACGGAGTATGCAACTCATGAGTCATTTAATGGATTAGTAGGATTTGAGAAAACCTGGAGAAGTTCTGTTCCCGGTGTACTTACAAATTATGTTGCCGAAAATCCTGATGCTGTTTTAGTCTTTGATGAAATTGAAAAGGCGCACGCAAATACAATCAGACTGTTCCTCACTATTTTAGAAGGAGGATATTTGGATGATTTATACACTGAAGAAAGGGTAGATTTTTCAAATACGATATGTATTTTTACCACGAATGCCGGACGTGATTTTTTTGCGGAACATCGCACAGACAGTATTGCATCTATGCCGGAGCATATGATTGTGGATGCCATGGAACAGGAGGCAAAAGCTTCTGGAACGGATAAGAGTAAAGAAGGTCTTTCTGTGATGCCACCGGAGATGCTATCACGACTTCGTAAAGGGAATATTATTGCCTTTGATTATATTGATTCTGTGAAGCTGCTTCCACTTGTAAAAAAGGGGATAAAGGAAGGTATCGAAGTTGCTAAAGAACGTCTTAATATGAATATAGATATTGAATCTGACGATAGTGACGGTGTGGAGAAATTATCATATCTGTTTTTATATCATATGGGAAGTCGTTTGGATGCACGTATTGCATCCACTCGTAGTAGGAGTTTTATTTCAGATATTGTTTATGATATTTTGGGTGCACATGAAAGCAATAAAGGGTCTAATGCTAAAGAGGTACTGCCGTTCTCTGATAATGTCATAAAAATTGTGATTGATGAAAATGACGAATTATATAAGGAATTATTAGGGATTGATTTAGTATCAGGGGATAGATTTGGAATATTGGACTATGATGTTAATATAGACGATACTAAAGCAGTAGGACAGTTGGTTGCAAATAATCGTAGTGCAGATGTTATATTTGCTCAACCCGGGGTACATGATGAATTAGTATCTATTTTAAAAAGCAAACTTAAGGTGAAGGTAATTGCTTTAGTAGAAGGTATGAAACCTTCTCTTTATGAGCGTCAAAAGCTCAAAGAGGTTGGATATGACGATGTGTGCTTTATTGTTTCGAATGAACAGCGGGATGAGGTTATAGAAAAAGAAATATATAATGCTGTTCTTTCAAAAAAACTATGGGATTTCCAACGTAACGGAAGAATCTTAGAGTTTAAGAAAAACACTGTGGTGGATGGAACTTCCTTCAGGGTTGAACTTTGTGATTTTCGAAAAGAAGATAGTACGGATGCGGAAGCATCAAAATATATCATCTCCAGTTCGGAAAAAAGCTCTGTCAGATTCTCTGATGTAATTGGTGCCGAGGATGCTAGCGAACGTATGCAAAAATATGTGAAATTCTTAAAAGATCCTGATGGTTATCGATTGAGCGGAGCAAAGCCGTCAAAAGGCATATTATTATATGGACCTCCGGGAACAGGTAAAACTATGCTTGCAAAAGCGCTGGCCAATGAGTCGGATTGCCCGTTTATTGCAGTTTCAGGAGCTGATTTTTTGAGTAATGAGTCGGATGCCCCTACTATTAAAAAGATTTTCAGTATAGCAAAGCAATATTCACCGGCGGTTGTATTTATTGATGAAATTGATGCCTTCGCCAGACCGAGAGAAGAAAAAGGTATTACAGCTTTGGTGAATCAACTTCTTACAGAAATGGATGGTTTCTCTTCAGATGAAAGTAAACCTGTTTATGTGGTTGCTGCTACGAATGCCGGAGAAAAGCATGATTTGAGCGGTGAAAATATTAACTTGGATGCCGCTGTTTTAAGGCGCTTTTCTGATAGATGCTATGTTGGTCTTCCCGGAAGAAGGGCGATGGAAGAGTATCTGAAAATGAAGGTTGAAAAGCTGTCAGTGGCGAAGGGACTTTCTGAAAATCAAATAGCATGTTTTAACGTAGAGGAAGTTGCGTACAGTGCAATTGGCTACAACTTGAGCCTTTCTGATATGGACACAATTTTTAATAGTATTCTTTCTGATAAGTATTTAGATAATGATGATGAACCGATTTCAAACGAGGAAATCATTTCTGCAATGGAACAGTATAAAATGGGCCCGGAGACTTTGCCGGATCGAAAAGATAAATATTTTGATGCAGAAGAACACCAGGAAAAACTGCAAAAATTGTTAGCTTCTTTGCTCAGAACGGCAAGACATGAAGCAGGTCATGCTATGATGGCGTATGATGATAAGTATCGTGAAAATCCTGCGTATATGGTTATTAAGGCAAGAGCAAAGCATCGTGGGTTTGTAAGATATGATTATGACGAATTAGACACGAATAATACGAAGGCGGAAATGCTTGCCATAATCCGAAGCGCTCTTGCCGGAAGAGGTGCGGAGATGTTGTTCTATGGAAATGACGATACTGGAATTTCTACAGGAGCGGCTAGTGATTTGAAGGGTGCATCACAAATAGCTCTGAGAATGCTGACAAGGTATGGTATGGGTGCAAAGTTATTTTCATATGCTGGGACGAATATGATGCCAGGGGAGGCCTTTAGCGAAGCAAATCGTATTCTTGAAGAGCAGAACGGAATAGTTGCCAAGTATCTAAAAGATCATAAGTCAGTGGTAGATGCACTAGCGCATGGTGCTTTGGAACGGGGATATATGACCGGAAGTGAAATCGATGCTTATGTGAAAACGTTCAGAATAGCTTTGGGTCAGAATAAGTATTCTGAAGCGGATTGCCCACTTGAGTTCATTGAGAATTTTGCAAAGACCTATAAGTATGAAAATATAAACGTATCAGATGAATCGAAACAAAGCACGAAAGATTTGGATAAACAATCTGATGAGAACAAGCTAGAGATAGAACTAGATGAAAAAACGAATGAGTATGTTATTCTTGATGACATTAGAATCTATCGTTTTGTGCCTGAAGAATTGGTAAAAGAATTCAAAAATAATAAAACGAAATATGATGAAGTTTGCAATTATTTGTTTGGAGCAAAAAAATACTATGCTGTGAAAAAGGGGTATAATCCCGGAATTTACAAAGAATGGTATGGAAGGGGTGAAACTGCGAATCAAGTAAATGGTTTCAGTGGCCCGGTGTATAAAAAATTTGCAACTTTAGTAGAGGCAATTGAATTTATGAAAAAATAAGCCAATCTGAGTAAAAAAGGGGACACTAAAAGTGTCCCCTTATTGGTTGATGTTTTTTGTAAATCACATATTCATGAAAGCCGATGGATTTTAATTCATCGTCTATTTTATCGTAATGCAAGGCGATGTATTCCGGTTTGTGAGCGTTTGACTAATGAAAAGAGCTATTTGCTTGTATTTAATTGTTGATAGAGATTTGTTAATAAATTTTTAATTATTTGTTCGATTGTTGTTCGAATTTTGCGCGTGATATAATTCTTCTGCAGCAATAATTATTTCTTAAATTCATAAAGTTCCGTTTGTAGATAAACAATGTTTTATCTATATCGTTTTTTTTGAAATCTCATGCTGTTAAACCCATCTACAGTAAGCAGGAGATAGTGTTCCATGTAATCTTCTGCACTATAATTTACAAGGAGGATTATATATGAAAAAACGCAACAGCCATATTGTAATGGCAAGTGAGCAAAATACAATCGAAGAACACAGACGGTACCTTGCATCCATTCATCAAAAATGGGAGGATGCAACCATAGCGAACGATTATATATTTTATCGCCTGGTGAGAGGAAACAAAGATATTTGTATTGGAATTTTAAGGCTTCTTTTGCCGGAACTGGAAATAGAAGATATAGAGTTTTTAGATGAACAGTACATGATAGATGATTCTGTGGATACAAGAGGCGTTCGCCTGGATGCCTTTGCCGGAGATAAAACCCGAGTGTATGACATCGAAATGCAGGCGACGAATGTAGATGATCTTAGAAAGCGAAGTCGCTATAACCAATCTATGATAGATTCGGAACTTTTAAAGCGTGGTGAACACTTTCGAAATCTAAAAGAATCATATGTGATTTTTATTAATACATTTGATTTGTTTGGACTGGGTTTATGGAGATATACGTTTGAAAATATTTGCCGGGAAAAAAAAGAATTGCTGTTAGAGGATAAGGCCTATAAAATTTTTATCAATGCTCGGGGAGCAAAAGATATGCTTGATGACAGACAAAAAGCATTTTTGGATTTGTTGTTGGATGTACACCCGAAAAATGCCTATGAAGATAGATTTATTGATGATATAATAAAGTCAATAGAAGAGATAAAACAAACGGCTTCAGAAAGGAATTCATTTATGACACTGGAAATGAAAATGAAAGAAGTAGAATATCATACCCGTGAGCTGGCACTTTCTGAGGGTAGAATAGAAGGAAAAAAAGAAGGTATAATAGAGGGCAGATTGGAAGGCGAGAGTTTAATTGTTTCAATTGTTCAACGATTACGAAATGGCGAAAGCAGGGAGTCGATTGTTGCTTCAGGTGTAGATGAGAAGACGGTGACGCTGGCAGAAACCATCGTTTAAAGATGCGTCCCCCCCAGTGTCACAGTGTCATCATCTGTGCTTTATGTTGTTTATAAATTGCATATTCATAAAAGCCGAGGGACGTAAGTTCTTCGGCTATTTTATCGTAGTGGAGTCCTACGTGTTCCGGATGATGGGCGTCAGCACCAATGGTGATTAAGTTTCCGCCACATTCACGGTAGAATTTCAAAAACTCAAAGGAAGGGTTTGGCTCTGTTAATCCGGCACGATATGCTCCGGTGTTTACTTCTAAGGCGATGTCATTTTTTATAATAAACTTAAAAATGGCCTCAACGATTTCTTTGTAATCTGCTAAATTGCAGGCGCCTTTATCGTCCCCTAAAACCCGTTTCCCATAGCGTACCACATAGTCTAAGTGGCCGAGGGAGTCGAAAGAAGAGAATGCATCTAAGTTTTCCAATACACATTCAAAGTATTCACGATATGCCTCAGTCGCACTACGTCCTTCGAAATAAGAAGGGTAGTAAGGATCTCTCTTGTGCACTGTATGAATGGATCCAATGCAGTAATCAATAGGAAGTTTTTCCAATAAATCCTTGTGGCGTGATGCCAGATGAGGCTGTAGCCCAAGCTCCAGTCCGATTCGTAACTCGGTAGTAGGAGAGGTAGTAGCTTCGATTTCTAAAAGTTTTCCCATATATAAAAGGTAGTCTTCAATTTCTAAATCAAATTCGCCGGGGATTTCACCGGGATAATCCCAGTCTAAATGGTCGGTAAAGATGATACCGGGAAGGCCCAACTCTTTGGCGCGATTTAACATGACTTCCGGTGGAATTTCACAGTCACCGGAAAAAGCAGTATGCATATGTGTATCCCATAATTTCGTCATAAGTTTCGTCTCCTTTTTTCTTTGATAAATATTATATATGAATGAAAGAAAAATAAAAACGTTAAATACGTGAAAAATTTATCAATCTTTGAATTATGCCTTGAAATTATAACGAAAATTGTATATGATATAAAACAGTCGGGAAATATTATGTTCCCAATAAATTAATTTATTTATATTTTAGGAGGAAATTCAAATGGCAGTTAGAGTAGCTATTAATGGATTCGGACGTATTGGACGTTTGGCATTCCGTCAGATGTTCGGAGCAGAGGGATATGAAGTTGTTGCAATCAACGACCTTACAAGCCCTAAAATGCTTGCACACTTATTAAAGTATGACTCATCTCAGGGTAAGTATGAGCATGCTGATGAAGTTTCTGCTTCTGATGATTCTATCACAGTTTGTGGAAAAGAAATCAAGATTTATGCATTCCCTGATGCAAACAATTGCCCTTGGGGAGACTTAAAGGTTGACGTTGTATTAGAGTGCTCTGGATTCTATACATCTAAAGAAAAGGCTCAGGCTCATATCAATGCCGGAGCTAGAAAGGTTGTTATCTCTGCACCTGCAGGAAATGATCTTCCTACAATCGTTTACAATACAAACCATGAGACATTAAAGGCTTCTGATACAATCATCTCAGCAGCTTCTTGTACAACAAACTGCTTAGCACCTATGGCTGATGCATTAAACAAATTTGCACCTATCCAGTCTGGTATCATGGTAACCATCCATGCTTACACAGGTGATCAGATGACATTAGATGGTCCTCAGAGAAAGGGTGACCTTCGTCGTTCTCGTGCAGCTGCAGTTAACATCGTTCCTAACTCAACAGGTGCTGCAAAGGCTATCGGTCTTGTAATTCCTGAATTGAACGGAAAGTTAATCGGTTCTGCACAGCGTGTACCTACCCCTACAGGATCTACAACAATTCTTACTGCTGTTGTTAATAAGAAAGACGTTACTGTTGAAGGAATCAACGCTGCTATGAAGGCTGCTGCTAACGAATCTTTCGGATACAATGAAGATGAAATCGTTTCTTCTGATATCGTTGGAATGAGATTTGGTTCTTTATTCGATGCTACTCAGACAATGGTTTCTAAGATTTCTGATGATCAGTACGAAGTACAGGTTGTTTCTTGGTATGATAACGAGAACAGCTACACATCTCAGATGGTACGTACTATTAAGTACTTCTCTGAGCTTGCTTAATTAAAAGACTCAAGTTCAAACGGGTCCGGTCTTAATTGGGACCGGACCCATTTTTTATAGCGAAACCGTTTTAAAGGAGGATTAGAAAATGGGACTTAATAAAAAGACTGTTGATGATATCAACGTAAAGGGTCAGCGCGTTTTATGTCGTTGCGATTTCAATGTACCCTTGATTGATGGAAAAATCACTGACGAAAACCGTCTTGTAGCAGCACTTCCTACTATTAAGAAGTTAGTTGCTGACGGAGGAAAGGTTATCCTTTGCTCACACCTTGGAAAGGTTAAGACAGAAGAGGATAAGGCTACAAAGACACTTGCTCCTGTAGCAAAGAGATTATCTGAGCTTTTGGGACAGGAAGTAAAATTTGCTGCTGATCCTGAAGTTGTAGGACCTAACGCTAGAGCAGCTGTTGAAGCTATGAAAGATGGAGATGTTATCCTTTTAGAGAATACCCGTTTCCGTGCAGAAGAGACCAAAAACGGAGAAGCTTTCTCTAAGGATTTGGCTTCTATCTGTGATGTATTCGTAAATGATGCATTTGGTACAGCTCACCGTGCTCACTGCTCAAATGTTGGTGTTGCAGGACTTGTTGATACTGCAGTAGTTGGATACTTAATGCAGAAGGAAATTGATTTCTTAGGAAATGCTGTTGAAAATCCTGTACGTCCTTTCGTTGCTATTTTAGGTGGCGCAAAGGTAGCTGATAAGTTAAACGTTATCAACAACCTTCTTGAAAAGTGCGATACTTTGATTATCGGTGGTGGTATGGCTTATACCTTCTTAAAGGCACAGGGATATGAAATCGGTCTTTCATTGGTAGATGATTCTAAGATTGATTACTGTAAGGAAATGATGGAAAAGGCAGAAAAGCTTGGTAAGAAGTTACTTCTTCCTGTTGATGCTGTTACCATTAAAGATTTCCCTAATCCTATTGATGGACCTGTTGAGACTGAGACTTATGATTATGACAAGCTTCCTGCAGACAGAGAAGGTTGTGATATCGGACCTAAGACTCAGAAGATTTATGCTGATGCAGTTGCATCTGCTAAGACCGTTGTTTGGAACGGACCTATGGGTGTATTTGAGAACCCTACACTTGCAAAGGGTACTTTAGCTGTTGCTGAAGCTTTAGCAGCTACAGATGCTACTACCATTATCGGTGGTGGTGATTCCGCTGCAGCAGTTAACCAGATGGGATTTGGTGACAAGATGAGCCATATTTCTACAGGTGGTGGAGCTTCTCTTGAATTCTTAGAGGGTAAAGCACTTCCCGGTGTAGAAGCTGCAAACGATAAATAATTATTTATAGACAGTATACAATATTCCCACCGCAAGCAGGGGAGAGACCATACAACGAGGGAAAGCGAAAGCGACCGAGGCAGTATGGGGGGTGCCCTGCGGGAGGTGGGCAATATAAGATATTGAAAAAGGAGTATTTATAATGGCAAGAAGAAGAATTATTGCCGGTAACTGGAAGATGAACAAGACTCCATCTGAAGCAGTTGCTTTGTGTGCAGAATTAAAAGATTTAGTAAAAAATGATGATGTTGAC
>JAEEGL017110370.1_pt1 | contig 10530 bp, 10 predicted proteins | sample 9134231 | NCBI WGS metagenome assembly JAEEGL01 (sample SAMN16246548, study PRJNA631951) | gut metagenome | biome: gut microbiome; feature: rumen; material: fiber-attached | host: Bos | place: Iran: Karaj | collected 2018-10
CAGTTTGTCTTACTATTTCTCCGTTACAATTGATTATAGCCGATATTCCATTATTTGCACAAACTATAACATTTTTCCTGTTTTCTATAGCTCTAAAAATATTCATAACAAAATGTTGATAAGGGGCGTCAGTATTAAGAAACCATCCGTCATTAGTATGATTTGTTAATATTTTCGCACCATTTAAAACAAGTTCCCTTGAAATTTCAGGAAAGAAGTTTTCTGAACAAATTGTAGCACCTACACTAATATTATCAGATTTAAATACATCCATACTATTTCCTTTTGCAAAATCTCCCATAGAGTTGAAAACTTCAAAATATTTTGCCAGTATATCTCTAAAAGGAATATATTCTCCAAAAATTACCAAATGATTTTTGTCGTGCCTGCCTGACATTTTTGAATTTTTTTTGAACGATAGAATTGAGTTATATACAAAATTTTTATCATAAACAATAGAACCTATCAAATTTAATTTCCCTAAAGAAGAAATATTTTTTATGAATTTTTCTGTTTTTTTATCTTTTTTAAAATATTCCGTAAGAAATGTCTCAGGATAAACGACAAGATCCAATTTTTTCTTTTTAAAAACTTTTATATCTTTATTGATCGAAGAAAAAAATTTATCTTTATATTTTTTATCCCATTTTTTATACTGATTAATATTCGGCTGCACAATACCTACTGTAATTTTATTACCATAATCTGTCGGAAAATAAGACATTACATTATAACCATATCCAACCACAAAAATAAAGACAATAACAGCACTACAAAAATATCTTATATCCTCTACTTTTGTTAACCAGTAATACAAAAACATATTTATCAAAACAATAAAAAAAGATATCCCCGAAACACCGAAAATATCCGAAATCTGTATAAAATATTTGAATGATGCTTGACTATATCCAACTAAATTCCAGGCAAAACCTGCAGAAAGAAGTGTCCTTAACGATTCTATACTAACCCATAGAAATGCAGCACAAAAACTAATTACAATGGGACTACTTTTTTTATTTAAAAGATTTATTACTCCTGCCCAAACAACAAAAAACAAAGACAAATAACACCAAAAAAGAAATGCAACTATTACAGCCTGCAACACGCTTGTATTGAACTCTATAAAGGGAAACATCCAATACAAAGATACCGACCAAAAAGACAAACCAAACATAAAACCATACAACAAGGCCTTTTTAAAATCGTTTGAAAACAAGACGTATACAATAGGAATAAATGCGATAAATGCAAGATAAAAAAAATCATTTTTCGGAAAAGCAAGAGCAAGAAAAACACCAGAAACCAGTGATAATATTAAATTTCCTAAAATTTTCATTAAGCTCCGCAACATTTTTTATATTTTTTACCGCTGCCACAAGGACAAGGGTCATTTCTGCCGATCTTCTTTATGTCTTTAGGACTTATATATTTTTTACCATCTTTGCTATTGGTATTTTTTTTACCAGATGTTGTCGTAATATCGGTTTCCGCATTTTGATTTTTTATCGGTATGGGACGAGCTGTAACATTTACCTGAACTTTGAAAACATACTCTATTGTTGCTTCTCTAATTCTTTTCATCATATTGTCAAAAAGTATAAAAGATTCTTTTTGATATTCTACTTTCGGATCTTTTTGTGCATAAGCCCTATAGCCTATTCCCTTTTTCAATTGATCAAGTTCGTATAAATTATCTTTCCATGCAACATCTATCATTTGAAGCATAACCATTCTTTCGATGTGCCTTAAAAGAGGTTCTCCTATTTCTTCTTTTCTCCTATCATAAGCTTCATGGATCCTGTCAAGTAAAATATTTTTAAGAGCATCTCTTGTAAGATAACTTATTTCATCAACATTTTTCATTTCAAAATTTATACCGAAACTTCTCATCATCCAAGCATGAAAATTTGCCCATTCCCACTGTTCAGGATAAGTTTTTTCCGGAGCCCAATTTTCAACTTTTTCATCTACAGACTCCAAAATCATATCTTGGATAGTCATTGAAACATCTTCACCTTCAAGTATTTCATTCCTTAATCTGTAAATAGCCTCTCTCTGCTTATTCATAACATTATCATAATCAATAAGTTGTTTTCTAATATCAAAGTTCATTCCTTCAACTTTTCTCTGAGCACTCTCTACAGCTTTTATATCAACGGATGTTGTATATCTTCTCCCTCTTTCAAGCCAAGTTTTTGCATAAGAACAGACATTCTATCAGAACCAAAAAGTCTCATAAGTTCATCTTGCATAGAAAGATAAAATCTTGATGCTCCAGGATCTCCTTGACGACCGGCTCTACCTCTCAGCTGATTATCAATTCTTCGTGATTCGTGCCTTTCCGTACCTATGATATATAACCCACCTGCATTTCTCACAAATTCGCTGTTTTCTTCATCACCTGCTCCAAGCACAATATCTGTACCACGTCCTGCCATATTTGTAGCAATCGTTACTGCACCTTTCGCACCGGCATTGGCAATAATCTGTGCTTCAAGTTCATGATATTTTGCATTTAATACATTATGCGGAATACCTTTTTTTCTCAACATATCAGAAATCAATTCCGACTTTTCAATTGATCTTGTACCGACAAGGACAGGCTGTCCTTTTCTCCAGCAATGCTCTATATCGGCAACAATTGCATTATATTTTTCTCTTTCTGTTCTATAAATCACATCGTGATAATCTTTCCTTATCATTGGATTATTAGTCGGAACTTCAACAACATCAAGCTTATAAATTTCCCAAAATTCGCTTGCTTCCGTAAGTGCAGTACCTGTCATACCTGCAATTTTATTGTACATTCTAAAAAAGTTTTGAAAGGTAATTGTGGCAAGAGTTTGATTTTCTTGCTCGATTTTTAAATTTTCTTTTGCTTCTATAGCCTGATGAAGACCATCAGACCATCTTCTTCCGGGCATAAGACGTCCCGTAAATTCATCAACAATAATAACTTCACCATCTTTAACAACATATGCAACATCTCTTTTGTAAAGTTCATGAGCCCTAATTGCCTGTGTAATGTGATGAACCCATTCCGACTGCATATCTTCATAAATATTTTTTACACCTAAAAATTTTTCCGCTTTCTGAACACCCTGCTCGGTAAGGACCACAGTATGATTTTTTTCGTCAACCAAATAATCATAACCTTTCGATAAATCTATACCTTCATATTTTGCTTTTATCTCTTCTGATTCCGTTATATGTCTGCCTTTCAAAAGAGGAACTATTCTATTTGCTATATAATACTTATCAGTAGATTGTTCCCCTGCACCGGATATAATTAATGGTGTTCTTGCTTCATCAATCAAAATAGAGTCAACCTCATCGACAATAGCATAATTCAAAGGTCTTAAAACACGCTGTTCTTTTGTAACGACCATATTGTCTCTCAAATAATCAAAACCCAATTCGTTATTCGTTACATAGGTTATATCACAAGCATAGGCCTTTTTTCTCTCTTCGTTTGATGTATCGTGACAAATATTACCTACGGTCATCCCGAGTGCATTATATACCGGCTCCATCCACTCCTTATCCCTCTTTGCAAGATAATCGTTAACGGTAACAACATGTACTCCTTTTCCCGACAATGCGTTAAGATAAGTTGCAAGGGTTGCAACAAGTGTCTTACCTTCACCGGTTTTCATCTCGGCAATTTTTCCCTGATGTAAAATATATCCGCCAATCATCTGCACATCAAAATGCCTTAATCCTATAGTTCTTTTTGATGCTTCTCTCACACATGCAAAAGCTTCAGGTAAAATACTATCAAGTTTCTCACCTGCGGCAAGACGTTCCTTAAATTCTGTTGTCTTATTTTCCAATTCATAGTCGGAAAGTTTTTGAATTTCAGGTTCTAACGAATTGATTTTTTCCACCACAGGTTTAATTTTTTTGATATCTCTTTCGTTCTGAGATCCGAATATTGCACCAAGTATTTGTTTTAACATGATTTTTCCTTTTACATACGATAATTACATCGGTGTATATTTTACCTTTTTTCGACACAAAATTCAATAAAAATATAGCCAAAAAACGCAAAACGTTTTTTGGCTTAGTAAATAATAAAAATAATTTAACGGGATTTCTTCCAAATACTTTCTAAATCGTACAAATACCTCAAATCTTGGCTCATAACATGGACAATAATACCGCCGAAATCAAGAACTTTCCAATTTATGGCATTTTTCCCGCCATCACGTCTAAGAACTTTAACATCATAATCTTCCTTGAAAGTCTTTTCAATTTCGTTTACTATAGCATTTATCTGAGGCATTGAATCTGCCGTAGCAATAACAAAATAGTTCGTAATCTCAGTCTTCTTTCTGACATCAATCACTACAACATTTTCACCCTTTTTATCTTCGGCAATCTGCTTGGCAAGTTTTGCTAATTTTAAAAAATTTATTTTCATAGAAACCTCTTTATATTTGCTGATAAAGATTTACTAATTCTATCGCAGTAAGTGCAGCATCTGCACCTTTGTTACCCGATTTTGTACCTGCTCTTTCAATAGCTTGTTCAATAGAATCCGTAGTTAACACACCAAATGTTACAGGTATTTTACTCGACAAACTTATTGCAGCAATACCTTTGGAAACTTCTGCAGAAATATAATCAAAATGCGGAGTTGCTCCTCTAATAACACACCCTAAACAAATAACTGCATCATATTTGTTTGATTCTGCTAACTTCTTTGTTACGGCAGGAATTTCAAAGGCGCCGGGAACCCAAACTATCGTGATGTCATCTTCTTTTGCACCATGTCTTGTTAAAATGTCTACCGCACCCGAAATAAGCTTGTTTGTGATAAATTCATTAAATCTTGATACTACAATTGCAAACCTTTTTCCATCACTTTTTAAAACACCTGCTACTGTTTTCATTTTTTATTCCTCCATTTATCTATTTTAGTTTTAAATAAGGTTCAACTTGTGCCCCATTTTTTCTTTTTTTGTTTTTAAATATTTTTTGTTAACAGCATTTGGTGGCATTTCTATGGGAACACGTTTTGTTATTTTTAGGCCATATCCATCAAGCCCTATAATTTTTTTCGGATTATTCGTCATAAGCCTAATACTTGATATTCCGAGCTCACACAAAATCTGTGCACCAATACCATAATCTCTTAAATCGGGAGCAAAACCTAAAGCAACATTTGCTTCAACGGTGTCAAGTCCTTGTTCCTGAAGTTTGTATGCTTTTAATTTATTTGCAAGACCTATTCCTCTACCCTCCTGATGCATATATAAAACAACTCCTGTTCCTTCTTTTTCTATCATCATAAGAGCTTTCTCCAGCTGTTCGCCACAATCACATTTAAGAGAGTGAAAAATATCACCTGTTTCGCAGGAAGAATGAACTCTAACCAATACATTCTTCTTGCCTTTAACTTCACCTTTAATTATTGCAATATGATTTTCTTTTGTTATCATATCTTCAAACAGAGAAAGTTTAAATATTCCAAATTTTGTCGGGAAATTAACACTGACTATTTCTTTTACAAGTTTTTCAGTTTCTCGTCTGTACTTTATCAAATCTTGAACCGTAATTATTTTAAGTTTATATTTTTTGGCAAAAGCAAAAAGATCTTTAAGCCTTGCCATTGTGCCATCTTCTTTCATTATTTCACATATAACGGCACTTTTATCAAGGCCTGCAAGCATAGCCAAATCAACGGAAGCTTCCGTATGTCCCGCACGAACGAGAACACCTCCCTCTTTGTATCTCAAAGGAAAAATATGTCCAGGACTGACAAAATCATTTGCAACTGATTTACTATTTGATAAAGCTTTAATTGTTTTTGCCCTGTCAAATGCTGAAATTCCCGTCGATGTACCCTTCTTATAGTCAATAGATTCCGTAAATGAGCAGGCAATATTATTAGTCAACATTCCATGTTTTCTTTCCATAACATCTATTTCAAGTCTGTCTAAAGTTGCACCATTTACCGGAGTACAAACAAGCCCTCTGCCGTATTTAGTCATGAAATTAATTATTTCCGGGGTTACTTTCTCTGCCGCACAAACCAAATCCCCCTCATTTTCTCTTGACGGATCATCAACTACTATTACCATTTTACCTTTTTTAATATCAGCAATGGCCGACTCTATTGTAGAAAATTTATCGTTCATTTATTATTCCTCTCTAAATAAATCCGTTTTCTTTCAATAAATCTATTGTTATTTCTTTTTTCTCATTTATTTTATTGAATAGTTTTTCGGTATATTTTGCAAAAATATCTATTTCTATATTCACAACATCTCCTACTTTCCTTGTATAAAATATTGTTTTATTAAATGTTTCAGGTATCATTGTAACGGAAAAGATATTTTCGTTATTGTCTGCAACAGTTAAGCTGATACCATCTATTGCAATAAAACATTTCTTAACTAAATATTTTTTCATCTCATCGTTTATTGAAAAAGAGATAAAATAAAAATTTTTTATTTTTTTTATATCAATAATTTTTGTTGATGTATCAATATGTCCTGACACGATATGCCCACCAAGCCTTGTTTGTAATGTTAATGCTCTTTCCAAATTTACGACTAAATTTTTCTTAAGTAACGATATATTTGTAATATCACTTGTCGTCGGACTATAATCAAAATATAATTTTTTATCATTGATTTTTGTGACGGTCAAACACACACCATTAACTGCAATACTATCACCTATTTTTATATCAGATAGTCTTGTTTCTATTTCTATTTGCGAATCCGTAATGTTTATTATTTTCCCTATATCTTCAATTATTCCCGTAAACATTTCCTCTCCCGGCAACAATAACAATGTCAGTTCCAAAATTTTTTATCATAATTTTTTTAAATTTTAAAGCATCTTTAATGTATTTTACTCCTTTGCCTTCAACAAAAGTTTTTGAATTTCTTCCACCCACAATTATCGGGGCAACAAATAAAATAATTTCATCAACTTTTCCTGTTCTTAAAACGGATGCATTTATTTCGCCTCCGCCTTCAACAAGAATTTTTTTTAATGCCATTTTGTTTAATTTTTCTATTATCGTATTAAAATCTTTCTCTGCTTGCATAAAATTTATTGGAACTAGCTTAATACATTGTTTATTAAAATACATTGGAATTTTTTTTATTTTTTCATCGTACAAAACAATTGTAGGTATAGTACCATCTAAGACATTGTAATCTGCCGGAATTTTTAATTTTTTATCAAGAATTACCCTTACCGGATTTTTACCATATCCATGAGATGTCAACATGGGATTATCTTTCAAAACAGTATTTGTTCCTACAAGTATTGCATCAAAATTTGTTCTTAACTTATGAACAAATTTTCTTGATTTTTCACCGGATATCCACTTAGAGTCTCCTGTTTGCGAAGCTATCTTACCATCCAAAGAAACAGCTGATTTTATAAGGATATACGGTCTTGTATTTTTTATATTATCAATATATTTTTTATTTAAATCCAATGCTTTTTTTTCTAAAATTCCTTTTATAACTTTAATGCCAGCCTGCTTCAATTTTTTAAAACTTTTCCCATGTGTTAATTTGTTAGGATCTTCCATTGCACAAACTACCGTTTTTATTTTAGATTTTATTATCAAATCTACACAAGGAGGGCATTTTCCCCAATTATTACATGGTTCCAAATTTATATACAATGTAGAACCTGCAACATCTTTTTTATTTGCAGCATTTATTGCTTCTGCCTCTGCATGAGCTGCACCAAAATATCTATGATAACCTTTTGATATTATTTTACCGTCTTTAACAAGAAGAGCTCCTACCAAAGGATTAGGAAAAACCAAGCCTTTACCTTTTTTAGCTAAGGACAAAACTAAGTTCATATATTGTTCATGACTGATATTTTGTTTCATAAAAATAAAAAACTCCGAAAAAATATAAATTCTTTCGGGGACAAAAAATATTTAACTTGTTTTATATTTTCTTCTCTCATCCGGACTATACCGTCGGCATCCGATTTACACGGATTCATTTCACTTATTTTTTAGTGAAGTCGTAGGCTTAGCTCTTTTGGAGCATCACTACCGGTAAGGAATTACACCTTCCCCGAAGAATACATCAGTATTGTACAAAAAAAATACTAAAAAAACAACATTATATCAGCAAATATATATTTATAGGCTATGCAATCTTACCAAAAAGCATTTTATTCGTTGATGTGTGCAACATTGACGTTATTTGAACATCTGCCTTCTTGCCGATTAAACTCTTAGCATTATCAACCACCACGGTTGTTCCGTCATTCAAAAAACCAACTGCCTGATTTCTTTCTTTCCCATCTTTTACCAAAAATACGGAAATTTTATTGCCAGGGATAACCGCAGGACTTAACCTTGCATACAAATCATTTATATCAACAACTTTCAACTTCTGCACAATAGACATTTTTTTTAAATTAAAATCAATGGTAATTATTCTGGCATTTAAAGATTTAGCCAATTTCATTATTTTTGAATCCGTCGATTTTAAATTAAAATAATTTTTATACCAAATTCTTACTTTTCTGTGATGACGAACCTTTTTTAAAACACTTTTTATTCGAACCCCATCCTTAGAAGATTTCAACTTTTTCTCAACATCTTTTATAACAAAAACCGGGAGGATATATGTATTATACAAATTGGAATTCAATATATCCAAAATTCTATCATCAGATACTACACTTCCGTCTAAAATAACAAAATCTTTTTTTTTGTACCTTTTTATAACAAACAATGTGAATACCGATATACAATAAATCAACAATATATCATGCCAATTATTTGAAACCAAGAAATAAACTGCTCCGGGATAAACTATAAACAATATAATATTTAATAATATAAACATCTTCGATTACCTCATAAAATTTAAAGCATTTTTGATATCCGGAAAAAGCCCTGTCCAAAATTTAAATGATACTGCGCCCTGACAAATTAACATTCCCTCACCAGAAAAAAATTTGATTTTATTTTTTAAAGCAAATTTTTTGAAAGGGGTATTCTTATTATATATAATATCATAAAAAATAATATTTTTGTTAAATTCTTTTATTGCAAAAGGAAACTTATCATTTTTTTTCATTCCACATGTTGAACAGTTTATTAAACAATCAATATTTTTAAGAAAATCTATCGAAATTTTATTAATATCTACACAAGAAACACTTTTATATCTTTTGGAAATCTTTTTAGCATTAGATAAAGTTCTAGAAGTTAAAAAAATTTTTTTTACTTTTAATTTACTTAAACCATAAAGTATCGCTTTTGCAGCACCACCTGCACCTACAACAAGAATATTTTTATTTTTTAAGTTTACTTTTTTCTGTTTTAAATCCGTAATAAAACCTTGCCAGTCAGTATTTATACCATGAAGAATACCTCTTTTATTAACGATGGTATTAACACTGCCAATTTTTTTTGCGTCATCATCTATAACATCCAAGAATTTCATAACATCAACTTTGTGAGGAATGGTAACATTTACACCAGCAATGTTTAATGTTCTTATCGAACTAACAGCATCTTTCAAATCTTTTGGCTGGATGTCAAAAGCAAGATATACATAATTCAATTTATTTTTAGAAAACCAATTATTGTGCATTACCGGAGATAATGAATGTGAAACGGGATTACCAAAAATTCCAACAATTTTAGTAGTAGAATTGATATATTGATTCATATAAAAAACCTTTTTGACAATAAAAAAGAGCGGGCAATGGGACTTGAACCCACGACATTCTCGTTGGCAACGAGACGCTCTACCACTGAGCTATGCCCGCAATTTACTAGATATGCTGGGGACGGGAATTGAACCCGTACCCGGTTAAGGACACGCACCTCAAGCGTGCGCGTATGCCAGTTCCGCCACCCCAGCAATCTGTACCGCTTATTACTTCCCGGGCTGCTGAGGAGCAGCAACAGGTATATTAGAAACCTGATCGATAACAGACTTCATACTAACTCTTGTTGACATCAAAGTTAAAGTAAGAGATGTTACCATAAAAACTATTGCACAACCAATAGTAACTTTCTTTATGAAAGCCATTCCGCTGGGTGCGCTGAATATTTGATCAGATCCTCCACCACCGAAAATACCCGCCATACCACCACTTTTCCCGGCTTGAAGAAGAACTATTACTATCAACGCAAAACAAACTATAATGTGTAATGTTACTATCATGTAATAAAGTATCATAATTGTAGTATTATATAAAAAAAAATTTTTTTTTGCAAGCAGAAAAATTGTCAAAGACAATTTTTCTGCTCAAAAATCGACTACTTCGTAGGCAATGCCGCAATACCCGGCAAATCTTTACCTTCGAGGAATTCAAGTGATGCGCCACCACCTGTAGAAACGTGTGTAATTTCTTTATCTACACCTGCCTTCTTAACAGCAGAGACTGAATCCCCACCACCAACAACAGAAATTGCTCCATTTTTTGTTGCTTCTGCAACCAGCTTTGCAATTTCAACCGTTCCTTTTGAAAATTCAGAAACTTCGAATATTCCCAAAGGACCATTCCAAACTA
>JAEEGL010494758.1_pt1 | contig 10529 bp, 8 predicted proteins | sample 9134231 | NCBI WGS metagenome assembly JAEEGL01 (sample SAMN16246548, study PRJNA631951) | gut metagenome | biome: gut microbiome; feature: rumen; material: fiber-attached | host: Bos | place: Iran: Karaj | collected 2018-10
AGGTAGGGGTCGGCCTGATAACGGACAGGCAGGCCCTGCACCTGACCATAGACGGGGGTATCGTCGATGGCCTTGCCACAATACACATCGTGGTAGGTGAGCTCGGAGCTTACCACCACATCCTGCAGGTTGATGTCGTCGCCATTGCCTCCGGCACATCCGCTGGAGATGATGCAGTCGGGCTTGTATTGGCGAATGAGTTCTACTGTCTGAATGGCAGCATTAACGGTGGCAATGCCGCTCTTCTGCAGAATCACCTTGTCTTCAGAAAATAATGGACGGAGCTGCTTCAGCTCCTTTTCCATGGCTACTATCATTCCGATTTTCATATTTCCTTTATATTATATTTTAAATTCTCCCTTTGAGAGTGTGGCGTTGCGAGGTCAATTAGTTACATAAACCCTTGGTGTTTGAGGGCTTCGAGGAGGCCGGCAGACATGGCTTCGTTGTCCTTCTTGGTATAGCGGATGTCCGTAAAGATCTGCGCCAGCGTCTCCTTGTTGTTGATGCGGCAGAACTCCTGGTTCTCCTCCAGCTGTTCCTTATTATTATAATAGGTGTCGATGTCTGCAGCGCTGTAGTCCTTGTAGGTCTCGCGATGGACGAAACTCTCCAGCGGCAGTCGGTCGGAGAGGGCAGGGGTTTCTGCCGGCCATCCTACCGTCAGCGTGGCAACAGGCATCACCAGCTTGGGCAACTGCAACGTGTCGATAATCATCTGCGGCATGTAGACGGTGGTGCCCAGATAGCAGTAGCCCAGTCCTTCCTCGTCCATGAGGTTGCAGAGCGTCTGGGTGTAGAGCAGCGCGTCGATGGCTGCATTCTGGAAAGAGAGGAAGTTGTTGTAGCCTGGCGTGGCCTTACGCTCCTCACACCAACGCGTGGTGCGATGGAAATCGGCACAGATGGTAAGCACCACCGGAGCACTGGTCACCATGGGTTGGTTGAAGTGGGCAGGGGCCAGTCGCTGCTTCATTTCAGCACTGCGCGTCACCACCACGCTATACAGTTGCAGGTTGCCCATGGTCTGCGTGCGGGCAGCCTCGTTCATCAGGCGGTTCAGCAGCTCGTCGGTGACTTCTTTGTTGCTATATTGGCGAATTGTTCGCCGTGTCATTAGATTTTTCATGCTGCAAAGGTAGGAAGAAAAATGCAAATGGGAAAGCTTTTTTGTATTTTTAAGAAAGAAAGTTATCCAAAATGGGAAACTTTTCGTAACTTTGCAGCCAATAAAGTGATAAAACGGAAAAATGATGAAGACAGAAAATATGCCCCAAGTAGTGGAGGTGCGTCCCAAAGAACTGGAGTGCGACGTGGTGCGTTTCCAGAATAACAAGGAGAAATGGGTGGCGCTGGTAGGACTGCTGGACGGCTATCCCTATGAGATATTCACGGGTCTCCAGGACGACGAAGAAGGTATTATGCTGCCAAAGTCGGTGACCAAGGGCAAGATTATCAAGCAGGTCAATGCCGATGGTACGAAGCGCTATGACTTCCAGTTTGAGAACACCCGTGGCTATAAGATTACCGTCGAGGGACTGAGCGAGAAGTTCAATCCCGAGTACTGGAACTATGCCAAGCTCATCAGTGGTGTGCTGCGCTATCGCATGCCCCTCGACCACGTCATCAAGCTGGTGTCGTCGCTGGAGTTGGGTAGCGAGAGCATCAACACCTGGAAGATGGGTGTGGAGCGTGCCCTGAAGAAGTATTTGAACGACGGCGCCGAGAATGACAATGACAACACTGAAGAGTAGCATTACCCTGAAGGCCCTGCGCTTCTACGCCTATCATGGCGTGCTGCCACAGGAGCGGAAGGTGGGTGGCGACTACGAGGTGACTGTCACGGCTGATGTGGACCTCTCCCAAGCCATGGAGAGCGACAACGTGGAGGACACCGTCAACTATGCCGACCTCTATGAGGTGATACGTCAGGAGATGGCCGTTCCCTCGCAGCTGCTGGAACATGTGGCAGGCAGAATGGCCCGTCGGATTCTGAACGACTTCCCCACAGTGGACATGCTACACGTGGAGGTGGTGAAGCTGAATCCTCCCATGGGTGCCGACTGTCAGGGCGCAGCGGTGGCAATCGAAGTTAAAAGGTAGAAGAATGAGAAGATACACCATACTATTATTTTTGATATGCTTCGTGGCGACAATGACTTGCGCTGCGAAGTCGAAAAAGTTTACCCTGGTCATCGACGCAGGCCATGGCGGCCACGACGCCGGTGCTGTGGGTGCCATCACCAGGGAGAAAGCCATCAACCTGAATGTGGCGCTGGCCTTCGGACGTCTGGTAGAGCAGAACTGTCCTGATGTCAAGGTCATCTACACCCGCAAGACCGATGTCTTCGTACCCTTGCACACCCGTGCCGACATTGCCAACAAGGCCAAGGCAGACCTCTTTATCTCTATCCATACCAACGCCCTGCCCAAGGGACATATCTCACGAGGTATGGAGACCTATACGCTGGGTATGCACCGTGCTGCCGACAACCTGGCTGTGGCCAAGCGCGAGAATGAGGTCATCCTCTATGAGAAGGACTACAAACAGCGCTATCAGGGCTTCGACCCCAACTCCTCGGAGAGTTATATCATGTTTGAGTTCATACAAGATCATAACATGGCACAGAGCGTAGAACTGGCGCGATTCATTCAGCGTCGCACCTGTGCTTCGGCAGGACGTCAGAACAAGGGCGTCAAACAGGCTGGGTTCCTCGTGCTTCGCGAGACCTCCATGCCCAGCTGTCTGGTGGAGCTCGGCTTCATCTCTACCCGTGACGAGGAGGAATTCCTGCACTCGCACAATGGTGTCAACCTCATGGCACAAGGCATCTATCAGGCCTTACTGGACTACAAGCGGAAATATGCCCCAGGCACTACTGTTCCTTATAAGGCTGAATCCCAGCAGGAGGAAATCACCTTCCCCACGGTGGTCGAACAGAAGCCCCAACCGGCCCCCACTCCCCAACCGGCGCCAGTAGCCCAAGTGCCCCAAGCAGCACCAGCGGCTCAGCCCGTGGAGCAACAGCCCGTCGTGGAGCAGCCTACCAAGCCGCAACCCGTTGCAGAACAGCCAGCCAAGCCACAACCCGTTGTGGAGCAGCCTGCCAAGGAGCAGCCTGCTGCCAAAGAACAACAGCCCGCAGGCCCTGTCTTCAAGGTTCAGATTGTAGTGACCTCCACCAAGCAAGGCAGCAAGTCGTCCCATCTCAAGGGCGAGACCGATGTCGACTACTATGTGGAGGGTGGCCTGTACAAGTATACCAAGGGTGCCACGACAGACTATAACGAGAGTCTGCGCCTGCGCAAGCAGCTGCTGGCCAAGTTCCCGCAGTGCTTCATCATCGCCTTCAAGAATGGCGAGAAGATGGATGTGCGCCAGGCCATTCAGGAGTGGAAGAATAATAGAAAGTAAAAATAAGTAAAGACAAGCGATATGAAATTTACGAAGGAAATCAAGATTGCACTCGTCTCCATAGTGGGTATCGTGGTGCTGTTTTTCGGACTGCAGTTTCTCAAGGGACTGAGCGTGTTCTCGAGCGACAACTCCTATTACGTGGCGTTCAGCGATGCCACCGGACTGTCTGAGTCGGCACCCGTCTATGCCAACGGCTATAGGGTAGGAGTGGTCAAGGCGCTGAACTACAACTACAATCCGCAGGGTAAGATTATTGCCGAGATGGGTATCAACAAGCAGATGCGTATTCCTCGTGGTTCGAAGGCTGAGCTGGCCAGTGACCTGCTGGGAAACATCAAAATCAATCTCGTGCTCTCCGACAATCCCCTCGACATGATAACCGTGGGCGACACCATTCCTGGAGGTCCCGAACAGGGTGTCATGAGCAAGGTGGCTGCGATGGTGCCCACCATCGAGCAGATGCTGCCCAAGCTCGACTCCATCATGGCCAGCCTCAATGCCCTGCTGGCTGACCCAGCGCTGCGCAACACCCTGCACAATGTGGAGGGTATGACGGCTAATCTCGATGCCACCAGTCGCGACCTGCGCGCCCTGTCAGGCTCGCTCAACCGCGATGTCCCTGGCATCATGAGCAAGGCAGATGGCGTGCTTGGCAACACCCAGCAGCTCACTGCCAACCTCTCTGAGATTGACGTGGCACAGATGATGAACAAGGTCGACCAGACGCTGAAGAACGTCCAGGAGATGACCGACCGTCTCAATAGCGACGAGGGTACGCTCGGACTGCTCATGCGCGACAAGAGGCTGTATAACAACCTGACGTCGACGGCTGCCGATGCCGATTCACTGCTGATAGACTTCAAGGCTCATCCAAAACGCTACATCCACTTCTCAGTTTTCGGCAAATAGGAAAATCAAAAAATATCCCTATTTTAATTTTGTCTAAATAAGAGGGTGTAAGAAAATATCTTCGACAAAAAACTCGGAAGTGCTTGAAATTTCAATGAGTTAGAGCGTGTGAAAAAAGAGTAGTGCACAGTCCCATCAGGGTGTGCACTCTTTTCGTAACTTGCTGATAGACAGATATATTGAATTTTGCAAGATGCTGATAGGATAAAAAGTTTTAAAAGACTCATAAATGTTGAAAAATAAGGAGGTTACGCGTTTCGGGCATGACGACAATAAATTTGGCCGATTTGTTTATTTCCAAAAAAATTGCGACCTTTGCACTCGGAAATTAGAAACGAGACCTAACCGTCTTACTTTATTTAATATTATATAAGAAAAACAATTATCGCCGCATGGTAAAAACTCCAAAGGCGCTTTGGGACAACTGCCTTAGTCTGATTAGCAGTAACGTCACGGAGCAGCAATATCAAGCCTGGTTCGAGCCTATCGTCTTCGAACACTACGATGAAGACAGCCGAACTGTACTCGTACAAGTGCCGAGCAGGTACTTCTGCGAGTATTTGGAGGAGCACTATGTGACATTGCTGTATTGGGCACTGGCCCGTAGCTTTGGTAAGAATGTGAAGCTGAACTACCGCATTGTGGTCGACAAGACCAACGACCTGACGGTGGTCGAGGAGCCCGAAAAGTCGGGCGACATCACACCCAAGCAAGCTACCAAGCGTGGCAACAAGGCGCCCACACCCATCGATGCTGCTCCACAGCAGGACTTGAATCCCCAGCTGGATCTCCACAAGACCTTCCAGAGCTTCATCGAGGGTGACAGCAACAAACTGCCGCGTACCGTGGGCATCTCCATTGCCGAGCATCCGGGCAAGTCGACGTTCAATCCGTTCTTCGTCTTCGGCCCATCAGGATGTGGCAAGACGCACCTTATCAACGCCATTGGGGTGCGTTGTAAGGAGATGTATCCCACGCAGCGCGTGCTGTATGTGTCGGCACGCCTCTTCCAGGTGCAATACACCGATGCTGTACGCCAGAATACCGTCAACGACTTCATCCAGTTCTACCAGTCTATCGACGTACTCATCGTCGATGACGTCCAGGAGTGGTCCAATGCCCCGAAGACGCTGGATACTTTTTTCCACATCTTCGACCACCTGTTCCGTCTGGGCAAGCAGATTGTGTTGGCTTCCGACCGTCCTCCCGTGGACCTGGCAGGTGTAAAAGACCGTCTGCTGACACGTTTCTCCTGCGGACTCATTGCCGAGCTGGAGAAGCCCAACGTGCAGCTGTGCATCGACATCCTCAATGCCAAGTGCCGTCGTGACGGTTTGAAGATTCCTGCTGACGTCATCCAGTTCATTGCCGAGACGGCCAATGGCTCTGTACGCGACCTCGAGGGTGTTATCAACTCCCTGCTGGCCTATAGCGTGGTCTACGACTCGGATATCGACATGCGTCTGGCAGAGCGTGTTGTCAAGCGTGCTGTGAAGGTCGACAACAAGCCGCTGACCGTCGACGACATCCTGGAGAAGGTCTGCGACCATTTCAATGTGTCCCAGCAGCAGGTGTTCAGCCGCAGTCGCAAGCGCGACTACGTGGTGGTGCGCCAGGTGTCTATGTACCTCGCTCAGAAGTATACCAAGATGCCAGCCTCACGCATCGGACAGCTCATCGGCGGTCGTGACCACTCTACCGTCATCCACAGCTGCAGCACTGTCGAGCAGCGACTGAAGGTCGACAAGTCGTTCTCCCAGGAGCTCTCCAGCATCGAGAATTCATTCAAGCTGAAGAAATAAACGCATCAAAAAAGCCGTTGAGTAGTAAAAAATACTTAACGGCTTTAATTTTTTTACTTTTCACTTTCCTCTTCTCACTTTTTTTTATTAATTTTGCATCCAAATTTAAGAATTTGGCTGCGAGGATGGGCTGCACCTCGGCATAGAGCAAGCTCTCTGCACTCGGTTTGCACCATCCTTGACACCCTTAGGAGAGGTGCTCGAGTGGTTGAAGAGGCACGCCTGGAAAGCGTGTAACCGGCAAAACTGGTTCGCAGGTTCGAATCCTGTTCTCTCCGCAAAATAATGTGCCCCGAGGAAAACCTCGGGGCCTTATTTTATCTGTATACTTTCAACCGTAAACCGTAAACTGTAAACTGTAAACCGTAAACCGTAAACTGTAAACCGTAAACCGTAAACTACTCCCCAAATATTTCCTTCAGCTTCTTGCCCAGGGCCTTGCCACGCAGGTCTAAGGCGATGATGGTGCCCTGTGGGTCTATCAGCACACTGGCAGGGATGCTCCTGATGCCATAGAGATCGGAAGCGGCACACTGCCAACCCTTCAGGTCGCTCATCTGGGGCCAGCGCAGACCCATGGTCTGGACGGCTTTCACCCACGGCTCCTTGTTCTGGTCGAACGACACGCCGACAATCTCGAAGCCCTTGGCATGGTATTTCTCGTAGTTCACCACCACGTTGGGCATCTCCTGACGACAGGGACCACACCACGAAGCCCAGAAGTCCACCAGCACATAGTTGCCTTTGCCGGCCCACTGGCTGAGTGTCACCTCCTTGCCGTCCATGTCGTTCATGGTCATGTCCTTGAATTTCGTGCCTGGTGCACGCTTGTCGTAGGTGGCCAACAGTTGCTTGGCCTTGGCCAGATCGGGGTGGTTATAGTATGCGGCCTTGGGGTCGAGGGCTTCCTTCAGTCCGTCATAGCCCAGCAGTTGCATGGCTTCCACGATATAGGGCACGGGGATGTTGTTGTCCTTGTTCTCGCGGATAATGCGTCTCACCAACTGCACCTGAGCCTGACTCAGCGAGTCGAGGGCGTCGAAGAGTACCACTATCTTGGCCTTCGTGGCAGGCTGTTCGGCCTTCGGGTCTTGCTTCATCAGCGCACGATATTGTTGGATAATGGCCTCGCCCTGAGCGTCGATGATGTCCATCTCGGCCTTGTAGACCTCTTCCTGTGCCTGTGCTGCCAGCACGCTGACAGCCAGCAGCAACATTGTCATGATTCGTTTCATAGTCTTTCTTTGTCTTGATATGATTTGGGGACAAAGGTACGAAAAATCATTGAACATTGACCATGGACCATTGAAAAATTTGCTTTCACGACTCTTTTTTTATTCTTTTCTTCTTTTATTCCTTTATTTTTTCTTATCTTTGCAACCAAAACAGACAACTAACGACTACCAGATGAAACGATTATTTGCAATAGGAGTGATTTTTTTCGCTGGCTTGGCGGCTTTCGCCCAGCAGCGGCAGGAGTTGCTGCTCACCGACGACTGGCAATTCTCGCGTGACAAACAACAGTGGCAGACGGTCTCTGTGCCTCACGACTGGGCCATCAGCGGACCCTTCGACAAGAAGTGGGACCTACAGTGTGTGGCCATCACCCAGAATGGTGAGACCACGCCCACTGAGAAGAGCGGACGCTCTGGTGCCCTGCCATGGATAGGCAAGGGTCACTATCGTCGCACGGTCACCATTCCTGCCGGCACACCGCATGCCGAGTTGCTGTTCGATGGTGCCATGGCCGAGCCTACCGTCTATCTCAACGGCCAGAAGGCAGGCTATTGGGCTTATGGCTACAACACCTTCCGCGTAGACCTCACACCTTTCATGCACGAGGGTGACAACCTCCTCGAGGTCGACCTCAACAACCTGGAAGAGAGCTCGCGCTGGTATCCTGGCGCCGGCATCTATCGTCCTGTCACACTGATTCTTACACCCAAGAGCCGTCTCGACGACTGGAGCCTCTTTGTCTATACCACCGACGTCGACGACAAGGGCGTAGCCCACGTCACTGCCCAGGGTAGGGCACTGGAGACTGATCCGTCCATGGTGGCTGTGATGACACTCATCGACCCTTCAGGCAAGGCGATAGCCACCTCTGGCGATATGGCTGTCAATGCTGACGGCTCGTTCTTTACCAAGTTCAACGTCGCCAATCCCCAGCTGTGGTCGCCCGAGACACCTTATCTTTATCGTGTACGCACGGAGCTCTTTAAGACAGGCCCCGTAGGCCCCGACCATCATGTGCTGGTCGACAGCAAGGAGTTCAAGACGGGTCTTCGCACCATTCGTGTGTCTCGTGAACATGGCTTCCAGCTCAATGGTCAGACGCGCAAGCTCAAGGGCGTCTGCCTGCACCACGATCTCGGACCCTTGGGTGCAGCCATCAACAAGAGCGCCCTCATCCGTCAGATCAAGACCTTGAAGGAGATGGGCTGCGATGCTATCCGCACCTCGCACAACATGCCGTCGCAGTGGCAGATGGAACTCTGCGACTCCCTGGGCATGATGGTCATGGCCGAGAGCTTCGACATGTGGGTGCATCCCAAGTGCAAGAACGGCTATGCCCGCTTCTTCAACGAGTGGTCCGAGCGCGATATCACCCACCTCGTGCTGGCCAACCGCAACCACCCCGCTATCGTCATGTGGTCTATCGGCAACGAAATCTGGGAACAGTGGATGGGCCATGGTCCGATGATGGCCAAGCGCCTGCAGGGTCTCTGCCATGGTCTCGACCCCTCGCGCCCTGTCACACAGGGTATGGACCAGCCCGACGGAGCCCTCAACAGCGGCTTCGCCCAGACCATGGAGGTGCCGGGCTTCAACTATCGCGTGTACAAATATCCTGAGAACATCCAGCGCCTGCCACAGGGTTTCCTGCTGGGCTCCGAGACAGCCTCTACCGTCTCCTCGCGTGGCGTGTACCACTTCCCCGTAGCACCCAATGACAACTCCAAGAATGCCTCGTGGCACAAGGACTACGACCCCAAGGCCATCCAGCAGCGCGACGGACAGTGCTGCAGCTACGACCTCGAATACTGTCCCTGGTCCAATCTGCCCGATGACGACTGGGCTCAGCAGGACGACCTCGACTACGTCATTGGCGAGTTTGTGTGGACGGGCTACGACTACCTCGGCGAGCCCTCGCCCTACGATGAGTACTGGCCCTCGCGCTCCAGCTATTTCGGCATCATGGACCTTGCCGGACTGCCCAAGGACCGCTACTACCTCTATCGCTCCCACTGGAACAAAGACCAGCACACCATCCATCTCCTGCCACACTGGTCGTGGGGCAAGCAGCGCAAGGGACAGGTGACGCCCGTCTATTGCTATACCGACTATCCCACTGCCGAGCTCTTCCTGAATGGCAAGAGCCAGGGCAAGATTACCAAGAATACCAAGACGCGCCTCGACCGCTATCGTCTGCGCTGGAACGAGGTAAAGTACGAGCCCGGCGAACTGCGTGTCGTGGTTTACGATGCCAATGGCCAGCAGGCTGGCGAGCAGACCTTGAAGACTGCCGGCAAACCTGCCCGTCTCCAGCTTGACTGCTGGACGCAGCACTCGCCATTCCCACCGTTCCACACCATCAATGGTGCACCTCTGCAGGCCACTGGCGACGACCTCGCCTTCATCACCGTCTCCCTCACCGACAAGGACGGCACACTCATTCCCGATGCTGCCGACCAGCTCACCTTCGAGGTCTCGGGGGCAGGGCGCTTCGAGGCAGTGTGCAATGGCGACGCCACGTCGCTGGAGTCGTTCGTCAAACCCACCATGCGCCTCTTCCATGGCCAGCTGGTGGTCGTCGTGCGTGGTGCCAAGACGCCAGGCACCCTCACGCTCACCGTTGCTGACAAGCAGCGCCGTCTGAAAAATAAGATAGAAATTCCCGTCATCAACTAATGTCCATTTTAACTCCCAACGATATGAATACCAAGAAGATTCTCCTTTCAGCCCTGCTCATGCTCACGGGCTTAACAAGTGCCAATGCCCAGCAGAAGCTGGTGGGTGGCGATATCTCAGTGCTGCCGTCCTACGAGGCCAAAAACGCTCCTTATAAGGACAAGAACGGCGTAGCCATCACCGATGTCATCGACTTCATGAAGACGCAGGGCTGCAACGCCATGCGTGTGCGCCTTTTCTTCGACCCCAACTCCGGAGTCACCCACGACGCAGTGGGCGCTTTCCAGGATTTGGAATACATCAAACCCCTGTGCAAACGCATCAAGGATGCTGGACTCTATCTGCTGCTCGACTTCCACTACAGCGACACGTGGACCGATCCGGGCAAGCACTCCAAGCCCTTGTCCTGGCAGAGCCTGACCACCGCTCAGCTGGTCGAGAAGATGTACACCTATACCAAGGAGACCCTCCAGGCGCTAAAGGAGGCC
>JAEEGL010789459.1_pt1 | contig 10529 bp, 10 predicted proteins | sample 9134231 | NCBI WGS metagenome assembly JAEEGL01 (sample SAMN16246548, study PRJNA631951) | gut metagenome | biome: gut microbiome; feature: rumen; material: fiber-attached | host: Bos | place: Iran: Karaj | collected 2018-10
CCTCGCCGATATTATAGGCGATTAAACGACCTCTTTTTGTGTTTTGAGGCTGAAAAACGTAAAAAATTATAATTTATAAATACCTTTTTCTTTCGGCTGCGACGGTTTCCTTCACCTATATTGCGCGCAGCGCCGCGACCGGGTGTAAAGGGGTTCCCCAAAAAACTGAGCTTTTTTGGGGGTTCCCGGGAGGGGATGACCCGGCCGCGGGCTATTATTATGGTTCTCGGTGAAGAAAACCTTTGCGTACCGATATTTTATTATCGGTTTTTATAGATTTACAACTGTTTATTACGCAAAAAAGGCTGTTTATCAGCCTGAATCATAATTCAGTTTTTAAACAACCCCTTTTTCATTTTTCCCGTATCGTTGACCGGCGTTAAACCGCCGGATAAATAAATTCCGTAACGTCAGTCGATATTTTTCAGAGTTTCAAGCACGTCTCTGCAATACTTGTTTTGGGGATACCTCCGCGCATATTCTTTCGCAGACTTCAGGTAATTCATATTGCCGGTCAGCATGCCCAGACTGTAACAGACGTACGCGAGATCTTCCGCTGTTTTTTGAGGATCGTCGGGGCCGAGGCTGTCGAGCCGTTTGCATACATCAAGCTTCTCCTTGAGCAGTTCGATGACTTGGCCTTTCATATTCATCGAATTAAACAGCATCGCTTCGTCTTCAAGTATTATCGATAAGCAGTACAGATAATTTTGATTTTTCGGTTTTTTTGCGATCAGTTTTCTGCAGATTTCCACAGCTTCTTTACAGTACCCGATCACCTCTTCCGCCGGCAGTTTTCCGACGCATAAGTTTGCTGCTTTGCCGAGAACTTTCACCAGACCGAATGCAGAGTCTGAGTCGCGGGGGTCTTTTGCGATTATTTCTCGTAATAACGCTATATCTTCCTCAGCTGATGCGCGCGCACCGTCGGGATCGTTGTTCACTATACGCATTTCGGTTATCATGTCGAGGATCATCGACAGCGTACGCTTGTATTTGTCCGCTTGCTGCGGATCTGCGCCGACTAACTGTTTTAAAAGCCTGCTTTGTTCTTCGTATACGTTAAGGACCCGTTTCGTATCGTTTTGCACGCTGTATATTTCGCCCGCTGTTTTAAGAGATTCCAGCATTTCGATCTTATAATGCTCGACGTGCGGGCATTCCGATATCAGCGATCTGTATCCGGATAACACGGTTTCGTACATTTCGGCGGCGTACGGGTTGTTTTCTCCGTTGTGCGCCATATACAGCGCCGCTTTCTTTTTATGCGCGGCGATCCGTTCGTACTTATAATCCGGGTTCTGAGGATATTTTACGGAAAGCTCTTCTAAAATACCTATGGATTCGTCGTACATGGAATACGCTTTTTCGACATTTTCCGGCGCGGTCGCGAGAATGCCGGCGACCTTGCCGAGCAGTACCGCCAGGTCGCGTTTGTAGGTCGGATTCTGCGGGCACTCTGCGACTAACCGTCTGTCAATATCGATCGCTTTTCCGTAATTCTCGAGCGCCGTGCCGGTATCACCGCCTTCTTTTGCAGCGTATACCGCAGCGATCCTGCTGTAATTCATAGACAGATCGAACGCGTAATCCGGCCGGTCCCGGTTTCCGTCATAGCGACGTTCGTTTATTGTCAGTTCTTCCTCGTACAGTTCCTGAGCCTTGTCGTATTCTTTATATGAAAAGTAAGAATCTCCGACTTTTTCAAGCGCTATGGAAAGATCCTGTAAGAAATCGACGTCTTTATCTTCGTACTGAGCAAAATCTTTCGCCAGCTGCCTGCAGATCTCAAGCTCCTTCAGATACATTTTAAACGCTATTTCCAAATCCCGGCTCTTTATGATATCGGCTATACGCTCGTACGTAACCGCAAGGCTGCGCTTGCCTAACGGATTGTCGGGGTATTTATCGATCAGTTCTTTTTCGATCTTCATCCTCTCGTCATATAATGCAAGCGCGCGGTCTTCTTCTTTACGCTTGACGTGTATCAGAGCGATCCTGTCAAGCGCGGTCGAAAGACGATACTTATAATCGGGATCCTTCGGATGATCTTTGACAAGTTTTCTTGTCAGGTCCAGCGCCCGGCAGAAATGATCATACGCTTTTTTATAATCGTCCAAGCCCGAACAGGCGGTTCCGAGTATATCTAAAGAGTCTGTAAGGAATTTTTGTTCATGCTGATCGGAAGCCGCGCCGAAAACTTCGGAAAGCTCTTCTCCGATCGCGACAGCCTCGGCAAACATGCTTAATACGTTGCATCCTTCGCCCGCTTTTATAAGTCTGCCGATGAATTTTTCGTCCGCTTTGACTTTTTCGTACTCTTTTTTCATTCCCGCTTCGCGCAGCAGGCGGGTGAGATGAGTCAGTACGTATTCGTCGAGCGCGTCGACGCCGTCCGACTCGTAAAGGCCGAAGCACGCTTCGGCGAGGTCGTATAAGCCGTCGGCTTTCGAGGTGTGATACCTGCCCGCTCCCTTCGTGTCGAGCCATTCGGCGAACGAGCGGTGGAACGCCGTGATACAGCCGTCGACCTCCGTAAGAAGCGTCGACAGCGGAGCGATGAACGCGTTGTACGCGTTCTGCCGCCAGCCCGTAAGAGATTTGAGAGTCTCAACGGGCAAAGGGTCGGGCGACGAGGCGATCATGCCGAGCGGTCTCTGCCAGAAGCCTTCGAAATTGAGGATATTGCCGCGCCTGTCCTGATATTCGAACTTTTTGCGGTCGAGCGTATCAAGAAACAGGGCTGACATGCCTCTCGGCAGCTTATACGTCACGAGATCGGCGCTCGGATCGTTTTGCAGATCTTCAAGTATATTGTCGCATACCTTTTCGGCGTAGGCAAAAAGACCTTCGTCCGCTTCTTCCAAACGTTTGTAAAACTCCTCCGCGCCCGCTCTGTTTTCAAGCGCTTTGCCGAGCCGTTTTTCGTAATACCTGCGAAGGTCGTTTTCGTTATCGCTGCCGAAATCCTCGAAATCGACGGACGGATATTCTTCGAAGCGTTGTTCGATCTGCGGTTCTCTTCTCGCGGTTATCAGTATCCTTATCCACGGCGCGAGCTGATCTGCGTATTCCGTGACGAACCGCGCTAGCTCGCCGGTCTTTACTTCGTCTATCGCGTCTATCAGCACGATCATATTCGGGTGACCGCCGTCGATAGTATTGCCGAGCGGACCGGATATGAGATTTGCGAATCTGTCCGCTCCGCCGTCCGGCGTGAAATTGCCGTCGGAAAACAGCGAGAGCAGTCTGCCGCGGTATTCGGGTATCCTCATCGCGAGCTTGTACGCGAGCCACGATATTATGCTGTTGGTCTCGCTGTACTCGCCGCTCTGCCAGTCGCAGGCAAACGCCGCGGCTATGCTCGGATTGTAGTGCTGCAGATGCGCGGCGAACATCGACTTGCCCGAGCCGGGTTTGCCGTAGAGCATCATTATCCGCGCGCCGTTTTTATCATAGAGCCATTCGTTTATCTTTTCCGTCAGCCACTCTCTGCCGACTATCTCGCGCCCGACGAGACGGTCGAACTTCTGCGCGCGGCTTACCGTCGGCAAAGCGAGCCTTTTGCGCAGCTCGGAAAGCTCGCGGCTGTAGCTTTCAACCTCGTCGCTTTGAAGCATCGCGACGATCATATCTGCTTTTTCGTTTACGTATCTTTCGTATTCTTCTTCGTCTTTCTCGTGGTCGGGGTAATCGCTCATATCCGCCCACTGATATTCCGCCGCCGCGGGAGGGGGAGCCGCCGGATCGTCGGGGTCGTAGGGTATGAAATTGCCGTTTCTGTCCACCTCTTCGAGCAGTACGCTCTTTATCATTCCGTGCTTCGACGATATCGCTATCGCGAGCTCGTCGAGACATACGCCGCGTTCTCTTGCCGAATAGCGCGACAAAAACGCCATGACTCCGTACGACTCTTCTATCCCCGACGCGATCTCCCGCCGCCAGTTCACGCCCTCGCGCAGTCTTACGTGATCTATCCACACGCCTGTTTTATATCCCGATCTTTCTTCGACCGCTTTCGCGAGCCGTCTCACGAAACCGGCGTGACGGTCGTGACCGTAGCTGACGAATATCTGCCTGAATACGTTGCCGCACCGCCGGCATTCGCTGTCGAGGCTGTTCTCTTTACGTATGATATCGGACGATTTACATTTCGGACATTTCATATTTCATCCCCCCGTATTCTGTCTTTTGACATCATATCACACTTTTTCCGGCAAAACAAGACGTACGGCTTATTTTATAAAAAATCTTTTTATTTACAAAAAAAATCAAAAAAGGTATTGACAAATCGCTTTTTTTGTGATATTATGTGTTTTACCTCTGTGTGAGGTTCTTTTTTCGTGCAAAAAAAACGCGAAAACTCAACAGAGGGAGGTACAATCTTCGGCGGCGTGCTGTTCCATCTCGCAGACAAGCCGTCAAATCTAAACGGGAGGTGCCGTCATATGAGAGATAAGATCACTCTTGCCTGCACAGTCTGCAAGCAGAGAAACTACGACACAAAGAAAAACAAGAAAAACGATCCCGACAGACTCGAAATGAACAAGTACTGCAGATTCTGCCGCAAGCACACTCTGCACAAAGAAACCAAGTAAGAAAACGGGAGGTTCCTTATGGCAAACGAACCGAAAGCTTCCGCCAAGACGGAAGTACAGGACAGTCAGAAGGCTAAAAAGCCCGGATTCTTCAGTCGCGTCGGCGGTTTTCTGAAAAGCTGCAAAGGCGAAATGAAAAAGATCACGTGGCCCACGCCCAAACAGACGGCGAAAAACACTGGCATCGTTCTCGCGACGATGGCTGTCGTCGGCGTGGTAGTCATACTGCTTGACCTTTTCTTCGCACAGCTGATCTCGCTGCTGAATTCGATCGGAGGCTGACCGTCTTCACAGACGATGCGCGTTGTTATGCGGTCGACGCGCTGGCAACATTCTTACCGCATAAAGAAAGAGGCTTGCTATGATGGATGATTATTCCCCCGAGCCTAAATGGTATGTTGCGCATACCTACTCGGGTTACGAGAACAAAGTCAAAGACGATATTTGCAAGATCGTTGAAAACAGAGGGCTTTCCGACGTCGTTACCGACGTGAGGATACCGCTCGAAGTTACCGAAGAGGTGGTCGGTGACGAAGTCAAACGGCACGAGTCAAAGATCTTTCCGAGCTACGTTCTCGTCAAAATGGTAATGAACGATTTCACCTGGCACATCATCAGAAATATACGCGGCGTTACCGGCTTTGTCGGACCGGGATCGAAGCCCGTTGCTCTGACCGACGCCGAGGTCGCTTCTCTGCATCTCGAAGACGAAGAGAGCGAGATCGTCGTTCCCGAAAAGAAGCCGACCGCGTTCGGTTTCAACGTCGGAGATACCGTCAAGGTGCGCGAAGGTCTCGGCATATCCGAGATCACGATAACGGAGATACTCGCCGCCGAAAACAAGGTAAACGGTACCGCGATGATGTTCGGACGTGAAGCTCCGTTCACACTTGATATCGAAGATCTGATATTGGAGTAAGTCATTTGCGCGTATGAGTCTGCTGCTTGTGCGCGCGTGGGAGGAAGATAAATTTTTTGAGATCTTCCGATTAAAACCACATTTGGAGGTATAAAATGGCAAAGAAAATCGTAGCTTACGTAAAGCTCCAACTGCCGGCGGGCAAAGCGACTCCCGCTCCCCCTGTCGGTCCGGCGCTTTCTCCTCACGGAGTCAGCAGCCCCAACTTCACAAAAGAGTTCAATGAAAGAACGAAAAACGACATCGGTCTGATCATCCCGGTCGTCATCACGATCTACGCTGACCGCACGTTCACGTTCATCACCAAAACTCCGCCCGCAGCCGTTTTGATCAAAAAGGCTTGCGGTCTCGAATCAGGTTCAGCCACACCCAACAAGACCAAGGTCGCCACTATCACCAAAGAACAGGTCCGCAAGATCGCCGAAACGAAAATGCCCGACCTCAACGCCGGTTCGATAGAAGCCGCCATGAGCATGGTCGCAGGTACCGCCCGCAGCATGGGCGTCACCGTCGTAGACTGAGAGGAGGCAGAACGATGTTCAGAGGAAAAAAATATAAAGACAGCGCTAAGCTGATCGACCGTACGAAACAGTACGACGAAAAAGAGGCTTTTGATCTTATAGTTCAGACAGCCAAAGCGAAATTCGACGAGACCGTCGAGGCGCACATCCGTCTCGGCGTTGACAGCCGTCACGCTGACCAGCAGGTCAGAGGCGCTATCGTTCTTCCTAACGGCACGGGCAAAACGGTCCGCACGCTCGTTTTCACGAAGGGCGACAAGGTTGACGCCGCTCTCGCAGCCGGCGCCGACTACGTAGGCGCGGAAGATTACGTCGCAAAGATCACAAAAGAGAACTGGTTCGAATTCGACGTCGTTATCGCATCTCCGGATATGATGGGCGTCATCGGCCGTCTCGGTAAAATACTCGGTCCGAAAGGCTTGATGCCTAACCCGAAGGCCGGCACCGTCACTCCCGACGTCGCCCGCGCGGTAAAGGAAGCAAAAGCCGGTAAGATCGAATACCGTCTTGACAAAACCAACATCATCCACTGCCCGATCGGCAAAGTTTCGTTCGGCGCGGACAAACTGATGGAGAACTTCGACGCTCTTATGGGCGCGATCATCAAGGCGAAACCGGCAGCCGCCAAAGGCCAGTATCTCAAGAGCGTCTGCGTCGCTTCGACGATGGGCCCCGGCGTAAAGATAAACAGCGCAAAGATAGGCAACTGAGTCTATGATAAAAGAGAGACGCTCCGGCGTCTCTTTTTTAATGTGTGAAACAAGAATGATGAATGATGATGCGCTTCGCGCGATTATGAGCGCTCCGCACATGAAATCACGCTTGTGCGGAATTCTCAATTCTCAATTTTCCGTTCTCGATTTTCAAATGATGCGTCACTTGACGCACAGCGTCATTCATCATTCCCCGTATCCGTTTCCCGGCCGATGTAATCGGGGGAGGAATCGACGCTCGATCTGAAGATCAGCCCGCCTTTTTTGTTATATCCCGAATAAACCGTTTCATAATAATACCATTGAGCACTAACATAGGAAGGCATATGCTCGTACACGCCCGTCGCGTTAGTCGAGACGATCATATAAAATTCACCGTAATCGATCAAAGCATATGGTCTGCCCGCGTCAAAATCTTCAAAAAGCGGATCGTCTCTGTAAACGGTTTTGCCGTCGAGAAAGCCGATGATATCTTTGTCGTAATAGGAGTAATTGTCGTCAGACGTCATACGTTTCTTCGTGATATTCAGATCGGTATCGAGCTCGACCTCCCAATGATCGGCGTATCTGTTGCCTTTTTTGTTTTCAAAATCGCCGTCGTTCGACTGCGCGTTTATATAGAGAGCAAAACCGTCTTCGTTTTCTTTCACGTATCCGAGCCAGTCGAAATCGCTACCGCCGATCATCCTGCTTTTTATAACGCTGCCGTCGCCGGGATCGAGCATTGCGGCGTAAACGTCGGTAATTGAGCCGACGCCGCGCCGTTTGGTCTCGGGTTTCTCCCGCGTGCCGAAAAAGTAATATTTACCGTCTTTTTCAAAGCAGCTTCCGAGCGCAAGACCTTCGACCTCAAGCGCGGTTTGCCATATAAGCCCGCCGTTTTTATCGCACCTGACAACGTATGAAGTCATGCCGCCGTCGCTTGCCCAGACCGACGGATCGTAACTGTACTGTATGTCGGAAAAACCGAGTACGAAAAGAAAACCTCCGTCCGAGCAGAACGTGAACGTCTTCACATTGTGCGCGTCTCTTGCGTCGGTTTCATACGAGGCGAGCTCTGCACCGTAAAGATCGAGCATTTCGACGCGGTATTTTACGGTATGTGATTCTTCATCGCGGTCCGTCTTCCGTGATTTGAGCAGCCTGTCGGGACCGGCGCTCACGCCGGAGAAAACGTTGTTTTTTATTATGTCCTCAAATTCCGCCGGTACGTCGCCGACTTTTTCGACCGCGTGCAATTCTTCGTCATATAACAACGGATTCGCATTCGGATTTTTAACGCAGCCGGAAAGCAGTATCAGCATGACGGTCAGTATAAGTATAGTCCTTTTCATCTTTTCTCCTTTTCCGTTCACACCGCGTTTGTGAGGAGCACGTACGCGATAAATACGGCGAGTACGGAAAACGCGACAGCCGCTGCCGCCGTGATTTTTTCAAACGTAAGTATCCTCTGTACGCGCGTTTTTATTTTTGCGCCGCCGAAAGCCGACACGAACACGTTTTTGCCGGCCGCACTCGATACCAGAGTAAGCGCGTATTCCTTTCTTTGTTCCGCGTTCAGCTTTTCAAGCACCGTCTCGTCGCATGATATTTCAAGATCGGCTAAAAAGCATTTAAGAAAGATCCATATAAGCGGATTGAACCAGTGTACCGCGGTAAAGATGATCGCCGCGGCGCGCATAAAGTTGTCGAACCGTTTTATATGAGCGTTTTCGTGCGCGAGAATATAATCAAGATCGTCTCTGTGTTCATAAGATACGGGTATGATTATCCGAGGGAAAAACACGCCGTATACGGCGGGCGACGTTATCTTATCCGATGAAAACAGATTATCTTTGATATGTTTTGCGTCGCGCAGTTCTCTCAGCGTGACCGTATATACCGCTGAGAAGAATATGATCATCGCAAGCGCGGCCGAGAGCCATACGACCGACGATACGGAGAACACGCCGGCAAGCAGATCGGTCTTATAAACAAACGGGCTGTAGCTTTCTGCCGCGTCGACGCAATTCATCAAAGATACGCCGTCGTATACGATAACCGTCTTCGCCCGCAGGACGGAAAACAGCGATATGATACCGTATTTTCCGTTTATTCCGAACGGTACGGTCAGCCTGATGAAAGGGATCAGCCACAGGAACGTTATAAACCGCCTCGGCAGTTTTTTTATCATTCTGACAAGCAAAATCATGATCCCCGACACCGACGCGGTGATACTCATACTGAGAAGCCAGTAGAAAACCTCGCTCAGCATACTTACCTCTTATCTATCATTTCACGCAGTTCTTCAAGCTCCTCATCCGTCATATCACGGTCTTCGAGCAGAGCCGAAAACAGCGCTTTTTTCGAACCGCCGAACAGTTTTTCAATAAGACCTTTCGTCTCGGTCTTACGCACTTCGTCTTTCGATATCAGAGACGTGCAGACGAAGTCGGGTTCCTCTCTTTTAACGTAACCTTTACCGATCAGTTTTTTGATAACGGTGTAAGTCGTGTTCTTGTTCCAGCCTATATTTTTCTCTGCCGTCACGCTCAGTTCTTTCGCGCTTACGGGTTCAAGCTCCCAGATAAGCTCCATGATTTTCATTTCGCTGTCAAACAGTTTCATTTTCAGCCTCCGTACTATCGCTATAGTCTATACTATCACAATAGTCCGGGCTTGTCAAGCGTTTTCATAAATTCTTTACAAATGAAATTCTCAGCCGCACAATCCGGATATTGCAAAACTGACGGAAATGTGGTACAATGCAGAAAAACGCAAAGAGGTCTGTTATGACGGAAAAAAATAAAATAATACTTGATATAATAAAAGAAGCCGGCGCTATAATGCGTTCGGCGAAGATGGACGACGGGCTTATCCGCTCGAAAGCGGGCACGTTCAATTTCGTTACCGAGTACGATTCGAAGATACAGAGATTTCTCGAAGATGAGCTTTCGGCTTTATATCCCGACGCCGTGTTTTTTGCCGAAGAAGACGGCGAAGACAAGTCGGGATTAGGCGACGGATATACTTTCATAATAGACCCGATAGACGGCACGAGCAATTTCATACACGGATATTCCGACAGAGCCGTATCAGTCGGTCTTTTATACCGCAAAAAACCGTATTTCGGCGCGGTATATCTTCCCTATACCGACGAGCTTTTTTACGCGGAAAAAGACTGCGGAGCGTACCGCAACACAGAGAGGATACGCGTAAGCGAAAAGGATCTCGGCAGTTCTCTTACCGCCTTCGGCACCTGTCCTTACGACCGCGACAAACTCGGGCAAAAAGTGATGGATCTCGCGTACGAGCTGTTCATGCACTCGACGGATCTGCGCAGATGCGGTTCCGCCGCGTCGGACCTTTGCGCCGTCGCCTGCGGACGGCTCGGCTGTTTCTGCGAGCTTGTTCTCTCCCCCTGGGATTACGCCGCGGGTTCGCTCATCGTCAAAGAAGCCGGCGGCTCGGTCACGCGCCTCGACGGTTCGCCGATATCGTATTCAGAGCGCTGCCCGATACTCGCGTCGAACGCCGTCTGCAAAGACGAAGCGATAAGCTTACTGTCAAAATTCGTTTGAAAGGGCCGTCAAACGCCGAGTGTTCTTAAGGACACTCGGCGAACGATGTGTTCCGCTGACAGCGGAACGTGATGTACGGCTGCGCCGAATAATGCGCCCTTCGGGCATGATGTGCGCCGTCCCAAGGGGTCCCCGGCGAATCGCGAATAGCGATTCGTGGGGATTGGGTCGGCGCGTGAGCGGAACACATCACATCATTTTGCGGCAAAGCCGCAAAA
>JAEEGL010883194.1_pt1 | contig 10529 bp, 4 predicted proteins | sample 9134231 | NCBI WGS metagenome assembly JAEEGL01 (sample SAMN16246548, study PRJNA631951) | gut metagenome | biome: gut microbiome; feature: rumen; material: fiber-attached | host: Bos | place: Iran: Karaj | collected 2018-10
CACCCGTCAGCGCAGGCACCGTGACGGGCGTGTACGGCGCCACATCGCCCACGTCGAACACCGTACCCGGACCGAACGCGACCGCGCCGCCGAAGGTGGGAAGACGATACGCCGCCGGATCGACCTCAGCCTTCCCGGCCAGCGTTGGACGCAAAAACGACCCGTCGCCCGGATCGAGGAACTTCACGTAGTTCGCGCTGTTCGTCACGCACCGCGCCTGCCAGTCCACGCCGACGCCGAAGTCATACGGCCAACCCAAAGCTGAATTGTTGATTTTCGGACCTGCAGTGGCATTCCAGCTGTTACCCATGTAAAGGAAGAATGTCTTCCAACCGGCAGTAAGTGTAACAGGCGGTCCTACGTAGAGGCGCGAATAGCCGATTACGGCATTATTATGTAGAGCGTCCTTGTTGTCATCCACATTCACAACGACCGTTCCGCCAATGGCAAGATAGGTGTAGCGCGCAATGGCAGAAACGAAGTTACAGGTCACCTGATCCCCCTCTTCGCCAGGAATGCGGACATAGCCCGTGTAATAGTGCGTCTGGTAATGATTTGGCGAGCCATCTACTCCGGTCGTCGTTGGCCAATACTTATAGGCAAAGGAGGCACCTTCCGGCTCAACGGCATAGAATGGAACATTTGCTGGAATCGTTGAGGATCTCGATCCGGTCGTCCCCCAGCGGTAATACCAGTTGAGACCTGTCGGTACGTCCGGCACACGCGTGCCGAAGCGGAGCGTACCTCCCTGCACGTCTGTCGCGCCCAGCACGCGGAAAGGACCGTAGATCGTCAGCGCGTCCGACCCCGTCTTCGTAAGTGACTTGAACGTACCCTTCACGAGCAAGGGCGTACCCGTCACGGAGGTACGTCCATCTGCATAAACGTCCGGTAAGTCCACGACGCGGACATTGAACACACCCAGCTGCGCGTTGCTGATGCGAATCGGCGCGCCGTTCGATGGAACGACGGCAAACGGTACCGTGTACGTGAGGCCCGCCGTCGTGGTCTTCACCAGAGAAACGCCACCCGTCACGACGCCGGCGACAGCCCCGACCTTCCCCGTCACGCTCACACCTCCGGCGAACGTGTTGTTCGTGTTGGAGAACTGGATGTAACCTCCGCCGAAACCGAAGAAACCTCCCACGCCGGAAACGAGCGCAGAAAGGTTGAACACGCGCCCTTCCTTGTCAAACTGAACAGTCGTATCGCCATCCACCGTCACGGCGCCGCTCCACCGATTCATGTTTGTGATTTCCCCCGGCTTGTGGGTCCCGTTTTGGCCAATCTCGACGCTTGCGCCCTCCTTCAGCCAAAGTGTGCGCAACTGTTCATTTTGGACATTCTGCAGATAGAGCCGCGCCCCCGGCTCGACCGTCACCGATTGCGCCGCTGAACCTGTTCCTGTTTGACTCTCGAACCCGAACCTCCCGCTTTCCACCTCCACGCTGCCAGGGTTGCTTATGGACGTGGCTACGAAGCGGAACATCACATTGGCATTCATCGCAACGGTGACGGTGTGGCTGTTGCAGTTGACCGAGCCATAACGGAACTCCAGCGCCTTGGTCCCGGTCACGCGAATGTCGCCGTCGAGCGTGATGCCGCCCTTCGCGGCGAAATTATAGCAGTCGTTGTCCGTCTGGCGAATAACACCGAGATTGTTGTAGCCCGTTCCCTTCAAGTGAAACGCCTCCGATCCGGTTGCAGGGTTATTGTCACCTGTCGGCGCACTACGCGTGGACCAGACGGTGCCGCCGTCCACGTAGGTGATGCCATTCGTCGTACCGAATGCCGCCCTGTCCGTGGCCTTGTACTGTCCGTCGAGGATGTAGATGGCGTTCGTGTAGTCGGCCATGACGGCACCGACCACGAGCGTGCCCGCGCCTGCCTTCGCGAACGGATAGGTCGCGTAATCCTCGCTCATCATCGTCGCCACGTCCTCCGCCGTGAGCGTGTACGTCTCGTTCTCCGGCACGGTGAACACGTACTTGCCGTCGACCACCTCGCACGTCGGCGCGGGAAACGCGCCAATTGACGCCATCAGGCACACGGGGACGAATATCTTCTTGAACATCGACTATTCTCCTTAAGGGCGTAAAATGAATGCTTGTATTTTACCCCGCCCCCGTTCGTTTTGTCAATTGCGAATTCGCCGCAACGGGCGAGACTTGTCCCAGTATGCGGCAAGGGCGAGGGCGCCCTTGCTACGTAGGCAGGGCGCGATTGCTACGTAGGCAGGGCGCGATTGCTACGTAGGCAGGGCGCCATTGCTACGTAGGCAGGGCGCCCTCGCCCTGCCGCCCGGCGAGAGTGACGCCGGTGCGCTTACCTGACAATCAGCGTCGTGCCGGTGAAACGATGCAACCAGTAACCGGCCTGGCCATCGACCGTCCCCTTTACCACCGAGCCGATGCCCGTCACGTTCACGGACGCGAAATCGCCTTCGCACGTACCATATGATATGAGCGGATAGCGTCCGTCCTTCTCCAGCGCCGACGCGTCCACCTCCAGCGTCGCGCCCGGACCGATCGTCAGGGCGCCCGAGACCGTCACGGTTCCGAATCCCTGCGTCGATCCCGCGAACTTCACCTTCGCCGCGAGGTCCGCGCCGCCCGTGAGCGCCGCCGGCGTGTTCGTGAGCGTCATCGCCGCCGCAGTCACCGTGCCGCTTGGCCCCACCTCCAGCGTGCCTTCGCCGTCATACGACAGCCACAGCGTCCCATCCGTTGCGAACGACCCGCCCGCCACGCGCAGCAGACCCTTCGCGCAGTGGTTCGTCACGGGACAGACCGTGTAGAGGCTCACCGGCTTGTGCACCAAGAGGTTCGTCGTGATGCCGCCCACGAAGATGTCACTCGTCGCGGACGTCGTGCCGTTGGAAATGACGTACCGTCCCGTGCCGCCCCACGCGCCCACGATCATCTGGTGTCTGCTCCCCGGCTTGTGGCAGATATCGCCGCCTGTCTGCAGCACGTCGCCCTCGCCCACGCCGAGTCCGACGCTGAAGTAGTGCCCGATGTTCGTCACCGCGCCGCCGTGCACGTTGAGGATGCCGCGGAACAGGCCGGGACTGGTGAGGCTCGAGCAGTTGCCCGCGCCGACCGTGAGACCGTGCATCGTATCGCCGCCATTCGTGTTGTTGGAGTTGAGCAGCCGGCCGCCCGTCACGGTCACCACGCCGGTGGGGAAGAGTTTCGCCCGTGCCGTGATGCCGTTCTCGCCCATTTTCACACCACGTCCCTTGCCTTGCACGAGGCCCGCCGAGATGTTCAGCTCCCCGTATCCGTTGCCCATGCCCACCGCCAGAGAATTGGCGAAGATGAACGACTTCGACGAGTTCCAGTCCATGATCGTGTGCCCGCGGTGGTCGCTGTCGCCCATCATGAAATATGTGTTTTTCTCCGAAATCGCGATGCTGGCGTCGTCATCGACCGTAATGCGGCACGTCTCGCCCGCATTGGGGAAGAAGTAGAGATAGGCCCAACCCTCCAACGGGGTCCACGTCGGCGCGATGCTGATGCTGGAACTGCCGGAGAGTCGCACGTCGCCCGCACCGAAGACGCAGCTGACATTCTTGAGAATCATTCTTGACGAACCGGACATGTCGAGGTTGCCGCCGTCCACGAGCGTGAAGCGCGGCATCGTCGATTCCGAAGCATAAGTGGGCGCGGTCACGGAGAGCGTTCCGCCCGTCATCTCGATCCGTCCGCCCTTCTCCGCCTGGATGGCGTGCTCGGACCCGACCGGATTGATGTTCAACGTGCCGGACGCAATGGAGAGGCAACCCGTGCATCCTTCATACCCGCTCATGCGGAACGCACCACAGAACGGATCAAGCGTAACATCTCCGCCATTCAGGCTGAATTTTCCACCCTCCGTGATGTCGACCGTGTAGGCGCTGTCCGTACGCGTGCCGCCCGTCCCGTCGAACGTGACCGTTGCCCCGGCCTGCACGGCCAACTCCCCGCCTTTTCCGACCGTCAGGACACCGTTGCGCGACAACAGCGACCCGCCCAACGGAACCGTCACGCGGGCATTGCGGATGGTCAGGTTGGTGAGCGCCGGCACCGAATGCGGCAGCACGAGGTCGAGGTTACCCGATCCAGACGCGATGAACGCGGACGCCATCGTGTTCGGAACGCCACCGCTCCAGTTGGCGCCGTCCAACCAATCGCTGGAGGACGCGCTCGTCCACGCCGTCGCCCGCACCGTCCGCATCAGGCGCGCCGCGTCGGCCGCCGCGTTAATGCGCACTTCGCCGCCAGAGAGCAACCGACCATAGAGCCGAAACGAATGGAAATCTCCCTTGAAAATCATGGTGTCACGATAACCTTCTCCTCCGATGTAGAACGGCGACTGACCGAGACTCCCCGTTACGTTGTCGGTGCCATGATAGCTCATGGCACCATTCTTGTAGACAGACTGCAGGCTGGGAGCAGATACGACGGAGAAGACCGCCGACTCGTTTTGGTTATGGGTGACAAGTTTCGTCAGATTCGGGCGGTTGTTGTAGTAGAGACGAATGCAACCGTTCTGACGTTCCACATTGAAACCAGGACTTGATGATGACTGAAGACCCCCAAAATACACAGATCGTCGAGATGAAGCATCCGCCGTACGGGAAGCGAATTCCATGGAAAATGTCTTGGAGGCAATCACCGTGCCCACATTGACAGTGCCGTTACCGTCGACAGCGACCGGTCGACCATTGGTGTTCACGTTGTTGCTCCAGCCCGTATCAGTCCAGCTAACGACAGATGTATCCACTCGGCCATCGTTACCATTACCGGAGAGATCCTTCCACGTGGTGGCGGTGGCGACGTGCTGTCCGAAGCCCGCATTGTCGTAGCCATCAAACCACGCCACCAGACCGTTGGTCGCGTACTGTCCCTGCGCCGTGAACGTCGGCGAGACGCCGCCGGCCAAACGGAATACGGCGAAGAGCGACACCGGACCCGAGCAATCGACTGTCACCTCCAGGCCGTTGCTTGACGTGATCGCATCCGTATCGCCCTCCCAACCCACGAACTCGTACCCGGCGTCGGCCACCGCCGTAAAGGTCAACGAGACGGACGAGGCGTCCTGCACGATGTTCGTCGTGAACGTCGCCGCTGCGGGACCGTCGCCGAGGCAGATCGTACCGCCAATGGCAGAGACCAACACGGACTTCAACAGATTGCCCTGTTCGTCGAACGACCAGCCGGACGGCAGCGAGAGCGTCGCCGGATCTGCGCCGCGGAAGCGCACCGCGTCAACGGCCGAGTTGACCGACAGCTCCTCCGTCGTCAGCACACGGTTGTACAGGCGGAAGGCATGGCATGTGCCGATGAAAGGAAACTGGTTGTTGCCTTCTCGGGCGGCGTCACCGCCAATCACGCTGTCGCACGTCGTATTGCGGTACACTATCTCCCTGTTGTTCGAGGTGGTGAGCGTACCTTGGACGCCGTTCTTCCATAGACCGCGTTCGGTCGGTGCCGCAGTGAAGGCCAGCGTGGCCGAGTCGCCGTTGGGGAACGTGGTCGCCTGCGTCGTGTACTGGTTCAGCGTGTTGCTGCTGGCGAGCGAAACGTAGAAGTGCAGGCGCAAAGCGTTTGGCGTAGTACCGCTGTTGGCCGTGTACTCGAAGTTGACGCTCGGCTTATAGGCGTATTGCCCGAACATCGTGGCGCGTGCCGTGCTCCCGCGCGTGCCGGTGAACTCCATCGTGAACGTCTCCGACCCGGTGACGGCGGCAAGGCCCGATCCCACAGAGATCGGCTTTGCGACGGGCGCCGCCGACGTATTCACCCAGCCGTTCGCCACCCATGTGAGGCCATCGCCCACCGTTCCGTCGTTGCCGTGGCCGGTGAGGTCCACCCACGTGGTTGCGTTCGGGTCGTGCACGCCCGCCCCAGCGTTCTCGATGCCGTCGTAGCACGCCACCAGCCCCTTTTGGATGTACGAAAATGCATTCACTCCATCGGCATGCGCCGAGAAGACCGCGCTTGCAGCGAACGCCACCGCGCAAACGCTGGACAGCCGCCGTGCCAGAATCAACTTTCCACGCATTCGTGATTTCCTCCTTGAAATTGCTGTCGGTATTTTATCATTTACGTGCTGTTCCATTCAATAGTAAATTTCTGCGACAACAAGCCAAGGGCGCATCCGCGAAACCGCATCATTCGAGGTTGCTGACGGTAAAGCCGGCAGAGGCTGTTACGCCGTCCGCAGTCGTGCAGGTAACGACGTGCTTGCCGATCACGGGCGTCCAGACGAACGGCGCGTCGCCGACCGTCTCGCCGCGCGGCTTGCCGTCCACGAACCACCATAACCGCCCATCCGACGTGTTGCCCGCCACCGTGCAAACCACCCTCTGCTGGTCTATTCCCTGCACGAGATGGAACTCCGCGCCGTCAGCAGGCTTCACAATCGCAAGCCTAGCCGCCTTCTTCGCCGTCCCGGCGAATGCCGAGATGAAGTCGTCCTGACGCGCCACCACCTCACCGTCTGGCCCGCGGCGATGAATACCGCAGAGCGCCGTGGAGGAACGCCCCTTCAGCGCGCGGCCATCCTCAGTCTTCGGACATTCCGGCGCCGCCGGCAGCCCGCTCGCCGCGCACACCCGCCTAGTCACGACTTCCGGCGACGGCGCGTACCACGGCCCGTCATTCGCGGGATACAACCCCCGCGCGAGTTCCCACGCGAACGGCGCGGCCGCCACCGCGCCGACCACCGTGGTGTCGCCGAAACCCCCTTCCTTGTGTCCGCACCATACGCCCACCACGTACTCGGGGTTCCACATCACCGTCCAGGCGTCGCGGTAGGCGGCCGACGTGCCCGTCTTCCACGCGAAGCGCGACGTCCTAACGTCAGCGGTGTGCCCGAACGCGGTAGACGCGCGCTCCTCACCCGACAGGATGTCCGTGACGAGCGAGCAAGCCCCCTCGGAGAACACTCGCAGCGGCGGGCGGTTCGTGGCGGCGACGAGCTCACGCTCGAGCGCGCACGGTTCAATCCACGTACCGCCGCGCGCGATGCATCCGTACGCGCCCACAAGCTCCACGAGCGACACCTCCACGTTTCCGATCGCCATACCGAGGCCGAACGTGGCGTCGGCGTCCGAAAGATGGTGAAGCCCGAGGCTCCTGAGGAGCGTTCCGAAGCGCCGTACGCCCACGCGCTGCAGAAGCTGCACGAACGGCAGGTTGAGGGAGAGGACGAGCGCGTCCGAAAGCTTCACCACGCCTCGGTACGACGCGTCGAAGTTCGCGGGGGCGTAGCCTCGGTACGCCTTCGGCACGTCCGCGAGCCGCTCGTCCGGCGACACGAGCCCGCCGTCGAGCGCGAGCGCCGTCAGAAACGGCTTGAGCGTGGAGCCCGCCGGACGCGGCGCGAGAGCTGTGTTCACCTGCCCCGCCTTCTTGTCGAAATAGTTCCCCGAGCACGCGAGAGCTCGCACGGCGCCCGTACGCACATCCATCACCACAACCGCCGCCGAGACGCCGCCTGCGGCAGCAGTATCGACCACCAGGCGGGCCCGCGTCTGAAGGTCCGCGTCCAGCGTCGTCCGCTCGTCGCCGTGCGCAACGCCGGCGCGCTCGGCGCGTCGCTGCGCCCAGTCGCAGAAGTACGGTTCCTCGAACGGACGCGGCCCGCGCTTGATCTCTGGCCTTGACTTCTTCGCCGCCTCATGCTGTGCCGCATCGATCATGCCGAGCGCGAACATCCGCCCCAGCACATACTCGCGCCGCTTGAGTGCGCGCTCGAGATGGCGGTCTGGACGGAACCTCGAGGGACACTGCACCATGCCCGCCAGAAGCGCAGCCTCTCCAATGCCGAGATCCTTCGCCCTCTTGCCGAACCAGCCGTTCGCCGCCGCCTCCACTCCCATGAGGTTCGAACCGAACGGCGCCCGGTTGAGGTACTGCGAGATGATCCACATCTTGTCGCGCTTGCGCTCCGTCTGCATCGCGCGGAACGCCTCGACGTACTTCCAGGCGAGATTGCGCGGATGCGGACGAAAGAGCCGCGTGGCCTGCATCGTGATCGTCGAGGCGCCGGAGATGCGCCGCAGGGACGTAACGTTCTGGAAGCAGGCGCGAAGGACGCTAGGCACGTTCACTCCGGAATGGCTGTAGAAGCGCCGGTCCTCCGAGGCGATGAGCGCCTTGACGATCCAGTCTTCAGGTGCCGCGTGGTAGTACGGGCGGCAGTCTGTGTCGTCCTTTCCGAGCGAAACGCGCAACACTTTCCCCGCGTCGTCGCGCAGCACCAGCCCGCCAGGATAGTCCTCCGCATCCTCCAAGTGCGGATCAATCAGCAGCCACGACAAGCCGAAAACGACGGTTACCGCCGTCGCCATCCAGACTAAAAGCCATGCCATCCGCCTAATGAAAGCCATGCGGATAGTATAGCATACCCGTTTTATGGCCTGCAGTGTTCTCCGTGAATATTACACGGTGATAAATCCGGCGACGTCCGGCGACGTCGCATCCGTCTGGTTGCCTACGGGCGGAGCGGCGCGGAAACTGCCGACGATCTTTGTCCAGACTTCAAGCGTGGAGACGAAGCGCTCGGCCTCGGCGAAGAAGGAATCGCCGTCCAGAGCCTTGCACTGCAGCACGCGGCAGAGGGCGAAATGGCCAGTCTCAGGATTGAGCGAGAGCGTCGCGCCGCCCGTACCGCCAAAGAGATGGTTTGCCTCCATCATGATCTTGTAGAGGTCGTCAAGCCTTTCCGGCGGCGGCTCGCCGAGGTCGCCGACGAGGGCGATGGCATCCAGCTCATGGAGGTTGCTGATCGAGATAAGAAGCTCGTCCGCCTCGAAGGCACAGGAGCCGTCGGCATCGAGCTCGAGTCCGATGCCGATCTTTTCGCCGAATGACTTGATGATTTCTGTCGCTTCCATTGTCTTTTGCTCTTGTTTTCTTTGCCTGTCAGAAGATCGCAAGGATGTCCGCGCAGGTGGGACCGAGGCGGTCAATGTCCTCTTCGGTGATCGCTCGCACCACCTGCTTGCCGTTCTCGACGAGAGGCTCGATCATGCCCATCTTGTTCAGCGTCATGATTGGGCGGACCTGCCCGACGAGCGCCTTCTTGACCGCTCCCGCGAGCTCCTCCCACCCGCTCGCGCCGCCAGGGATCTTGGAGTTTGCTACCCTCATCTCCTCGTAGATGCACTTGTCGAGGTTCGTGCCCTTGTCATGCTCCGCGACGTCCTCGACGGCTTTTTCCGCTTCCGTGAAGAGCCCGATGCTCTTGCGGATCTCGTCAGGACGGCTCGCTTTGGCATCCATGCACGCGCCCGCGTCGGTGTAGATCGCGTCGATGAACTGATCAAGCTTGCCAGCCTCCTTGGCGTCGAGGTAGAGGTCGATGGCGCTCTGCACGTAGAGCGTGATCGTCGTACGTATGTAGCCTTTGAGGATGTTGAGGTCTTCCTCTGTCTTGATCTCTCGCGGGATGTTCTTGTATAGCTCCACGTGGAAGAGGCCATTGAACGAACTTGACTCGCCTATCCACTTGGCAAGGGTACCCTTCGTGGGCATGGGAATGCCCTTGTAGTCCCTTGGACCGGCCTTCGGATCCTTGATCACGTAGCGCGCCACGCCTTCGTTGCTCTTGTCCGAAAGCTCGTTGCCGATCCACTCGTTGTTTTCGACAATTAGCCCCTCGAAGTCCTTCTCGAGAAATTCCAGGCACAGTCCAACGTGCTCGAAATAGAAGCCCAGCCTCTCGTTGCGCGCGGAATTCGCGTTCATGATCCTGATGTCCTCCTTGATCGCCCCGAGCTTCGCAGAGTAGTCCTTCGCGTCGAACTCGCCGCGGCCCATCACCGTCGCCTTCGTCATGATGGCGCTGATGCGGCGGGAGGTGAGCGGACGGCCGGATCTGACCGTGCCGTCGGCGGCGATCTTGAAGTCGTCGCGCTTGAGGACGTCGCTGCCGAGGATGCCCTCGAGCTTGTCCATGAAGTCCTTGGAGAACGACACCTTGCCATCCTGTTCGGTGATGCCGTCAAGACCGAAGGCCTGTCCAAGCGACTTTAGGAGTGCTGTGCGCACGGCGTTGTTGCGGTCCTGCGCAGCGGAGGAGCGGAAGAGTGCGCCCAGCACGCCACGGTACTTGCCGTCGGCCTTGAGACCGCCACCCTCGTCGAGGTTGGCGATGGAATTTGCGCTCGCGAACTGCGTGTCGCGGAACATTGCGATCTTGCTGCTGTCGAATGTGATTCCCATGGCTTTGCTCCTTTATTGTCGGTTCGCCCTGTATACACGCCAGTTGCGCAAAAGTTACATTCTTACCGGCGCGTCTCCACCACGGGGTTAGCGAGCGTGTAGAAGAAGCCGTCCTCCGCGCCGACGAGGAGCTCGGGCAGGCCGTCGCCGTCGAAATCGGTCCACGTGGGGCAGCTCGTGTGGCCCTGCAGACGCTTCTCGCCCATGAGCCACGCGTTGCGGAAGCGCCATACGCCCTCGGGACGCAGGCCGAGCTGCTTGTAGAGGAACGCGTTGCGGTCGTTGATCGCGATGTCGAGCTTGCCGTCGACG
>JAEEGL011241531.1_pt1 | contig 10529 bp, 10 predicted proteins | sample 9134231 | NCBI WGS metagenome assembly JAEEGL01 (sample SAMN16246548, study PRJNA631951) | gut metagenome | biome: gut microbiome; feature: rumen; material: fiber-attached | host: Bos | place: Iran: Karaj | collected 2018-10
CTATCCGCTGCTTACCTTCCTTTGCGCAGCGTTGCTCAATATGTTTGTGCCGTCGGGCGGCGGCCACTGGGCTATTCAGGCTCCGATTATGTTCACCGCTGGTGCCGAACTGGGTGTTGACCCGGGCTTGACGGGTATGGCCATAGCTTGGGGCGATGCGTGGACCAATATGATTCAGCCTTTCTGGGCGCTGCCGGCGCTGGCCATCGCCCGCCTCAGTGCCAAGGATATTATGGGCTTCTGCCTTATCGACCTTTTTGTTAGTGGTATAATTATCTCCGGAGGACTTCTCTTCTGGGCAATAGTATAAAATATAAAGAATTATGAAGAAAGTATTCTATCTTTTAGTCATTGTCGCGCTTTTTGTAGGGTGCAAAGGCCAACAGCAGCAGTCGAAAACAGCTGTAGCTGATACCGTGGAACTGGCTCCTTGTGCTGTTTTAAGCGAAATGGACGATATTGAGGTTATCGCCATTCCCGACCGTGTCAACCAGATGGATATCGACCTTTTCAAGGGCTCATATAACGATAGCTTGCTTGCTGCTCTGATGCCTGACGGCTCAAGTCCGTCGGCTATAAACGTTTTCCTGCTCAGGATGTCGGGCTATTACTATGATACGCCGGACTATGATGTCCTTGTCGATGCAGGTCTTGGCGAAGATAACGGCGGTGCTCTGCTTCGACAGTTGAAAGAACTTGATGTGACCCCAGAAGAAATCGATGCTGTTTGTCTTACACACCTGCACGGCGACCATATAGGCGGTCTGCTGAAAGATGGGCAGCCCGTATTCCCTAACGCCCAGATTTATCTGTCGGTCGAAGAGTTTAACGCTTGGAGCGACGACGGCCCTATGGCCAAGCAAAACAGCTTGTGGAAGCAGGTGCTTTCCTGCTATGCTAACCAAATAAACCTGTTCCAGGACGGCGATGCTATTATTGATGGCCGCATCAAGACTCATCTTGCCCCCGGCCATACACCAGGCCACACTGTATACGAGGCTGGCCTTTGTCTGTTCGTGGGCGACTTGATCCACGCACAGGACTTGCAACTGAAATATCCAGAGTTCTGTGCCCGCTATGACAACGACCCCACTCTGGCCGTCAAGACCCGCAAGCAGGTCCTCTCATCCCATCCAGGTGCCTACCTCTGCGGCGCCCACTGCTACGAACCGTACATCGAACTGAAATAATTTAAAGCTTTTTCGTGAATTTGCAGTTTGGATAGTTACTACATCCAAGGAAGTTGCCGTATTTTCCTTGTCGTTCTACTAAGTGACCTTGGCATCGGGGGCAAATTAGATTGGCAATCTGCAATTCTCTATTTATTGCATTCTGTCTTATGCTTCTTACGTGATTCTGTTCCCGTTCAGGATCTTGTACCATAATGGTGTTTAGTCTTTGTGTAAGTCGCTCAACGCTGTCTTTTGGGAATAGTACTTCTTTATGACTCGATATATAATTGTATAATTGTCCAGAATAAAGAACTACACTAGAAGTACTGCAATGAAGCTCAACTCTATTAAGAAATACCACAATTGGGAATATGTTCGAAGGTGAAATGTGAAGAGCGTTTTTTATCGCAAAAATGTGTGATTGATTTTGTTTAATTGGGTTGAGGAATTTATACCCTTCGCCTTGTAAGTACTGGGTCCAATGTTTTGCGTTTTCACTGCCATATACATCGCCAGAATAGTTTTTTGTTTCAATTATGAAAACGCCATATTGCGAGATGATGAGGTGGTCTATTTGTGAGGAATGACCATTGTTATTGATGTAGACATCGTTGAAGATGTGATAATTGTCTGGAAGTTGCGAAAGTATGTTGGAAATTCGTATTTCACCAGATTTACCTCTACTTATGAATATAGTTTTTCCCTTCGTAAAGAGTACAAAGAAAAAAGATATAAGTGCGATTGTAATTCCAATTCCAATCATCACATAGAGTATTATCTAGTTTTATAGGATTTTAGTATAAAGCTAACTTTGTATTTGCGGTTAGATTCTCCGGGAACGGTAGAACTTTTATAGTATGCATAATTCTCGCGATATCCATATCCCTTTAAGGATATACTTTTTACCATTCCGGACTCTATTTCAATCGGCTTGGAAAAATCTAAATAATCGAGCATATTCCCACTCATATCATAGTAAATGATACGCCCAGACAAATGAGTAATTGTTCTGTCGGTATTATTCTTGAACGCGACTGTCGCCTCTGACTGCACCCAATCGTGAGAATATTTAGCCAATGTAACATCGTCAGAGTTGACTTTTTCAGTTTGCTGTTGAGTAACGGGTTCGGAAGGTGTTACCTTTGTGGTCGTTTGGTCATTAGTTGTTACTTGATTGTTGGTCGTTGTTTGTTCCTTTGGTATTTTTGTCCGATTAGTTGATTTAAGAAACTGGACTTCTTGCCTTAATAGGTTGACATCTTGTCTTAATTCCTCGATCTCACTATGAATGTTATATATTTCCTCTTCAGAATTGACGGTTTTTTCATTTGTTTTGTTTGGTAGTTTGTTCCAGAATAAAACCATAATAAAAGCAAAACACAATATAATCAGTAGGACTTTAATAAAACGGTCAGAATTTCTATTGTTGTTGTCATTCATAGTGTATTGTTATTTTAATTATTTTTATTATGTACATCAATATTGGCAAAATGATCATTACTCTTTTGGCAATGTCACTGTGAAAGTGGTGCCTTCGCCGATGGCGCTTTCGACAGCGATGGTGCCCTTGTGCAGTGCGACGACTTGTTGTACATAACTTAGACCTATACCGAATCCTTTGACGTCGTGGACGTTGCCTGTCGAAACGCGGTAGAAACGCTCGAAAATGTGCTTCTGGTCCTCTTTGCTGATGCCTAGACCGTGGTCTTTTACGGCAAGTACGATGCCAGCGCCTTCTATGCGTGTCGCCACTTCAATGTCCAGTTTTTCGGGTGAGTATTTTATCGCGTTGTCTATCAGGTTGTAAACCATATTTGTGATATGCAATTCGTCGGCGACAATCGTTGACGGGCTCGCCTCCAAAGTGCAGGCCAGTTTGCCGCCACGGCTTGCAATCTGCGGATTGAAGTTTGCCGTAACGGTCTCTACAATAGTGTTCAGGTCGATCTCTTTCAGTGTCAGTTGGAAGTTTTTGCTCGACATCTTTGAACTTTGCAGCATTGTCTCCACTAACATCCTCATACGTCTGTTTTCGTCCCCTATGATGCTGATGTAGTTCTTATTGCTTTCGGGGTCGCTGCCTATGCTGGGGTCTTGCAACATCTCGCACGCCAAGCCGATGGTGGCAATCGGCGTCTTGATTTCGTGGGTCATATTGTTGATGAAGTCGTTCTTCATCTCGTCAAGTTTCTCCTTGCGGAAAAAGGCACGCATAGAAAGCAGGAAAAGGAGAAGAATCAAGACGACGAGTATGATGCTGATAACGAAGTAAATGGTCGAGTTCTCCTTCAGCAGAAGCGACGACAGTGGGAACTGCAGCAGTATGAAATACTCGTTGGGCGACATCATTCCGTCAGGGTGAAAACGGTATTTGTATGGTGACTGGCTCAGTTTTTGTTCCATACCTTCCTTGTTGCAATAGAGGAATTGAGCATTGGTGTTGTCGTACACTCCGATGTAGGGGGCTATGTCGACACCGTTCATCATTAATTTGTTGACAATGAGACTGTCGAGAAGTATGTAGTTGAAAGAGTTTGACGTCAATATGTTGTCGACAACATACTCGCTGATGTCGGTCACAAACTGATTGTAAAACTCCGGACCGTTCAGTAGGCGGTCGCGGGTTGCCAACAGGGTGTTGTATTGTGCTATGGCATCGCTGTCGGCGGCCGAAACCGTTGCTCCTGGCAGCAGCAGAACGCTGTCTACCATAGTGGTGCCCACGTTGACAAGAGCAGTGTCGTAAAAAACAGTGTAGTTCTGCTTGACAACATCCAGAATGCGGTCGTTGAGTTCTTCTATCCGCTTGAATTTTAGTAGTCTGTAGCGGTCGTTTTGACCGATATAGTCCTCCACTTTCAATCGGTTCAATTGTTCAATCATATCGTCCATAGCGTTATTGACGCTGATATTGAACAGGTTGTCGCTGACCTCGACGGTGCGTCGCATTTGCGTGTACTGCACTACCAGTAGGCTTGCCGCTGCAAGCGAGAAAAGCGTTATTAGTACTATCCAAAATATTTTCTTCATAATTTATATAACGCTAGTGGCGCTTTTTTGTTTCGGAAAGAGTGTTTTTTTTTGTCTTTGAGGATGCTTTTTTTAACCCAAAAGTCGGTTTTAGAGTCTTTGTATTCTCTGGTACTGAACCTGAAAAATGTTCGGATAATGTTTATAAAATGATATTTTTTAACACTGTAATGCCTTGTTTTGTAGTTGACTATATGTCTTTTGTTTATTTGTGGCTGTTTTGTTTTTCTGCTGTTTCAAAAAATATATGTATTTTTGTATCCCGTAGTTCATTTAATTATAACTATCTCCTTGCTGACAACCTTTGGAGGTGTCGGCGAGGGTTAATATTTAATGTTTATGAAACACGGTTTCGATAACGAAAAGTATCTAAAAATCCAATCCGAACACATCAAGGAGCGTATCTCGAAGTTCGGCAACAAACTTTATCTTGAATTTGGTGGCAAATTGTTCGACGACTATCACGCCAGTCGCGTTCTGCCTGGTTTTGAACCCGACAGCAAGCTGAAAATGCTTATGCAGCTTCGCGACGATGCCGAGATTGTCATCGCCATCAGTGCCCGCGACATTGAGAAAAACAAGGTTCGTGCCGATCTTGGTATTACCTACGATGACGATGTATTACGCCTTCGCGACGAGTTCCAGAACCGCGGCCTGCTGGTAAGTGCAGTTTGTATTACTCAGTATAGCGGTCAACCAAGCGCACAGGCTTTCCGCGAGCGTCTGGAACGCCTGGGAATCAGCGTCTATTATCATTATCTTATCGAAGGTTATCCTACGAATGTCGACCTGATTTGTTCGGCCGATGGCTTTGGTCACAATGAGTTTATACACACTTCGCGTCCGCTTGTGGTGGTCACTGCTCCAGGACCCGGTAGCGGCAAAATGGCTGTATGCCTTAGCCAGTTGTATCAAGAAAACAAGAACGGTGTCAAGGCTGGATATGCGAAGTTTGAGACTTTCCCGATTTGGAACATTCCATTGAAGCATCCGGTCAATGTGGCTTACGAAGCTGCCACTGCCGACCTAAACGACGTCAATATGATAGATCCATTCCATCTTGATGCTTATGGCGTTACGACAGTCAACTACAATCGCGACATAGAGATTTTCCCGGTACTCAATGCCATATTCGAAGGCATTTATGGCGAGAACCCATACAAGTCGCCGACCGATATGGGTGTCAATATGGCTGGTTTCTGTATATGCGATGACGAGGTGTGCTGCAATGCATCGAAAGACGAAATAATACGTCGCTACTATGCAGCGCTTTGCAAGTATGTCCAAGGCAGGATACCTGAAAGCGAGGTGGACAAGAACGCACTGCTTATGAAGCAGATGAAGATTACGACCGACTTCCGTCGCGTCACTGTTGCAGCACACGAGAGGGCTGCTTTGGAGGGCACTCCTGCTGCTGCAATAGAGTTGGAAGACGGCACCATTATCACTGGACATTCGAGCCAGCTGCTCGGCGCCTGTGCCGCTATGCTTATAAATGCAATCAAGCATTTGGCTGGCATCGACCACGCTATCAAGCTTATATCTCAAAAGTACATAGAACCCATCCAATATACGAAAACCAAACTCTTGCACGGTAATAATCCGCGTCTGCATACCGACGAGGTACTTCTGGCACTGTCGATGCTGGTGCTTACCGACGAGAACTGTCAGCAGGCTTTGGAAACGTTGCCGCTGCTAAAAGGATGCCAGGTTCACGCCACCACAATGCTTGGTGAGGTGGATATGAAGATATTCAAGAAACTGGGCGTGGATGTCACTTCCGACCCAATGCCCAAAAAGAAATAATAATTATAGTATAAGTATGAAGGTAGGATTGATAGTCGCAATGGATATCGAGTATAACAAAATGCTCGATGCTTTGGGTGGTGCTAATGGTCGTTTGGGAAACAACGAGATTGTGCTTTGGAAGTGTGGCATAGGCAAGGTCAACGCTGCTATTGGAACTATGCGACTTGTTCAAGAACATCATCCTGATGTCATCATCAGCACCGGTTTGGCAGGTGGCATTGACTCAAAAATGCAGGTTATGGATGTTCTGGCAGCCTCACAGTGTGTATATCACGACGTGGATTGCGGTTCAAGCTTGAACTGTACTCTTGGCCAGGTACAAGGGTTGCCGGCCCGCTACGATGCCGACAAGCAACTCCTGTCTCACGCATCGACGGTGCCGACGTCGGCGGATGAACGGCTGATGAACGGTCTTATATGTACTGGTGACCAATTCATTACCGATCGCGAACGGCAAAATGTCATAAAGCAGAATTTCCCTGACGGGATGGCTTGCGATATGGAAAGTGCTGCCATAGCCCAGACTTGCCACCTGTTGGGCATTCCATTCCTCAGTCTGCGAGTCATCAGCGACACTCCAGGCCGCACTGACAACCACCATCAGCAATGGGAAGATTTCCTCGCATCGATGTGTGACCGCTCTTTCCATTTTGTAAAAAGCTATCTTGAAACCCTTTAAACAATTATTTAATGGAAGTTATACAAAGTTTTACGATAGACCATACGCACCTTAAACCGGGCATTTACGTATCGCGTGAAGATAAAGGATTCACAACATTTGACCTTAGAATAACTGAGCCTAACAAGGAACCGGCCGTAGCACCGGCTGCTATTCACAGTATGGAACATTTGATGGCAACTTGGTTCCGCAATTCGTCGGCCAAAGACGATGTTGTATATGTTGGACCGATGGGCTGTCTAACGGGTATGTACATCATTATGACTGGGGAATATACTGTAGAAGATATGCGTTCGCTCACAATAGAATGTCTTGAATGGATATTGGAACAGACTGATGTTCCTGCTACAACGCCTGAAACCTGTGGCAATTGCCTGCTTCACGATCTGCCAATGTGCAGGTGGGAGGCAAAGCGCTATATGGAAAGGTTGAAGAATGATTTCCATAGTGAATACACCAAGTTGCAGGTTACTTTGCCCGATGGCAGAGTCTTCGCAGATGCCTAATACGCATTGTTGGCAGGTTATTAAGAACGGTTTTACTGCTTGAAAAAAAATGTGCCGTTGTAAAATAAAACCATAAACACTGCGTTAATGCTACGCAATTGTTTGTGATTGGCCCCGTAGTTCAGCTGTATAGAACGTCGGATTCCGGTTCCGAAAGTCGTGGGTTAGAATCCCGCCGGGGTCACCAGCTAGTTATGAAACAGTTTTTTGAAGACACTAAACCAGGAGGACAGTTATTGGCATTGATGCTGATACTCGTCCTCTTGTTTATTGTCAGTGTCGGTTTTTTTGCTGTTCCGGCCTTGTTCGGTTTGAATGTTGACGCCCTGTTGGCGCAGGGTGTGACGCAAGTCTCTGTTTTTGGCGGAACAGCGGTGGTGTTTGCCTGGATGTTTTACGGCAATCCTCTGAAGTATCTGCGGATTGAAGGTGCTGAACGACTGGCTGTGAAGATGCTTGCTTCTTTTTTGATATTGCTTTGTCTGATTCCGTTGTCGGATTGGCTGACGCGAGTCAATGATGCTATGCATATGCCGCAGGCTTTGGGCTGGTTTGAAGACAAAATGCGACAGATGGGCGAAACATCGCAGGAAACAATGAAGGGTTTCTTGCTTTGCGATGGAGTCGGTAAATTGATTGCCAATATTTTTGTCTTGGCTTTTTTGCCTGCGGTGTGCGAGGAATTGCTATTCCGTGGCGCTATGCAGCAGACAATGGTGCGCTGTTTCAACGGCCGCCATCATCTGGCAATTATCCTAACTGCGGCTGTCTTCTCGCTTTTCCACTTCGAGCTGTTTGCATTTCTACCGCGATTCGCCCTTGGCATTGCTCTGGGTTATCTTTTTCACTATGGCGGCTCGCTGTGGGTCAATGCTATTGCCCATTTTGCCAACAATGCCATTGTGGTTGTTGTTTACTATCTGGCCTACAAAGGAGTTGTAGACATTGAAATGGCAGATTCCATCAACGCGCCGTGGTATCTGGCCATTGTGGGTTTGGCACTAGCAGTGTTTTTGTTTTGGCTGGTGTTTTTAAAACCGAAATCAGAAGAATCGGTCAACGAAAAATACTAATCTATTTACCGTTGGCAGATGGTTTGTTTGCATTGTGATAATTTGTCGTTAGTGTAAGTGTTTGATAATAACACTGATAGCTGAATGGTTCTGTCTGAATTTTCATATTTTTTTTAAAAAGTCATTGTATATTAATTTTTTTTAGTAATTTTGCAGCCTGTATTTTTGAAATAATTAGATAAAAATATTACAGATATGACTAAGGCAGAAGTAGTTAATGAAATTGCCCAGAAAACGGGCATCGAGAAAATCGCTATTATGACCATCGTAGAGGAGTTTATGACGGTCGTTAAGGGTTCCCTTACCGAAGGCGAAAATGTTTATCTTCGTGGATTTGGCAGCTTCATCGTTCGCAAGAGAGCTGAGAAAACTGGCCGTAACATTTCGAAGAACACCACTGTTATTATCCCGGCTCACAACATCCCGGCTTTCAAGCCCGCCAAGAGCTTTATGGCTGATGTTAAAAAGAATACGAAATAACTTTTAAAATAAATAATTATGCCAAACGGTAAAAAACACAAAAGACATAAAATGTCTACGCACAAACGCAAAAAACGTTTGCGCAAGAACAGACATAAGAAGAAATAAGCCTATAACGGCCTTCTTCTTACGACTACTAACTAACCGAAAACAAATTACACGACACCGAAAGGGGTTGTTGTGTAATTTGTTTTTTGTTAATCCCTGCTATGTAAACTAAGACAGGCTTTTATTTAGAATGGAAAAAGAACTGATAATTTCAGCCTCCGCCGATGAAGTGCAGATAGCAATGCTTGAGGATAAGTTGTTGGTGGAGCTGCATAAAGAGAAGAAAAACAGTCGTTTCGCCGTCGGTGATGTCGTGCTTGGCAAGGTCCGCAAAATAATGCCGGGACTGAATGCCGCTTTTATAGACCTCAACGACGAGAAAGACGGCTTCCTGCATTACATTGATCTCGGCCCGTCATATAACTCGTTCGAAAAATATCTTCGTCTTGCAATGAACGGCGACGCCAACGTCAGGACGTTGAAAGATTTTAAGATTGAGCCGGTGTTCGGCAAGAACGGCAATCTGTCGAATTCGCTGAAAGTCGGCCAATACCTGCTTGCTCAAATCGACAAGGAACCTATTTCGACAAAGGGTCCCAAACTTACCGGTGATGTTTCGTTTGCTGGCCGCTACCTTGTTTTGGTGCCTTTCTCGGACAAAATATCCATTTCGCAAAAAATCAAGGGAAGCGAGGAGCGCAACCGTCTGCGACGGTTGATTCAAAGTATTAGGCCCGAAAACTTTGGACTTATTGTCCGCACTGTTGCGGAGGGCAAGTCGGTCGCCGAGTTGGACGCTGATTTGCGGATGTTGATGGAGAAATGGGAACGTATGACTGTCAAGTTGAAAAAAGTCACAGGTCCCCAAATCATTGAGTCGGAACTTGGTGTGGCGTCGGCATTGCTGCGCGATGTGCTAAACGACGACTTCAATACAATCTATTGTGACAACGAGGATGTCTGTGTGGAATTGCGAGACTATCTGCGCACCATTGCCCCTGACAAGGTTGATATTGTAAAACAGTACAAGCTTGAAACTCCTATCTTCGAACAGTTTGGTGTACAGAGGGATATTCGCCGTGCTTTCGGCAAAATAGTTACCATTCGCTCGGGAATTTATCTTTACATCGAACATACGGAAGCTATGCACGTAATCGATGTCAACAGCGGCAACCATATCAAGGCTGGTACCGGCCAAGAGGATACCGCGCTGCAGGTAAACATTGAGTCGGCCAAGGAGATTGCCCGCCAACTCAGATTGCGCGATATGGGCGGCATAGTTATTGTTGACTTTGTGGATATGCAGAAGGCGGAGCACCGTCGTGAGTTGTATGAAGTAATGACGGCAGAAATGAAAAAGGACAAAGCGCGGCATACGATACTGCCTCTCAGTAAGTTCGGCTTGATGCAAATCACACGTCACCGTGTCCGTCCGGCCATTGAGGTCGACGTGCAGGAGAAGTGCCCTTTCTGTGAAGGTACGGGCACCATAAAGTCAAGCCTCACCGTTGTCGATGATATGGAGTCGAATTTGCGCTACCTTGCGTCGTCGCTGGGTGAGCGCAGGTTGACGATCAATGCCCACCCATACATCCAGGCATACTTGACAAAGGGCTTCAAATCACTCCGTCGCCAATGGCAGCGCAAATATAAAATCCGTTTGACGGTAAAACCTATGGAAAGCTATAATCTGTTGGAATATAAGTTTTTCAATGCTTCTGGAGAAGAGATC
>JAEEGL011835180.1_pt1 | contig 10529 bp, 15 predicted proteins | sample 9134231 | NCBI WGS metagenome assembly JAEEGL01 (sample SAMN16246548, study PRJNA631951) | gut metagenome | biome: gut microbiome; feature: rumen; material: fiber-attached | host: Bos | place: Iran: Karaj | collected 2018-10
AACTTCATAAATTTGTCTTTTCATTTAAAAGAACCTCCATTTAATTTTGTTTAATATATTTAGCATTTGGGTCGCCAACTAAAGCAAATTCAATAGTTTCCCAGCGCCCATTAATTTTTTTATATGCCTAAACTACTTGAGTCCAGGATGTATTATCTTTCCAATAAAATCTTGTATCACCAGAACTAAATAAGACATAAATATTTGCATCATTCTATACATTTGTTAACGTATAAGTATTATTAGAAAAACTTACGCTATTAGAGTTTAAAAAGACTTTATCTGTCATATAATTTGTATCAGGTGTGCAAGTAATTGAAATATCATCGCCTTCTTTAACTGAAACAGTTCCAGAAGGTGCAACCGTACCCATTGGGCCATATGTAATATTAATATTGTATTCAGGAATTTTTTCTGAAACAATAATAATATTATGAATACTCTATACATTTGAAATTGTATATGTATAATATGGAATATCTAAACTTTCTAAGGCATCCATACTAATTTTAAATTTTAAATTACCTGGAGTTGAATTTGAAGTTATTTTATGTTTACAAGTAATATATGAAGTACCTGCAGGAATGTCTATAGTATAACTAGTATCACTACTATGGAAGTTACTTGAACCATTCATATGTATACCAGAAGTATCTGTTGCATAATCAGTACGTAAATCAGTATTTAACTCTGAAATTATGCTAAAATTATTTGTGCCATTACCAGTATTTTGATATGTAACAGTAACTCGAGCAGCAACAGGAGTTGTAAATACTACTTTACATAATGCTGCAGTATTTCTAGAAGTATTCTAAGATTGATAATATCCATTTGTTAGCGCAAAGCTATAACTTGCTCCAGATACATTCTATACTTCATAAGAAGGTGCGGCCAATGTATGAGGCGCTACAACCTATGAAGTTACAGTAATATTGTTATCAGTTACACCAATATATCTATAATCATTTGTATCTGTTGGTACAAAATGAAGTTCATAGTTAGAACCCTTATATATAGAAATACTGGCGGGGGTTACACTTGCATGTGCACCAGCCGCAGTAATTGTAAAATTAGAAGTAACGTCACCACATATAATTTTTAATTCTGTATCAGCAGTAATTGCACCAGAATTAATTGTATACTCAGTAACTGTTGCTCCAGCTGCTGGATTCATTGCAACTTGAAATTGTAATGTATCATTATTGCTATCAGTAGCATCGTCTTTAATATATTTTACATCAATAAAATGGTCACCCATAGGGACAGTATATGTAACGGTCTAAACCGATGATTTATTACGATCCGCTGCAAAACCATTCCAATAACCAGCATTATCACGATTATAAACTGGCTCTAATTCTACGTCTAAATTCCCTAATACACCAAAATCATATCCTTCTTCAGCATAGTTAATAACTGAAAAAGTAACAGTAGTGGTTTGTATAGCAGTAATATTAACACGGGCCACTGCCGCAGATTTAGCTGTGCCCTTGTTTTGAGACACATAATATCCATTACTTAATGCAAAACCATAACTTGCGCCTGGGGCTGTAGTAGTTACTGTTATTGCACTGGTTAAGGTATTTGATGTTAAATTACTAGAAATATCTATTCCATTTTTTAATACTTTAATAGGGTCATTTGCTGATAATGGTACAAAAGAACATGAAAGTGAACTACCTTCACGCACGCTATATATACCATTACTATGGTCACTCGTAAAATTACCACCAGATAATGATAAATCTATATCATGACGTACAATAGTTGGCAGGTCTACAACAGTAATTGTACAAGAGCCATTTGTATATGTAGAAGTGGATGAACCTTGTGTAGTAGAGGCATTAGTTAATCTGCTTGAAATATAACCAGAACCACCACCACCACCTGACTCTTCATTTGAACCTGCGCCACCGCCATAGTAGCCACCGCCACCAGCAGAACAAGCATATGATGATGTACCATTAGTATTACTACCACCTTGACCAAATGAGCCCGCGGTGCCTTTACGAGTGCTGTTTGTACCAGCTGCACCACCGGCAGATTGTGTGCCGCCTTGGCCGCAATAAGAAGCTTGCGCTGAACCAGATTTAGTGCCAGCTGCACCAGAAGTACCGCCACCAGAACCACCATTACCATAATAAGTACTATTGCCAGAGTAGTAGTTAGAACCACCCCCGCCGCCAGCAACAATAATTATAGTATTAGTATAACTAGATAATGAGGATAATAAACCAGAGCGAGTAGCGATATGCGTAGCACCACCGCCAACGCCACCATATGCATTTACAGAGCCACCACCATTATAACCACCGCTTCTAGTACTTGTAGAAGTACCAGTATATGTACTACCACAACCACCCACATTAATATAAAACGTGGTGGCTTCTTCAATTTCTAGTGTACCAACAGAGGTGCCACCACCACCAACAGCAGTATATGTTGCTGTTGATGTAGATTTATTGCCACCCCAGTTACCACTTGCGCCTTTAATATTAAATCGATATGTGCCGGCAGGTAATGTAATAGATGTTTCTGTGCCAGTATATGGGCAATTTAAAACATCATCAATAGAAATATTATTAACATCAAATGAATTAGAGGTAATATCATATGTTGCCATAAATCTACCTCCTTATTAAACCTTTAAGTATAAATCGCCATCGCTGCCTAATGAAGAGCTTGGAGTTGAAGAGCCTACATAATATGAAGAGGTTACTAATAAGCCTGTTTTAGGAGTGCCATTAGCATCAACAAAAGTTTCACCGGCTAATACATCGCCAGCCATAGCTGTAGTATTAGAAATATCGGCGTAATTAGATGGAATTGGATTGATAGTTACAGAAGATAATCCATGATATCCGCTATCAGGTGTAACAGCTACTGGTACATTAGAAGGTGTCGCAGTTTTTGATTGTAAAATAACTTCACTATCTGCAATACTAACATTAACAGTAGAATAAAATGTGCCGCTAGTAGCTGTATATGTACCATTAGAACTAACATTTAAAGTAGTGCTAGATACGGGAGAAATAGTAACAGATGATAATGCATCATAGCCGCTATCTGCAGTAATAACTTGTTGATTAGCACTAGGAGCGATTGTTTTAGATTGTAAAATAGGAGCAGCAGAGCCGCCAACAGGAATAGATAGAATTGCGGGTCCCATTTGTGCAGGGGTATAATGATTAGCCGATTCTAACTTAGTACGAATTGCTTCACCAATTTCTGTTAAATATTGGTCACTAATTAATACTTTTGCCATTAATAACTCACCCCATCCGCGTCAGTATATGCTGGTGCATAAATATTTGTGCCATTTACTGTCGCAATTAAAGTACCAGAATTTAATGTATTAGTAACTGAAACCGCAGCGGGAATAGATAATGTAACTGCACCGGTTTGTCCATTTACACTAGTTACTGGGGCTACATATGTAATTGCTCCGGTAGAACCATTAAAAGAACTAACATATGTAGTATTTGAAGGTAAAGCACCAACATCGCTTGCTGTTAATGAAATATTGCCAGATAGGGCTTTTCCATTAACAGTTGTTGTTGTTGGGACATATCCGCTTAAATCAGTAGCAGTACCAAGCTCTTGCCAAGTGCTGCCATCCCAAGCATATTCACTGCCATCGGCTGTAATATGCCATACATCACCAGTTATATTACCACTATTAGATAATGCGCTTACTGTTGCTTTTGTTCCTTTATAATGTAAAACTCCGCTAACCAAACCATCAACCTCTGTTTTAGTATATGCATCAGTAATACCATAGCCTTCAAGATTAGTTGGGTGGCTAGTAAGTTCAGAAAATGTATAACTTGGTTTTGATGTAGCGAGAGCCCAAGAAGAAATACTTGGAATATCAGTAGTTAATGCAACTGTACCAGAAGCATCAGGAAATGTAACTGTGCGTTCATTAGTGCTACTGGCATTACTTTTTAAATCAGTAAATCCGCTTGCACTAGATGCACTGCTATAAATTCTTATTTCACCAGGTATTGATGTACTACCAATTTTTAAACGAGTAAAATTATTGGTTTTACTTACTGAAACTAAAGATTGTTGATAAACATTAACAGCAGCAGTATTAGTATTACTAGTCGCTGTGCCAATTAAATTATATTCAGTATTATTTTCATTAGCTGTTGTTTTAATTTTATTAATTACAACTGCACCAGTATCTCCGTTTACACTTGTAACGGGGGCAGTATATGTAATTGCACCAGTAGAGCCATTGAAAGAAGATACATATGTAGTAGTATCTGGTAAAGCACCAACTTCACTAGCTGTATAAGTGGGTTTAGAAATTGCTTTTGCCCAACTAGGCACGGTTGGGTCGGTTTCAGTAAATGATGTTAAATATCCAGCATCATTTGTAAAACTACTTACTGTTTCTGGTACTGTTGGAATAAGACGATTTTCATCTGTTAAATCGCTAATATCAGTAGGAATAGACGCACGAGCTGTGGCATCTTTAAAATTATAAGTTGTGCCATTTAATTTAATTTTAGATAAATCAGCCATTATATCTCCTTTCTTTATCGAGTATTAATGACCAATGTATCTTCATCTTCAATGAAGTAGTCATTCATATCAATAAAAGGTAATTCTTGAAGTTTTGATACGCCATTTCCCATTTTCCATTTTACAGAGCCAGGGTCGGCATATTTAATAACTTCTCCTGCTTTTGGAATAAAATTAATTGCTTTATTCCAATTTTCAGTTGTATCTGTTTTAATTAATTCTTTATACATAGGCAATAAAAAAACGGCTAGGGATATAACTATCCCTAGCCGGAAAAATTATATCCCTATCCTTTTCAAGGTTTATAATGAATTTTTCTATCTTTTCAAGAAATTATGCGAATGTTACGCTGACAGTCTTCTCTGTGCTATTAGCAGTAGGTGTTACGCTGCTGCTGGTAACAGTGACGCTACCATCGGTGCCTGCGGCAGAAGTGGTAGTAGCAACTGTTGGAGTAACACTCTTACTTGTGCCACTGAAGCTACCTGTAAAGGTTGGCTGAGTCATAGTAGCAGCAGTAGAGGTGAAGGATGGATTTGCGCTAAGTATTGTGCCATCACCAGAGAAGGAAGCAGAAGCGCTTGCACTAGAAATACCATCAACAACAGTTTCAGAACCAAATGTTGGAAGAGAACCGCTGAGGGTTGGTTTTGTATAAGTTACTGTACCAGAAGCTGTTACAGCATTACTTGTAGAAGCTGCGGTGAGAATAAGGGTTTCAGCTTCTTTGCCAGTGCCGATAGAAGCAACAACACCTTCAGTTGCAAAAGCACTTATTGTGTCATTACCCTGAGATACACTACCATCAGTTAATTGATAAGCAGTACCAGAGTCAGTAACAGTAGCAACAGAAACTGTACTTGGAGTTACAGTAACATTAGTTACACTGACAGTACCAGATGGGGTGTAGTTAGCACTTGCACCTTCAGCAGGAGCAGCAGCAGAAATTGCAACTGAACTTACCTTATCATAAGAAGCAGCAGCAGCAGTACCAGCAGTAATGGAAACAGAACCAGCGGGTGTTACATCAAGAGCATTATATGTTGCAGGGACAGAAACTGGGGTAGAACTTACATTGTAAGAACCAGCATCAGCAACTGTAATAGCATTGAAACTATCAATTGTAGTTACTTTGATAGAACCGCTATTTTTATAAGCAAGAGCACCAAGTTCAAGAGCAGTTTGTAATTCACTCTTAGTAATGCTATCAGCTAAATTAACACCAGCGATTGTATATGTCTTTGGAACATATGCGCTTTCATCGCCAACTTCGCGCCATGCTGTACCATCAAACAACCATTCTTTACCATCGGATTCAACAACAAAATCACCAGCAGCAACTGCGCCTTCACCACTTGTAGGGACTTGGGTGTGGTCAGATTCAGAACGGAGATTTAATGCAGTACCAATAGCACCAATCTGACGGCCAACATAATCATAAACTTGGTCGGCAGTTACGAGGTCATTACTACCATCGGCAATAGCATTTGCTACATCATAAGTTACAGCAGAACCGAATGTATCAAGAACTGCACGAGCAGCAGCATCCTTCATATAATATGTAGTATTACCAAACTTAACTTTTGATAATACATTATCATTATTTGCATAAGTTTGAGCCATTTTTTATTTCCTCCTTATTGAAATGAAAATACTAATAATTCATTTTTGCTATCAATCGTAGTTTTGTATCTTAAATCTAATTCATCCGTGATAGCTTTTTGTGTCATAGTACCATCTGTATTATAACCAGTAGTAGCATATAATTTTACTAAACCTGGTTCTATGGCAGATGCAGTTGTAAGAGTTGTTTGAATATTTTTATATGTTATTCCATCATAAAAATAAATTTTTCTAGTTGAATCATCAATATAAATTTTATTTATCATTTGAGGAATAAGCCCATCTTTTTGCAATGTTTTATAAAAATTATCATTTATTAAATACCCATGCAATACTGCGTTGCGAATATCTGTGTCTGTAAACTAAAGTTGAGCATATGTACTTACTCCATTGCCAACTTTTGAACGCAGACCATCACGTGCTGTATCAACTAATACAACTTCACCATTAGCTGGAATAAATGAGTTTTTTACTTTTTCAAAATTATATTCGTTATCACGACGTAATTGAATTGTACTATTTAAAATCATGGGGCATCCTCACTTTCCGGGGCAGAACCACCATGAATTACAGTGATATTATTGATAGCGTTATCTATCATTTGTTTGATAGAACCAGGAGTTTCAGTATTACCATTTAATAAATTAATAGCTTGCTGAAGAGCGTTAACCTGGTCATCAATATAGGCTTTTAAACGGGCTACGCCCTCGGCATCTAAATATTCTTTATTAGCCATTATTTATTCTTCAACTCCTTTCACAAATTTTTAATTAAAAAAATTATGCACGATTATCAACGATATTAGCAGTTGCTCCTTCGCTTAAGAGCACATCTAAGTCACCATCAGTACCAGCGAGTTGCATATTTTCACCAATTGTGAGCTTGAATTCTCCAATCTTTGCACCGGGATACTTAGCAAGTTCATCATATACAACTGCATATGGACCAACGACAACACGGCTATCGCCAACCTTGCCCTTGATACCAGTTGCACCATTAGCGACAATAGAACCACCATTAAGTTCAACTTCACCAGCGCGCATAACAAGACCAACGCCATCAGAGACGATTTCGCCACCATTCATGACGAACTTACCATTATTGGGCATATAAACACCGCAAGCAGTATAGCCAGCAGAAGTGATATGAGCAATAAGTTTACCACCATTCATAATCATTTCTGTGCCACCATTGCCGGCAGTACCTTGTCCCATTAATGGGCAATTATCTGCGCCTTCAAGTTCGCCACCATTCATAACGAACTTAGCGCCACCCTGGATACACATTGGAGATTCTTGTGCAGAAACTTTACCGCTATTCATAGTGACTTTAGCGCCTTCGCCATAAGCATTAATGCCCCACTTAGCAGCTTCAATTTCACCATTACCACCGATAACTAATTCACCATTAACAACTAATTCTTTATTACTTGGAATGTTTACTGTGCTATCACCAAGGTCAAGAATTACCTTTTTATTTGGTGCGATTGTTACATTATCAGAAAGAGTCATATCTTTATTTAAAGTAACAGTAACAACTGGTTCATCGTTAGCAAACATAGCTTTTAATCCAGCTTCATCAGAAACAACAGCAGATTTACCGCCATAAAGAATAGCATTGACAGTTGGAATTGCAATACCATTTACTTCTTCAGCTAATTGATATGGGCTAAGGTCTGCAATTGAACCAAAGTCATCCCAAGCTTCGCCATCCCAAGCTGCATTCATGCCAGTATCAGCAATATTATATACATCGCCTAGTTCTGGATTTTCAATTGCTTGTAATTCTTCGAGATTATTTACACTACCACGGAAATGATAAACTGTGCTAAGACTTGCTCTAAAAGCATCAAAATCATTATCTGTAACATAATCAGCGAGTGCGGCTTGTAATTCTTCTGTATCAACATAACCAGTTGCTTCATCAATATAGCGAGCTAAGTCAGCTTTTGAGGGGACATCAGAAGCATTTGCTTTACTGCTTAAAGAGTCATTAATATATTGGACAAGACGCTCTAAGCCTTCTTGGTCTAAATAATACTTTTCAGCCATTTTTTTACTCCTTTACAAATAAATTATCAATAACAGAAAGAGGGATAGATTGAATTTCCATATCTCCTTCAATTGTATCACCATTCAAAGTGGGTTTATCTGTTAAGTCATTATAACTAGTAACACCACCAGCTTTAACCTCTGTATCAACCGCGCCAATGAACCAGTTGCCATTAGCACCAATATATGGGGTCTGGCCAGGAGTGCCAGCTAAACTTGCAATCCACTCTGCTTCACTACCAGAAAAACCGTTTTGAACGGCTATTTCATACGCACTTGCGCCGTCTTCACCCTTAAGTGCGCCGGCACCTGCTAAAGAGGCTTTGATATATTTTTTTGCTAATGCATATGTAATTATATCCATTAAATTAACCTCCTGAATTTCAATCTTCAATTATTTATATAATTCTGAACAAAAAGATTAATGGTATTTGCCCGAAAAAAATACCCAAAGCATTTTCGATTTGGGTGAGGGTTTGTGCGGGCCTTTGCGGGCCGAGCTGCTTATGGGTTCATTTTAAAAAGAAAAAAGCTCGTTTTTCAACGAGCTTTTTAAATTATATTTTCTTCCATTCGCGCACATTATTTAAAATATATACATCACCGGTGGATGCATCTAAAGCGGCAGAACCTGGCTAACAAGTTCTTGGAAGTTTTTCAATATCTTCAGCAGAATCAATTATATATTGATTTACACCATGTGCAACATTTGAATCAACCTACATAAGGGAATATGCCATAACTAAATCCTCCTTTTGGATATAAAAATAGTGCATTTACTTTCTCGTGAGAAATGCACATTCAAAGCACGCAATATTTTTTACCTCGGTAAATATCGAACACCCGACCGCCTTCACTCGGTCTTTTCTTCAGTTGAAGAAAAATTAATTAATTCCAAACACTATTGGAAAAATTGGTTTTTCAAATTCTTTGAATTGTTCTACATCGGCATATGTGCGGTAATAATTATATAATTCAAATTTACCATTTTTTAATACTCGACCAGCTTGATAATGTGCGCCAAGCTGAAAACCATTGTGCCAAGCATATAAAATAATAAAATAATTATATGGTTTTACCTGTTCTACGCTTTTGAACTTTCCTAAAAAAGTAACATCAAAACCAAAATTTGTTAAAATCTTTTTAATAGCAAATGGATTTGTTCCAAACAAACCGCCAAGCACTAATCCATTTGGTAAAGAGGTATTATAATCAATTACATCTTCTAATGCAATATCTTGCATACCATCTAAAATACATACATTTGTAATAGCAATTGCGCCGCAACCATTTGCAGCAATTGACCCATTTCTTCCATAAGAACCAACCAAATCATCAAGCTGGTTTTGATTATTAATAAGGCGTGGATTCATTATTATTTCCCCTTTCTTTATTAAAATTTAAGGGGTAACTCATTTACCCCTTAATAGTTTTTCTCCCTAATTTTATCTGGTGCGGGCTCTGGGAGTCGAACCCAGGACACCGTGATTAATGGACCAGGGCTCTGGACTTGAACCAGAACCTCAACCCTTTCGGCCAGCGTGCTACCATTATACCAACCCTGGAAGTCACGTGCTCTATCCTACTGAGCTAAGCCCGCATATTTCGGTTTAGGGTTAAAGTCGCGCCGCACTCCGAAAAACTTCGACTTTGGTAGGGAACCTGGGACTTGAACCCAGAACACACTGGTTCTAAGCCAGCTGTCTCTGCCGATTGGACTAGCTCCCCATTAGTCTGTCGGTATCTCACATTCAATTCCTGCGTAGATTTCATTACCAGGATACTCAGCCATTTGTTCAAGAATTAAGAAGAAATCTTCAGCAAAGGTATATTCATCAATATCTTGTTCATATTCCTCAATTAACTCTTCATAAGGATGAATTGCTTCAAGCTTTTCTTCTACAGAGTTATTGAAGGATTGAATCGCAGTAATTTTATCTTGGTATTTACGAATACATTCTTTAAAACCATTAATTTGTTCAGTAGCCATTTGACGAATATCAATTAAAGTATCCGTGTCTACCTTCTCACTTTTCCCATAAGGGAAAATATGTTGCACCAATTGATAAATCGCATTACTACGACTAAATTCGGCAATATTGGCATAACTACCATTATGTTTTAAAAAGAATTGAGCATATTGACTCATAACTTTTAATTTCCTTTTCTTAATTTATCCTCAAAAGGTACAAAATTAGCCTAATAAAAACTACTCCGTTACTTACTTCACAACCTAACATTCTTGAAGGGGTTAGTTGTGGCCACTCACTATGCATCCACGCCTCAGTCCGCTAAATAGTTTCTATTAGACTTCTTCTGGAT
>JAEEGL012666080.1_pt1 | contig 10529 bp, 9 predicted proteins | sample 9134231 | NCBI WGS metagenome assembly JAEEGL01 (sample SAMN16246548, study PRJNA631951) | gut metagenome | biome: gut microbiome; feature: rumen; material: fiber-attached | host: Bos | place: Iran: Karaj | collected 2018-10
CCTGCTCATCTCGTTCTTCATCGGAGCGGTCATCTGCATCCAGATGAAACTGAACATCCAGAGTCCCTGGATGCCGCGCTGGGTCTCTGGCTACACCACGCGTGAGATCCTGCTGCTCGAGTTCTCCAGCTCCATCATGTGCCTCATCCTTGCAGGAAAGGTTGGCTCCAACATCGCCTCAGAACTAGGCACGATGCGCGTCACCCAGCAGATCGACGCCCTGGAGATCATGGGTGTCAACTCCGCCAGCTACCTCATTCTGCCGAAGATCATGGGCATGCTGACAATCATGCCGTTCCTCGTGATCTTCTCCTCGGCTACGGGCATCCTCGGCGCATACGCCACCGCCTACGTGGGTCATGTGTTGCCGCCCGACGACCTAACGTTGGGCCTGCAGCACGACTTCAAGCCCTGGTTCATGTGGATGTCTATCATCAAGAGCCAGTTCTTCGCCTTCATCATCTCCAGCGTGCCGGCCTTCTGCGGCTACACCGTCGAGGGCGGCAGCGTGAACGTGGGCAAGGCCTCTACCGATGCCGTTGTCACCTCCAGCGTATTGATTCTCTTCAGCGATGTCTTCCTAACCCAGTTGCTGTCATGATAGAAGTCAAGAACCTATATAAGAGCTTTGAGGACAAAGAGGTGCTGAAAGACATCAGCACAGTGTTCGAAGACGGCAAGACCAACCTCATCATCGGCCAGAGCGGCTCGGGTAAGACGGTGCTAATGAAGAACCTCGTGGGCCTGCTTGACCCCACCAGCGGCGAGGTGCTCTACGATGGTCGCGACTTCGTGGGCATGTCGAAACACGAGAAGGTGATGATGCGCCGCGAGATGGGCATGATCTTCCAGAGCGCCGCCCTCTTCGACTCGCTGACAGTGCTTGAGAACGTCATGTTCCCGCTCGACATGTTCTCGACGATGACGCTGCGGGAGCGCACGAAGCGCGCCATGGACTGCCTGGACCGTGTGAACCTCGTGGGAGCCGAAGAGAAGTTCCCTGGCGAGATCTCTGGTGGCATGCAGAAGCGCGTCGCCATCGCCCGTGCCATCGCCCTCAACCCCAAGTACCTCTTCTGCGATGAGCCCAACTCTGGCCTCGATCCGAAGACCTCACTCGTCATCGACGACCTGTTGCAGGGCATCACCCGTGAATTCAATATCACCACCATCATCAATACCCACGACATGAATTCTGTGATGGGTATCGGTGAGAACATTATCTTCATCTATGAGGGCCACAAGGAGTGGCAAGGCGTGAGCAGCCAGATCATGCATTCCGAAAACACCCGCCTTACAGACTTCATCTTTGCCAGTGACCTCTTGAAGAACATGCGACAGTTGGTGTTAGACAAGGAAAACCATCAATGAGAGCGTTACATCGTTACAGTTTGAAAACATTTTACACTATATACAACTGCAAATGCCTCACGAATGGCGGGCTAAGGAAAGTTAGAGTTTCATGGCATGAAAGTCGGAGTTTGGGCTAAGGAAAGTCCGAGTTTCCTGCCATGAAACTCCAAAGGGCGGAATTACGCTGAAAAAGGGGCGTTTTGATTATCTGAGCACATAACGAAAATTATCAACACCTCTGAAGTAACAAAGAATCAAAAGAGGGGCGACCAATGCGGTTGCCCCTCTCTACATGATACCCTATAATTAGATTATTTCTTGCTTCTGTAGAATTTCTCGAGCGTGCGGTAGGCGTTTTCCTTCTCGGCAGAGGCGACTTCGGCAGACTCGACATCGATCTTCATGACGGGTGCAGCATCGAGGTTTTCCTTCGTGATAGCCGTCCACTGGGGCAGGCCCTCACCGTTGGGATTGCCCGTCTTACAGAAGTTGGCATAATAAGAGAGGAATAGCTTCGAGATGGCGTAGTCCTCGTCCTGCCAGTCGTAGTACTCGTTGGTGTCGAGAGTTCCCATGGCGTACTCGATGTCGGCAGAATGGACAGCACCTGGGGCAATGGCAGGCTGCTGGGCCTCGGCCTTCTTCTCTTCGGCAGTCTTCTCACGCACACCACCAGCCAGAGCACCCACCTTGTCGCCCATCTTGGCTGACACCTGTGGACGCGGATGCATATAGTGATAGCGGTAGACGGGCAGACCCGACTTGGCGTGATAGTCGCAGACCTTCCATGTGGGGAAGCCGGTGAAGAGGTCAGAGGCGAGGTCGAGACCTTTCTGGCTCAGAACGTCCTCATCGGTAGCAATGCCGTAAGCCGCGAAAATCTCGTCTGTCATATCGCCGAACTGCGCCTTCATGGCATTCTTGAAGTTCTGGAGCGTGGGAGCCTGTCCCTGCAGCGCCTGTGCGGGGTGTCCTTCGAGCGAGTTCCAGCCTGCCAACAGGGGCACTTGAGCCTGCTCACCCTTCTCAAACACGGCATCGGCACTCTCTGTCATGAAATAGCCGTCGAGCACCACGTTGGCCATGCCTCTGGGAGGCAGGATCTTCTGGAGCGAGTCTGCGTTCAGGGCCATTGCGTCGGACAGACTTGCAATACCGGCATTCGCGAGCAGGGCAGCGCCAGCAGAGTCGGCAGCAGCCTGCGTAGCGGGCTCGTAGGGCAGCACCTCGGCACCCGATGAGAGCAAGGCGCCTGCAATGAGGTTCTTGGAGAGGGGCGAGCACATGAGCAGTGAGACGGAGAAGGAACCTGCCGACTCACCGACGATGTTAATGCGCTCAGGATCGCCACCGAAGGCAGCGATATTCTCCTTCACCCACTGGATGGCTGCCACCTGATCGAGGAAGCCGAAGTTGCCGCTTCCCTTGTATTCAGATGCCTCAGTGAGTTCAGGATGAGCAAAGAAACCAAACACACCCTCACGATAGTTGGCCGTCACACCAATGACACCTTCCTTGGCGATGGAAGAGCCATCGTAGCGGGGCTCACTACCAGAACCAGCCATCAGACCGCCACCATTGAAATAGATCAGCACGGGCAGAGCATCGGCAGTAGTAGCAGCCGTCGTCCAAATGTTGAGATAGAGACAGTCCTCACTGCGACCAGAGCCGCGGAAATTCATGTCGCCAAAGACATTGGGTTGCATGGGATCATCACCAAAAGCCTTAGCCTCACGTACACCCTCCCATGCCTGGAGAGGCTGAGGTGCCTTCCATCTGAGTTCACCGACAGGTGCCTGTGCAAAGGGCACTCCAAGGAACTTCTTAACGCCGTTTTCTTCAAAGCCCTCAAGGACGCCATACTTGGTTTGTACCTGAAGGGTTACTTCCGTTGCCTGTTTCTGAGAACAAGCACTAAAGATTGCGAGACCAGCGATGGCCAGCATCGCGATTGTTTTGATTTTTTTAGCCATAACTATATAGATTGTGTAAGTAAATATTTTCCGAAAGAAAAAGGGATCCTTCTCAGGTTCCCTTTTTTTTAACCAAAAGCATTACAATAAAATGATTGTATTGCTATTGGAGTTCGAATAGAACCTATCTCTCGATAGATTGTATTCCCAATTAACCTTAATAATCTAATACCATGAAAAACACGATGCAAATATAGATATATTTCTTCTTTATTATATCATTCCATGGGATTATTTAACGATTCTTTAGCTTATCCTCTCTCCAATTAAGGATATTTTGCAAGTCAAGTCGTTCTAAACGTTTCCTTTGCACATCGTTAAAGGATAAGCGACATGTAACTGACTGCCAATCAGTGGTATAGGTCTTACAAACACTCTCGCCATAGATAGAGTCCACCAAGAAGGTTTCGACAAAGACAACCACCTGATGGATACTATCGACGGGTTCATTAAGTTCCAAAAGCAACATATCCACGCGCAGGGCGTCGCTCATACGAATGGAGAGACTGTCGTCTGTGAGGGCTGTCATCTCGCTGACGCCCCCCGTCATATTGGTCACCTCGGCCTTCATGTTCGAATCTAAGAAGTCGATGAAGTCGAGACGGTTATTGGCTGTCAGATAGGGCATCAGAGAGTCAGGCATCTGCTTGAAGACATCACGTATCTTCAAGTTTTGTGCAGATGCCTGACTTGTGATTATGGCAATCATTGCCACAAAGAACCATCGTCTCATTGGCGGCTGGGTCTGAGATCCTTCACACGGACGGCCTTACCCTCACTCGTCGGCAGAGAGCCTTTCTTCACAAGCTTCACTTGTGGCGTGAGCAGGATTTCTTCCTTCAAGGCACGCTGGATATCCTTCGCCATCTTCTGGATCTCGGGATAGATATCAGTCTCCAGACCTTCGAGTTCCACCTCAACGGTCATCACGTCGACATCGTCGACAGTCTCAAGAGTGATGAGGTAGTTGCTGCCGAGTCCAGGATACTGTACAAGAATCTTCTCGACCTGCATTGGGAACACATTGACACCCTTGATGATGAACATATCGTCAGTTCTGCCCTTGATACGGTCAATACGACGATGGGTGCGTCCGCACTTACACTCACCAGGAATAATGCGGGTGAGGTCACGTGTGCGATACCTTAAGATAGGCATCATCGTACGGTCGAGAGTGGTGAGTACCATCTCACCCATCTCACCATCGGGCACAGGTTCCAACGTATCGGGATCGACAATCTCCACAATGTAGTTATCCTCCCAAAGGTGCATACCGTCCTGATACTTACACTCGAAAGCGACACCAGGACCATTCATCTCAGTCATACCAAAGGAGTTATAGGCTTTCACACCGAGCATACGCTCGATACGACGACGCTGTTCTTCGGTATGAGGCTCAGCTCCGATAAAGAGCGTATGGAGTTTTGTCTTGGATATATCAATACCTTCATCCTTGATTACCTCAGCCAAACGGATGGCATAAGAAGGGATTGCATGCAGACAGGTGGTACCGAAATCGGTAATAAACTTGATCTGGCGCTTGGTGAAACCAGAGCCGGCAGGTAGCGTCATACACCCCAGCCACTCGGAACCATATTGGAAGCCAAGACCACCGGTGAACATACCATATCCGCTGGAGTTCTGGAAGACGTCTTCCTTACGGCAACCCACCATATACATATTACGGGCAATCATATTGGCCCAAGAGCAGATGTCGTGCTCAGAATAAACCACTACGGTCGGCTGGCCTGTGGTACCACTTGAAGAATGCAGACGAACCGCCTCATCCATGTTTCCGCCTACTAGTCCAAAAGGATAATTCTCGCGCAGATCCTGTTTTGTGGTGAAAGGGATCTTACGGATGTCCTCGGGCGTCTGGATAGAGTCAGCGGTAATGCCCAACTCTCCCAGACGCTTCTTGTAGAAGGGGGAGTTGAGACACACGTTGATGGTGTCCTTAAGTTTCTGAACTTGGAGCTGTCTGAGCTGCTCACGTGGCATTTTCTCGATTTCCGGCTGCCAGCATTCGCCATCGGGCTTAATGGTAGCCATAATTTTCTCGTCAGTCATAATATTTACTATTTACAAATTTACAATTTATAATCTTGATTTACTTAGTTGCATCATCATTACAGCAGAGAGACCTGCAGTCTCAGTACGTAAGCGGCTCTGGCCGAGATGAACGGAGGTATAGCCTGCTGCTACGGCCTGGCGTACCTCATCGATGGAGAAGTCACCCTCGGGGCCAATCAAGACGATGGCATCCTCGGAATCTGAGGGCTTCTGTAGTTCGTCAAAGAGATAGCTGCGAGGAATTTCCTCATAGCAGTGGGCGATGTATTTGCCGCCTTCGCGGGGCTGGCTAATGAAAGTTTTGAAAGCCGTCATCTCATGAACGACAGGCATCCAGGCCTTATGGCTCTGCTTGACGGCAGAGACGACAATCTTCTCGATACGGGGCAGCTTGACCACCTGACGCTCAGAGAACTGACAGTCGAGGAAGGTGAGTTCGTCGATACCTATCTCAGTCACTTTTTCCGTCATCCACTCCATACGGTCCATCATCTTTGTCGGAGCGATGGCCAGATGCACACAGCCAGTCCACTGTCGCTCCTGAGGCAAGGTCTCCACAATCTCATAGTAGCAATGGTGAGAGGAAGCCTCTGTCACCTGAGCACGGTAGTAATTCCCTACCCCATCCATCAGGAACAGCTCATCACCCACCTTTAGTCTCAACACGCGAATGGCATGCTGACACTCATCGGGAGGCAACTCTCTCTGTTGTGCTGCATCAGGAACATAGAAGTATCTGGCCTCCTTCATCGTTGACAGTTATTTCTTATCGGGGTGGAAAACCAATGCGAACGAAACGCCTACGACGAGAGCGAAAGTAGCAAAGATGAACCAACAGGTTTGCCATCCCCCTGGATTGATTTCCATTAGGAAGTCGCCTCTCTGTTCACAGTACATTTTAATGATAGCACCTGCTGCTAATGTACCTATTGTTGCACCAATACCGTTGGTCATCATCATGAACAGACCTTGTGCAGAAGCCTTGATAGATTGGTCACACTCCTGATCAACGAAGATGCCGCCTGAGACATTAAAGAAGTCGAAGGCAACACCATAGACTATGCAAGAGAGAATGAACATGATGACACCAGGCATAGCGGGATTACCTACGCCAAAGAACCCGAAACGGAACACCCATGCAAACATCGACATGAGCATAACAATCTTGATACCGAAACGCTTCAGGAAGAAGGGGATCATGAGGATACAAAGGGCCTCGCTGATCTGTGAGATAGAAGTGAGCAGTGTGGCATTGTTTGCAGCAAACGAGGTGGCTACCGCTACATCGGCACTTCCCTTGAAACTCGTAATGAAGGGTCCAGCATAACCATTGGTGACCTGCAGACACATACCTAATAAAGCAGAGAAAATAAAGAACAATGCCATTTGCTTACGCTTGAATAGTTCAAAGGCATTGAGTCCCAAGCTCTCAATAAGAGAAACTTTCTCGTTCTTCTTTTCTATCTTACACTCAGGAAGTGTAAAACAATACAAGAAAAGAATAAAACTCAGAAAACCAGAGACAAAGAATTGCATATATGTGTATTGGAACTTGCTCCCACTCTCAGCAAATGTAAACGAGAAAGAACCATCTTCCAAGACTGCACAGTTGACAAACCACATGGTTGCAATAAAACCGACTGTTCCTAACACGCGAATAGGCGGGAAGTCTTTAACTGTGTCCATGCCGTTCTTTTTCAAAATTGTGAAGGCTGTAGTGTTGGCTAAAGCAATAGTTGGCATATAAAAAGCTACACTAAGGGTGTAAAGCGAAATAAAAGTCGACTTATCGGGTGTTGGATAGTTATATCCCATCCACCAACATCCCATCATAAATGCTCCTGCCAACAAATGACAGAGCCCAAGTACACGCTGAGGTTGAATATACTTATCTGCAACGATGCCCATCAACGTAGGCATAAAGATTGACACAATGCCTTGAATGGCATAAAACCAGGGTAGTTCATCTAACATTCCCGCAGGAATCAGATAGTTTCCCATGCATGTGAGATAAGCTCCCCAGACTGCAAACTCCAGGAAGTTCATCAGTGATAGACGGAATTTCAGATTTTTCATTTTCTTGTAATTGTTGGTTTTATAGGTTTAACTTCTTTATCTCTATTCAATTGTCCTAAACGGCGCATAGGGCGCTTCACGGAATCGACAGTGTCAGCTTTCACAGGTACTACAGCCATTTTATCTTCTTCCTTGTCTTTTTCCAGATTCTCGTCCTTGTGATGGTGGAAACGCATCAGTTGGATATGGTTTAACATCAGAAGACATAATTCGCTCTGGTTGTCGCTACGATCCCTACGGGCCATATACACGTAACCATCGATTTTCTTGGCCTTCAGATCACAGGCAGCCAGACGGAGCGTCGTATTACCCGTATTATTGATCGTCGTCGTAGCGGATACTACACTGTCATTCTCATAGGTCACCGCCATATAAACCGTCGCATTCCTCGATCCACTCTGCACCATATAGGTACTACCAAAGGTAAGCAGGAAACTGTCACCCTTATGGAACGAGGTGTCTGCCTTTTGCGTGAACTGTGCCACATGATAAGGCGCGATGGGCAGTAGCATTATCTGATCGCGACCTTCCCAAACATCGGTAGTATCACCGGAGGCTGACTGGGTGTAACGTTCCACCTCACCCTCTGAAGTACCCAACTCAAGAGCTTCCTCACTGAGGCGTTTCTGAATGTTGGTGTAGATTACATTCATTTGCTCCATGTGGTTGTAATAGTACACCAAAGATGAGTCAAATTCCGCAGAGGTAAGGCCATATTTCTTGAGTACGGATTCCATATTATAACGATGCTCGTAATCAGTGGATCCGACACGATTGTTAGTCATACCCTGCGACACGTAGAAGTCATACATCAGGTCTTCCATCTCGTCGGGCTGTAAGTACTGGGAGGGTACCGTCGGCTTACAGGCGGAAAGCAGTATCAGCATCACCGCCAACGGAAAAACCAGATGTGACCACTGCCGTTTCATGCCTCTTGTTCCTCTTGCTCCACTTGTTCCTCCTGCTTCTCCACAGCCTTACTTAAAGAGATACTGCTGATCTCCTTACGATAGAAGAGCAGCAGCCATACAACACTCACGCTGATACAAGCATCGGCGAAGTTGAAGACTGGACTGAAGAAGATAAAATGGTCTCCGCCCACAAACGGCACCCACTGTGGCCAGTCAGTTTCGATTAAAGGGAAATAGAACATATCCACCACTTTACCCATAAGGAAGGGTGCATACCCCGTCCCAAAGGGAACGAAATAAGACAAATAATAGGGTGACGAGGCGTTAAACATCAGACCATAGAACATACAGTCGATAAGGTTACCTGCAGCACCAGCTAACACCATCGAGAGTAAGAAGATGTAGCCAGTCTTAGCTTGACGCCTCACTTCCAGCCAGATGTAATAGCCTAAGAGGGCGATGGCAAAAACCCTGAACAGCGACAACACTATCTTGCTGCCAAGCTGCATGCCAAAGGCCATGCCGTTGTTTTCGATGAAAGCGATGTAGAACCAGTCGGTGATATGAATGCTCTCATGTAGCGTCATCGAGGTCTTTACCCAGATCTTGATGGCCTGGTCTATCAGGAGGATGGCCAGTATAACCAATACCGCCATCCTGCCATTGCTCAGCAATCGTGTAGAAGACTTCACTTTTTGTTCTGCATCATCTTCGACTCCACGCTCAGTGTAGCATGGGGAACAGCGCGCAGGCGCTCTTTAGGAATAAGCTTGCCTGTAATGCGGTCGATACCATAAGTCTTATTCTCGATGCGCACCAGTGCGGCCTTCAGACCCTGAATGAACTTCTGCTGACGGGCTGCCATCGATATCAGCTCTTCTTTCGACTGTGTGACACTACCCTCCTCCAAAGCCTTGTAGGTGGGAGATGTGTCATCGACATCGTTAGAATCTTGATTGGTCAGCACGCGCATCATCTGGTCGTAGTCGCGTTTGGCAAGGGCCAATTTCTCGTTGATAATCTGACGGAACTCCTCGAGTTCTTCGTCAGTGTAGCGGGTTTTCTCTGCCATAATTGAAGATATTTAAGTTATTGTGTTTATAATTTCTTATGATTTCACTATCTTAATGTTCAACTTGAAGTCATCAAAGTCAACTTCCTGTCCATCATTAGGTTGCAGTGTGATGCTGTCTGCCAGAACCTGAGCTTGAATATAGTCTGCGAAACTATCAACAGCCTTCTTCACTTCATTGTTCGGAGTAAGGATAACACTGATGCGATCGGTAATCTCCAGACCACTGTCCTTACGGATGTTCTGGATACGATTGATAAGCTCGCGGGCCATACCCTCGTTCTTCAACTCATCGGTCAGTTCTACCTCAAGGGCAACAGTGAGACTACCTTCGTTGGCTACAAGCCAGCCTGGAATATCCTCAGAGATGATCTCCACATCAACAGCTTCTACGGTAAGAGGCTGCCCCTCTACCTCGATACCAATGATGCCCTTCTGTTCGAGTTCAGCGATCTGCTCCTGAGAGAGTTGGTCCATAGCGGCGGCAACACCTTTCATCAGCTTACCAAACTTCTTACCCATCGTACGGAAGTTACACTTCACTTTCTTCACGAGTACGCCTGCACCCTCCACAAATCGGAGTTCCTTGACGTTCACCTCGTTCATGATGAGATCCTTCACTGCCTCGATGTGCTTTTTCTGCTCAGCGTCAATAGCAGGAATCATGATGGCCTGCAGCGGCTGACGCACCTTGATGTTCACCTTACGGCGCAGGGCAAGTACCATCGAAGTGATCTTCTGGGCCATCTGCATACGAGCCTCGAGATCCTTATTGATCTGAGTGCCGTCTGCCACAGGGAACTTATCGAGATGTACGCTGTCGAGAGCACCCCCCAAGTCCTTATACAGCTGATCTGCATAGAACGGAGCAAACGGTGCCAGCAATTTAGCCACCGTCATCAGACAAGTGTAGAGTGTCTGATAGGCCGAGAGCTTGTCGTCGCTCATCTCCTTACCCCAGAAGCGCTTACGGTTCAGACGAACGAACCAGTTGCTCAGATCGTCGTTCACGAAAGTGTCGATCAGTCGGCCTGCGCGTGTGGGATCATAGCCGTCGAGCTCTTTCTCAAC
>JAEEGL013237905.1_pt1 | contig 10529 bp, 9 predicted proteins | sample 9134231 | NCBI WGS metagenome assembly JAEEGL01 (sample SAMN16246548, study PRJNA631951) | gut metagenome | biome: gut microbiome; feature: rumen; material: fiber-attached | host: Bos | place: Iran: Karaj | collected 2018-10
AACCGTACGGGAAAGCAGATTTTTTCAAATATGGAAGATAAAGACAACAAAAGAAAAGGAGAAAAGAAATGAATGTAATCACAATGACAGAAGAACAGAAAGCCTATAAATCAAGCAGGCTTCCTGTAAGTTTGTACCCGACAAAAATGCGGGAAGAAGAAGACGGTAAAGTCAAATATCATGCAAGAACTATGTTCCGCAGCAAGCTGAACATGGAAGACATTGCAAAAGACCTTATTGCAACAGGAGTCATAACTGACATGACTGAAGAAAAAATTGTCAGTGTCTGGAAAAAGATTAATGCAGCCGTATTGGACAGAATCTTAAACGGTTCTGTTGTAGACTGCGGAATCGGCACCATGTATGCAACGGTTCACGGAAGCTTTGACACAAAGCTTTCAGAATTCGATCCTGAAAACAACTGGATTGACGTAGGCTTTAGAAGCAGCAAGGAAACAAAAAAGTTTACAGAAGCTGTAACGACTGTAATAAGAAACGGAAAGGAACAGATTCCAGAACTTAAAAGTGTCTTTGATGTTGAAACTGCAGCTTCGGACATTCTTACACCAGGCGGTCAGATTGTGCTTAGGGGTAAAAACCTGCTTATTGCAGGAACAAATGCAGACATCGGCCTTTACTTTGTAAATGCCGAAACTGGTGAAGAAGCAGCTTGTGTTAAGAGTGAAAAGCTTGCAAAGAACTCTAGCACAGAGCTCATCTGCAATGTTCCGGCTCTTGCACAGGGTACATACAAAATAATGGTACGCACCCAGAAGTCAAAAACAAAGCCGACTAAAGAAACACTTGAAGAAGTATTTACTTCTGTATTTAGCGTGAACTAGTTTCATAATTCAACGTCTAATTAAAAAATAACCATTTAAAAAAAAGGCCACAGATTTATCTGTGGTCTTTTTTTGTATATCTGGGTAAAGGTTCAACAGGAGTAGGATTATAAGAAAGCCGGCCAATTCTTTCGATACGATTTGACATGGTTAAAAGATAAACTCAATAAGTAAAAATTGTAAAGGACTATTTTACTAGATGATTATACTAAGCTAGAAGTGAAATGTTTAAGAGATGAACAGGTTTATGGAACAATATCATATTTCCAGTAACGAGATTGAAGATAAAAAATCTATTGTTTATACAGATCAGGAAATGAATGAGATTACAAAACTTTCAATTAATCTGCTTTCATACATTTACTGTTTTCCTGATTGTCTTGTAGATGGCGCTCCGCATGATGTTAAAACTGAAAATAATCATTATTTGAATACTTCTGAAAAGGTTGTAGATGTTACAGAGAAAGCTGCTGCCGGTGTTGTTATACCTCACTTCCGTCGCGGATATTTTAAGAGATTAAGCAGCGACTTTTATAAGAATAAAAAAGGTCAAATTGTTTTTGTACATGAAACCATTGTAAATGGGGTTGCGAAAACTCTAGAATAAACTTTATAAATAAAATGTTTTAAAACGAAAATCTACAAATTTAAATGTTTTTTGAATATAATCTGATTGTTCATTGGATATTATGACAGTATCATTAATTAAATCAATTATTTTACTTACAATCAAAATATCGTTTTTTAATTGATTAATATCTATTTTCAAATTATTTATTTTTTTATTTGTATCTTCAATAAATAAATTTAACTCATATAAAGTTTTAAGTTCTTGTTTTTGTTCATTAAAACATGTTTTTAAATCATTTAATAAATTAATTAATTCTGAATACGTATTTTTATCCAATTCAGGATAAGTTGTATTCAATAGGTCATCAATGGTTGAAATCATTATATCACAATGATTAATAAGCAATACAAAAGTATTATTAGGTTTGTTATCTTCAGAATAAATTTGATCCTTTTGTAATTGATTTGAAATCTTTGTTATAGGAGTTCGTTGTTCTATTTCTTCCAATTTTTTTATTAAAGTATCAAATCTTTGATCAAAAATATCAAAAAGAACAAATGCTTTATTAAAATCATATTTTTTTTCATTAATTAGTTGATTATATTTTTCGATTTCTTTTTGCTTTTGTTCTACTAATTTTTGTTTTTCATCAAAATCAAAATCTAAAATTTGTTCGCAATATTGTTTTATTGTTGTTAGATTTTCTAAATTTAAGATTAATCCATTATATAGTTTTTTAGTCTTATTATATTTTATTTTTTCATATCTATTATTTATAACTCTATTGTTTTCAATTAAGAAAATGTTAATTTTTTGTATAATCGTTTTTCGTAATTCATTTTTTTTATATAAATCCTCAAGAGAAATATCACAAATTTCTTTTAATGTTAAATTAATTTGTTGTGATTCTTGTAAAACAAATTCAATTTCGTTATAAGTTTCTGTCAATATAGGATCATTAATAAAAGCAATTTCACTTAAATGACTTTTATTATTAATTCCAATAATCAATAAACAATTAATAAAAACATTCGTAATAATAAATGTAAATATTGTTTTAAATATACGAATACATTTAATTGATTTTACTTCTTTTTCATTTCTTTTTACAGGAATATAGAAACAAAGCCAAAAAATTCGGAAGAATCCAATTATTATTGAAATATAATAAAACAAATAATTTTCAAAAGTAAGATAAAAGAATAAGAAAAATACTTGAGATAATGTAATTAGTAAACTGACAGATAAAATTGAAATAAAATAAATCAATTTATATTCTTTATTAATTTTTTTGTCTAAAAAACTTATTGAAAGTATAGTTGGAATATTTACAATAATTACAATAAACAAATTAATTAAAACATAAACTAAATGACGTGCACCATGAAGGTCAGAAAAGAAATTAAATACGAATATTATAAAAACTAGGCTGGAAAAAAATAAATACATGTATTTATTTTTTAATTTCTTATTTTTTGTATGAGAAAAAGTTTTATTAGTAATTAAATCAGGATTAAATAAGATTTTTTTTATTAATTGAAAAATAAAAGTAAATTTGTTTATTTTTTCGAAAAAAGATTTTAAGTCCATATTAATAAATTCTCACTTTTTGAAATATTTCTGAGTTATGGATTGTTAATAATTAGTTTGCCCATATGGATAATGCTTGATCTGCTAACCAATTAGCACGATTTTCAATTTCATTTTCATTCCATATTGTTTTAGTACAAACATCACCCATGGTTTCAATACCACTTGAATAATACTTAAGACCTTTATTTTTATCTTTTCCTTCAAGCTTTTTTGTCCATTCATCATCACTGATTGAAGAATTTAATGGACTAGAAATAATAGCGAAATTACCCATAGTAAAAATCTTTTCATCTCTTTTTGCTGCATCTTCCATAGAAAGAGCAGGGGTATTCCAGTGATTTCTCCATTTTTTGGGCATTAAATGTTCTAGAGAATAATTGCTGAAAGGCATGAGTTGAGTAGATTGTCTACCTTCATCTCGAATCTTAGTTTCCATAAGATACAATACAGTTTTTGCTTTTGTATTATTATTCATTTTAGTATCAGAGAAACCAAGCTTAAAACTTGCATCATTTGGAATACTTAAACTATCTTCTGTTTTTTTAATTTCTATATAATTTTTTAACTTTTTATAAGAATTAATTCCTTGACCAATCATATTTTCAGTAAACAAATCACTGTAATTATTATTATTGCTTTTGCAAATAAATCTGCGAATTAAATATGATTCAAGATACTGATAAATTTTATTTCTTTCAGCTTCTTCTTCTACATTTTTTTCTATGTAGAGCAAGAAAGGTCTAATTGTCATAACTTCCAAGCCATACATTAAAACTAACAGTCTATCAAGACTTGGCTCTTTCAAAATAACAACACTAGACAAAATTTCTTTATTAAATCTTTCATGAAAAATTTTAGCAAATTCAATAATATCAGAAATGAACTCATAAATACTTACATCAATAGATTCGAGCATTTTCTGTAATTGAATATAACTATTAAAAATATTTTCAAAACGTCTAAATTCTTTCTTCTTTTCAGAATCAATTTGACTTTTAAGCTTGGGATCATGCATTTTTACTTGAAGATATGAATATAAAAAATTATCCATCATTGTAACGCTGTTACGTCCAATCGTTACAGAATCATTCCAATAATTTATACAATCTTCATCTTGTTCAAATGTTTTTTTCCATGTTGTTTCATAAAAGTCTATTTTTGAAGAATCAAAAAAACGATTTTTTAATAATTCTCCAGTTGAAAGTTTAACACCTAATGAATTTATGGTATCAAAAATTTGCTGTTCATCTTCATCAATATTAAGATCAATACCAATAAAGAAAACATTATATATAATTTTTGTAAAATCAATTTTTGTAACATCAATGTTTATATAAAAATATTCAAAAGCTTCTTCAATTCTATTTGGAGTAGAACTTATATCAGGTTTCTGATCTGCTTGCATTATTTTTTCAAATGAAGCTTTATCATTATAATTATGAATAATACATAATACTGGTTTAAAACGTAGAAAGAATGGACTTACAATTGTTTTATCATTCATCTTTAATGATAATGCTTTAAACATAAGTGCCAAAGTGGTTAATCTTTGTTGACCATCAATTATAGTTCTGCAGTCACCAGTTTCTTCACCGGTAGTTGTTAATTTTTGTTTAAGAATCAGTGAACCCAAAAAATAAGGTTTATTCTTTAGACAAATATTTTCCATATCTGAAAGCATTCTTTTCCATTGTTCTTCTTTCCAAACATAAGAACGTTGAAAAAATGGTATCTCCAACATGCGTGCCCCATTTAAAATATCTGAAATACCACTTCTTTTTGCTTCCATTTTTTGCTCCTAATTGTTTATAAATTCAATAATTGAATTATAACACATTTTTGATATTTTGGGGAAAAAATAGAAATTGTTTTATGATATTAAAAGTTTGTCTTTATAATTTGGAGCTGATCGGACTTGAACCGACTACCTTTTGAATGCCATTCAAACGCTCTAGCAAGGTGAGCTACAGCCCCGAGATCTATCAATATCTATCAATATTAAAATCTAAAACTTCTGTCCAGAAACGTTTATTTGTAATATCTGGCTTGAACTCATATTCTTCTACAAAATTATTGAAAATTTCATCAGTTAGTTTCTCATCCATATAATTCTTTAGTGAATTGATTTGTTCAATTGAACGGATAACTTTACAATCTTCTAGATTTAGTGAAAATAAATGAGTATCATCCATGTTTAGATATTTATTTTCAGAAGCATCTTTTGCTTCATCAGCAAGTTCTTTTTGCTCCACATAATTATGAATAATTATATCTTCACCTGAAGAAAAATATAAATATAAAGCATAATTAACAACTGTATTATTTCTATTAAGAACCTTTCGTGTGTCTTCCAAAATTTTATCAAATTGCTCTTTTTCAGGTAAATTAGAATTTATAATTTCATCACATTCCTTTTTATCTTTAGCTTTTTTTAATTCTTCAATAAGTTTATTTTGCTCAATATTTTTTTGATGATAAAAATTTACAGCAGCTTCGGAATCTTCAAATTCCTTTTGTAATTTTTCATATTCAGATTCAGATATAATTTTTGGTTTTGGTAATGATGCAATAATTGTTTCTACTTCTTCTAAAAATGCCTTTTTTTCTGTCTCCCAAATAGAATGATTAAAAGATTTGTTTTTAATTTTTGAATTTAGAGAATCAATAAATACATTTAAATCATTTGTATCATTAATTCTAATACCTTGTATTCCATGTATAACACCATCAATATCCTTAAAATTACATGGAGGTATAATGATAGGAAGAATTGTTGTTGTTTGTACCCATGCAGCGCCCAACTCGCATAAGCAAACTTGACTATTAAGATAATTTTTTGAAATCAGAGCTATCACAACACCAGTAGATTCTAATTCTTTCCTAATATATTCTATAAAGTGTTCTCCTGCTGGAATTCCCATTCCCGTTAAAGAAGAACAAAAAATATCAGGCTTCATTATTTGAGAACCTGAAGATAATAAATTAACAAATTTTTGAACTAAATCTTTATCTGCGGAAGCATGACTTATGAATATTTTTTTTGACATTTATTTTTTCCTTTATTTATTTTTATTATAACTTATTTTCTTTTAAAAATCATTAATAATTATAGTCTCTTAATCACTTATTCACACATTCAAACACACGGTTAATATTGTTTAGTCTTACACTGTAAGCATGAGAATACAGGGTAAAGATTGCACACTGACTGTGGCAAGAGACGGTGAATTTATTCCAATACCATACAGCGAGGAAACTGTAAGACAAACGTCAAAGGGCTATTCTTTGCCTTGTGTTCTATGAAATGGCGGCTTACCAATAAACTTTTGTATGATACCTATATTAAATGGTGTGTTAAGAATAATGAGCGGGCTTTAAGCCAGAAAGGCCTTAGCATCAGGATGCAGGAAAAAGGCTTTAAGCGGTGCGTCAGCAACAGTCAAAGATTCTGGCTTGGGCTTGTGGTGAAGGAGGAGTGGAAGGGGTGAGGCTTTAAAAAAAACAGTCCGCGGTCCCTACGTCATCTTGCGATGAACCACCTGGTAAACAGGCGAGAAGGAATCCCGCGATTCTCAGAAATATAATAGTCTATAAAACTACATGTTGTCTACAAGTAAAGGATTCTTGATTTCTTTTACCTGTAAAAGAGCTTTGTCATTTGTTACAAAATAATCACAGTCACAAAAATGACTTGCAGCAATCTGTAATGCATCGAGAGCTTTTAAGAAATCATATTTAGAGCGAAGCAGACCTGCAAAGCTTGCTATTTCTGTATTAATATCTATCTTTTTAATATCTAGATAATTCTGGAATGCATAGTAATTGTCAATCTTCTGCTGATTGTTAGTCTTATAAGGATTTACTATATATTCCATATCAGTAATTACTGAAGTATAGAATTGAGAATTATTATTTGCAGATTTAAAAAGAAAATTCTTTACTTTATCAAAATACAAAGGTGATTTGTCGAGAAAGTAAATTAAAGGGGCTGTATCAAAAAAGATTCTAGAAGGCACGGTCAGCCCTCATTTTGCTGATGTAATTCTGTGCTTCATCGGCATTGTTTGAAAGCGTAGCGAAAGATTCTAACTTTTCGAGAGTAACAGGTTTTCTTACCGGCTGTGGTTCATCAAGCAAAGTAATGATAACGCCCTGATTTTTGTACGGATTTACTGTTTCTGTGGCAACATAAGTTGTTCCGTCATAATATCCACGAACACTTACCATGTGTACCTCCTGTATAAAAGTTCGGCTAAACTTTAACGTTTCTATAATTATAACATAGTTTTTGAAAAAATGATATAGATAATAGCGAGTTTGCAAAAGGGGTGTGTGGATAGGTGGAGAAAAAAGGAAAATGCCACCAGAGCATCCGTTGGCATTTTTACATCGGGTACGAGTAGACCCGAAAACCTATTTTTTAATTTGAATAAATAAGAAATTGCCTGCTCGGAAGTAACCGTCTCTTCATTCGGCCATACGGAGTATGGTGTCGGTGGTCATCCCCAACGTCAAACAGGCAACTCTCTATATATAGTAAATACTTATATTCAAAAACACAAGACTTTATGAATTGAAAAAATGTGAAACTCATATCACCCCAGGCACTTTTTCCATATCCGTAGTTACGCTGGCGCTTAAATACTCGCGCTTCATCTGCCAGCCGGTTTTGAGCTGGCCTTTGGCAAAATAAGCTTGGGCTTGTGTTGAAAATGGAAAGTGAAATTATAACTTGTGCTAGTTCAAAAAAGATTTGACTTTTACTTAATTGTTGGATAAATTCATTTTCGAGGTGTGTGCTGTTTTTTCAGCTCCGCCACTTACGGCTGACTTCTAGTCAGCCTTTTTTGATGTATTAACTTCCGAAAATGTGAATTAATTAATAGATTATACATTGTTATAAACTGTCGTTTTATACAGTAAGTTTACGTAACGCCTATTTTCTCAATATTCAGCCGAGATGTAATCTTCATCCTGGTTATCTTAAGAATCCAAAGCATCTTGAAATGGACGTTTTACTATAGAGAAAGACGGTTTTATTGTGGCAATACATCTCTCCAGAAACGGTAATAAAAAGACATGGATTATGACGGGATTTAATAAAGAATAGGATAACAGCCCGAATCCTAGCGCAGCTGATAATTACACGACGGCGACCTCGCCGAAACCTGAAAATAATATAACCGCCAATCAATTAAAAGTCAAATTAGTGGCCCTGCCATTAACACAGAATTTCTGACAGGGTTATTCTGAAAGAAAAATGCCTGTTGATTTTGATTCATTAGTTAACCAATTGTATTCGATTTTTTCAAGTCGTATTATTTTAGCTACATAATAGGTTTCGGACGGCATATAAGGTACTTCTTTTTCCCATTTATAAATTTTATCTGTATATAAATTAAAATAGGCTTCATTTCTTGAATTTAAATTTTCAATTAATTTTTCTAACAATTTTTCACTTATAACAAATATGATTGAACCTTCTTTCAATGCCCAATCATGAATTGTTGATGAGCGATTTGCGGTAGTAACCCTGATTGAAAAACATTCATTAATTTTTTCCCCAACGTTTGATGAAAGAACTATATTGTTTAATTTTAGTTTTTTACCAAGGTATCTTGATGGGAAATTTTTTATTTTGTTAAACTCGACTATATCAGATGTTCCAATTCTTTTAAATTCTTCTTCGTTATTTAATTTTGAAAGAAATAATCCTAATTGTTTTTTTGTCTCTTCAACATTTCCTTTTTTATAGTTATCTAAAGCATTTTCTAATAGTAAAATTTCTTTTTTATTATTTGCTTGTGAGTAAGAAAAGTTTATATAACCAATTAAAACGAAAAATAATAAAACTATCTTCATAATTTTTTTCATCATAATATTTCATTATATCATATTTTTATTGCGTCAGCTGTTTTTTCTTCTGCAAAAATCTTGAACAGCTTGTTGTAAATAAAAAAACATGACTATTTCACCCCTGGCACTTTTTCCATATTCGTAGTTACGCATTCGCTCAAAAACTCCCGCTTCATCTGCCAGCCGGTTTTGAGTTTGCCTTTGGCAAGTATTAGGGAATCCCTTCCGTAGCGGCCTGTAATTGAGTCTAAGCTTTGCATGAGGTTTACTTTTTTTATGTCCTGCTTTGGGTCTGTCCACAAGTAGAACTGGTTTTGAGCCGGAACTATATCAAGCAATGTTACAAGCAGCACTTTATAGCCGAATCCTTTTCTAAATATTTGAGGCAGTACAAACCGAGCTGCGTTTACAATGTCAGGCGTGTAGGATGTGTAAGTAAACAGCTGTACTATTAATGAGTTTGAATACTGTAAGCTTGGGTCTTCGCAGTAGTAGTTACAGGTAGAAATACTAACCTGAACGGAGCGGCATTCGCTATTCTGCTGCCGTAAGCGTTCTACAGCAAGGGATGTGTATTCTACTAATGCACATTCTAAAGTTTCTATGTCATAGACTTTAACTGAAAACTGGCGGCTTGAAGTAATAACTTCTTTCTTTTCTTTGGTAATTTTATCTATTGCCCGGATTCCGTTTAATTCCTGTACTGTAGATACTCCCTGTATTGTTAAAAGCTTTTTTGCATTAAACAGACTCATCTGTTTTAACATCAGTGCGTTTTTAATTCCGTTAAATGCAAGCTTTCTTGCACGTGCCGGACCTATTCCCCAAATAGTTGAACATTCTGTTGTTTCTAATAAGGCATCAATTTCTAAAGGATTATAGACAAAGACACCGCCGTGTTCTTTTGCTTTTTTGTTGTATAGCTTTGCAAGTGTCTTTGTAGGGGCAGCGCCTACGCAGATAGGAATTCCAACTTCCTTGTAAATGCGCCTTTTAAGTTCATGGCCGATTTCTTCATAGTCTTTTATTGACCAGTTACAGTCATCAAAGAATAGGAAAGATTCATCGATAGAGTATTCTTCAATATCCGGAGCATATTCAAGGTAGATTGAAGTAATGCGCCGGCTAATGTCTGCATACAATGTATAGTTACTTGAAAAGACAGTAACATTGTTTTGACTGCATAATCCTTTAACCTTAAAATACGGATCTCCACGTTTTAGTCCGCAGGCTTTAGCTTCTTTGTTTAATGCAATTATTATGCCATCATTGTTAGATAGAACTGCTACAGGCTTACCACGTAAATCCGGACGGTAAATCTGCTCACACGATGCATAAAAAGAGTTTCCGTCGCAATGTAAAATCATGATTCTTTAACCGTATGAATTACATGGGTTACAACTCCTGTAATGAATGTTTCGCCTTTTAAGTTGTAAACCCTACCTAAGTTAAACTCTCCGTCAGATTCATAGACTACAAGCGAGTTCTGATTAACTTTTTTAGCCCTGTCTATAATTAAAATGTCATTGTTATATATGCTCATATTTGTGTAATGATTGCTGTCTATCCGCATTAAGACTGTTGCAGCAGGATGTTTTATGAGTTCGTTATTTAAATCTATACCGTTTGTTTCATAACCCTGAGCGGGACTTGGAAAGCCTGTAATC
>JAEEGL016100672.1_pt1 | contig 10529 bp, 10 predicted proteins | sample 9134231 | NCBI WGS metagenome assembly JAEEGL01 (sample SAMN16246548, study PRJNA631951) | gut metagenome | biome: gut microbiome; feature: rumen; material: fiber-attached | host: Bos | place: Iran: Karaj | collected 2018-10
AAACCAAAGCGGAAAATGAAACGTGCAAAGAAAGGCATGAGGGGAAAACACCTTCTCGGTATTTTTATGATCTGGGACTGTTTGACTGCCCTACCACAGCGGCCCACTGTGTTTGGCTGGAAGAAGGAGACTTTGATCTTTTAAAAGAAAAGGGCGTTACCGTAGGAACCTGCCCCATCAGCAATCTAAAATTGGCAAGCGGGGTGGCGAATCTGCCGGAGATGCTGAAGAAAGGGATCCCGGTGGCGTTGGGAACAGACAGCGTAGCCAGCAATAACAGTGTGAACTTTATCGAAGAAATGAAAGTTTTGGCGGTACTGCACAAAGAACGGTACCATGACCCCGCTTTTTTGACACCGGAGGAAGTGGTCAAAGCGGCGACTCTAATGGGCGCGAAAGCCCAGGGCAGAGAGGATACGGGCAGTGTAAAAGTGGGCAACAAAGCGGATCTGATCGTCATGGATATTTCCGGCGTGCATATGAAACCGGTCCACAATCTATTGAACAATTTGGTCTATTCCGCCAGCGGCAGTGATGTGGTGCTGACCTTATGCGACGGAAAAGTGCTATATGACAAGGGCGAATACAAGACCATAGATATCGAAAAAGTGCTTTTTGAAGTGGAAAGCTCGAGAACAAGGATATTAAACGAGCTGAAAGCGTAAAAAGGATAAGTAATATCGAAAGAAAGGGGAAAGGCAGGGTATGCCGAATTATCGACTGCAGATAGCTTATGACGGGACCCGCTACAACGGTTTTCAAAGGCTAAAAGAAAATGAGATGACGATTCAGGGGAAACTGGAACATGTGCTTTCCCTTTTGGCGGAAGAAGAGGTGGAAGTGATCGCCTCCGGCAGAACGGATAAAGGAGTCCATGCCAGAGGACAAACGGCAAATTTTCACTGCGTAAAAGAGTTGAAGACAAACAGGATATTGGAGCATTGCAGGAAATATCTTCCGCAGGATATTTTAGTTTATGGTGTGAAAAAGACGGACGAACGGTTCCATGCCAGATATTTGGCCAAAACCAAAGAATACGTGTATCAAATCGACAATCGGACGTATCCGGATGTGTTTCAACGAGAATATCGCTGGCATATAGAAAAACCGCTGGATCTGGCTGCTATGGAAGAGGGAAAAGCGTATTTGCTGGGCGAACATGATTTTTCCGGGTTTACGTCTTTAAAAAGCAAGAAAAAGAGTTTTATAAGACGGATCGATTCCATAGAGATCAGAAAAAACAAAGGGGATATCGATCTGATATTCGAAGGCAACGGATTTTTGCAGCATATGGTCAGGATCATGACGGGAACTTTGGTGGAGATAGGGCTGCATCAAAGAAAACCGGAAGAGGTTTTGACGGCTTTGGAGCAAAAAGACAGAACCCTGGCGGGAGAAACGGCTCCCGCCAAAGGATTGTTTTTAAACAGAGTTTTTTATGATTAAGAAGTACTTTTTTTTGACAAGGTTTTATATTATAATAGGGTGTAAACGTGAAGAAGATGATGGAGGACACCGATGAAAAGAAATGTATATGATGTTTTACAAGAACGGGGATATATTGAACAGGCTACTCATCCGGAAGAGATCCGGGAACTTTTGGGGAAAGAGTCTGTCACATTTTATATAGGCTTTGATGCGACGGCGGACAGTTTGCATGTAGGGCATTTTTTACAGATCATGGTCATGATGCACATGCAAAGAGCGGGGCATCGTCCCATTGCGCTGATGGGCGGCGGCACTACCATGGTAGGGGACCCTTCCGGCAAGACCGATATGCGGAAAATGCTGACGGTAGAAGACATTGCGCATAATGTACAGGAATTTCAAAGACAGATTTCCAAATTCATTGATTTTTCCGATGGGAAAGCGCTGATGCTCAACAATGGAGATTGGCTGATGCACCTAAATTATATTGAGCTATTGCGGGATGTGGGCGTGCATTTTTCCGTCAACCGCATGATGACCTTTGAAAATATCAAAAGCCGTATGGAACGGGGATTGACCTTTTTGGAATTCAACTATATGATCATGCAGTCCTATGACTTTTATCATTTGTTCAAAGAATACGGCTGCAAGCTCCAGCTGGGCGGTAACGATCAATGGTCCAATATCTTGGGCGGTGTGGAATTGGTGCGCAGAAAAACCGGAGGAGAAGCCTTTGGTCTGACTTTTAAGCTTTTGACCAACAGTGAAGGGAAGAAGATGGGTAAAACAGAATCCGGCGCTTTGTGGCTGGACCCCAACAAAACCTCTCCTTACGAATTTTATCAGTATTGGAGAAATGTGGATGACGCGGATGTCATCAATTGCTTGAGACTACTCACTTTCCTGCCTTTGGAAGAGATCGACGCGTTGAGTAAGCTTGAAGGCAAAGAATTAAATAAAGCAAAAGAGATTTTGGCCTATGAAGTGACAAAACTGGTACACAGTGAAGAGGATGCAAAAAAATCACAGGAAGCAGCCAGAGCGCTCTTTGGCGGCGGCGGTGATTCGGCCAATATGCCTTTTACGGAAATTTCCAAAGAAGCGTTTGGAGAAGGTATGGATATTTTAAGCTTGTTAAAAGAAGCGGGGCTTGCCGCAAGCAACAGCGAAGGAAGACGGCTTGTGGAACAAGGCGGAATTGCGGTAGACAATGAAAAAGTAGCGTCTATCCAACAGGTCATCACACCGGATCAATTTCAGGAAGACAAGATCATTATCCGCAAAGGGAAAAAAGTATATCACCAGATTCGTCTGGTATAAAAGAAAAAGCAGAGCAGGGGGGACGCCCGTCATAAAGAAGGTGACTGCGTTACAGCGCAGTCACCTTCTTTTACTGTATTGACAAATTAGAAGCTGCTATTTTACTGTCATAACAAGTTCTATCTCATCTTCGTCCTCGTTTCCGGTCGCGGAAAAGCCTTTGTTCTCATATAGCTTTCTTGCAATGGGATTGTCTTTGTTGCAGGTCAAGGCAACCCTGCTCGAGTTCCCGAATGGTTTGGTCATAATGTATTCCATAACTCGATCAAGGGCTTCACTGCCATAGCCGTGGCCTTGCTCCGCTTGGTCGATCATCATGTGCCAGATGTCATACTCGGGAACATCATAGTCATAGATCACCATGACATATCCGATCATTTTTTCTGCCGCATAGATGCCGAACGGCTGGCACTGGTCTCTGTAAACATACGCCTGCGCAAGGCTCCGAATCGGGTGAGATACAAAACTTTCCTGTTCCGGCGCCAGTTTAAGGTTAAAAGCGTCAATAAAGTTATCCTCTGTTATTGGTCTAAGTTCTACCATTGTTACCTCCATAGATACAAATTTGCCTGTTTTATTATATCACAGCATTTTCCGAACAGTAAATGAACATATCACGGAACACGGTAAGCAGGGGTTTTGTGATGCCAAAACCGAGAAAGAAAAACAGACCGAAGAAGAAAACAGCCTTTCGACCTGTAAAATTTCTTTATGACGCATATGTTCCGCTCCGTTTTTTGATAAAAGGAATGTTTTGGCTAGATCAAAACAAAAAAAGAAAATAAAAATTTTGAGAATGAAACGGATAGAAAAGCGAGAGCAAAAACGACTTGTTGTGGTATAATAAAAGAAGAATAGAAAGAAGAAAAAAGGAAAAGCATAGGATCATAGAAGCAAGAAAGGGGATTTTGTTTTGTTCGGAAAGTGGATCGTAAAAATGTCCAAGTATTTTTTATTGGTGACAGCGATTATCGTGATTCTTTATTATGTGTTCGTTTATAAGGCGTCGGGCGCGGAAATCACCGAAAGAGATCAAAAGGCCGTTGATGAAATAGAATATTCTATGCTAAAATAGCTGTATTATGTGAAGATTTGGAGGGTTTTATCATGAAAGATTTTTTGGAATTGGCAAAAAACAGGTATTCTGTTCGTAAATTTGACGGAAAAGAAATACCGAAAGAAGATATGGATAAGATCATAGAAGCCGGCATCTCTGCACCTACGGCAGTGAATTTTCAGCCTTTTAAGATTTGGGCGGTAGAAAGTGAAGAAGCCAGAGCGAAACTTTTAGACTGTACTAAAATGAAATTTATAGAACCGGCTAAGGTGATTTTTGTGATCGGCGCAAAACCGGATCAGGCTTGGGTGAGAGCGTATGACGGCAAAAACTTTGCCGAAGTGGACGCGTCTATTGTCGCCACACATATGATGCTTGCGATCCATGATCTGGGATATGGTTCTACTTGGATTGGGCATTTTAATGTGAATTTGGTAAAAGAAGCGTTTCCGGAAATGGAAGGCTATGAATTGATCGCCCTGCTGCCGGTCAGCGGGATCGAAGAAGGGTGTGCTCCCGCGCCGAAGCATGCGGAAATCAAAAGCAGGGAAGAATTGGTAAAAGAATTATAAGCGGGTGAAGCAAGGAAGAACAGAAAAATGAATTTGAAACAAAGTGTTGCCTGGTAACAGGCGGCACTTTTTTTTGTGGTGGAGAATTCGGCGGGATTTTGTATAACGTGATTTTTTTGTGATAGGATAAAAAAGAAACAGAAAGAAATATTTTTGAAGAAAACACTTGATTTATTTCGTAAGTTTTTACGAGACAGATAAAGGGGGGTGGAGAATGATAGCCAGGCAAAAAGAAGATCTGCTGAAAGAACTGATCCGAAATTATCAAAAGCTGATATTTACGGTTTGCTATCAGTTCACGAAGGACTATCATGAGTCTGAAAATCTGACTCAGGACACCTTTTTATCTGCTTTTAACCATTTGGAGACTTTAGAGCATACGAATTACAAGGCGTGGCTTGTGCGTATCGCGACCAACAAATGCAAAGACTTTTTAAAAAGCGCTTACAAAAGAAAAACAGAGACCTCGGATATGGAAAATATCGTTTTGGTTTCTCACGAAAGGGATCCTGCGGAGATTGTGACCGAAGAGGAGAGCAGAGAAAAAATCATAGAAATCTGCAACAGATTAAAGGAACCCTATAAAACGGTAAGCAAACTGTATTATGTGGAAGAAAAAAGTTTTCAAGAGATTGCCGCTTACATGGATAAACCTGTAAAAACGATCCAGACACAGGTCTATCGGGCAAGAGAGAAAATAAAAATCATGTTAAAGGAGGAGTATAAGGATGGAGAAGGATAAGCTGTGGGATGAAAACGGACATATCACAAAAACAGCGGTAGAAAAACTGAAAAACCTTACTTTGTCTGAAGAGGACAGGCTTACGATACTGGAACATTTTGACAGCTGTGACGCTTGCTTTTTACAGTATTTGGACGCTTTGGAAGAAACAGAACTCTTGACTCCTCGTTATGATATGACGATACCTGTTTTAGACAGGATAAAAGATCAAAATGAGAAAAAGGACGGACAGAAGGAGGAAAAACGGAAAGAACAAGTGATAGAGATCTCTTCCTACCGGAAAAAGACGGCAGGCAAGAGGATAGAAAAACAGTGGATGAAGATAGCACAGGTATCTGTCGCGGCAGTGCTGGCCATTACGTTATGGTCCAGCGGATTCTTTTATTCTTTGTTAAAGATAGAAGAGCTTCCTTTGATAGGCGGCATGGGCGAAGTAAACTGGGCGATACAGGAAAAAAATGTTGGGTTGACGGATAAACTACATGATTCTTTGCGTATTTTCCAAAGCTTTGATAATTTTGATTTTAGGAGGGACAAAAATGCGGACGAAGAATAGATTTTTTACTTTTATTTGTGCTTTGATCCCGGGAGCGGGACAGATGTATCAGGGGCATCTGAAAAGAGGCGTTTCCATTATGGCAATCTTTTGCGGGATCATTGCTTTTACGATTTTGATCGATGTGCCTGCCATTTTATTTTTGGCGCCGATCATCTGGTTTTATTCCTTTTTTGATGTGATCAACAAGTCAAAATATACGGCGGATGAGTTAGATGCCATAGAAGATAAGTTCATTTTTGCGGATGATTTGGTCCAAAACGAAGAAGTAGGCGCTTATTTTAAAGAAAGACATAAATGGATCGGTTATGCTGTTTTGATAATAGGCTTACTGCTTTTATACAGCGGATTTCTCGGCAATCTTTTGTTTAGTTTTCCTCTTCCGGAGGCGGTTTATTACTTGATTCGAAAAGTGCCGACTTTGGCTATTTCCGCCATTATTATTTTACTGGGTATCAAACTGATCAAAGGCAGTAAAAAGGAAGAAATGGCAGAAGTGACAGAAGATACGGAAACAATGGAAAGTGATTCGGATGAAGCAGAAGAAATGAATGCGGAAAATGAGGAAGAACACTACACAGGGATAGAAGAACTGTTAAACGGAAGATAGCGGATAACGGTATAGTAAAAAAGGAGGGGGTATCCATGAAAACGAAAAGAGTGGGAATGATCACCATGGGCGTATCCTTGGTGCTGGCAGGGGCGTTACTGATTTATCATGTGTTTCAGCCGAATCTGGATATCTTGTTGATATTAAAGCTGACACCGATTATTTTGGTCTTTTTGGGATTGGAGATCTTATACTATTCTTTTACTTATAAAGAAGAAAAACTGAAATATGACTTTTTGAGTATGTTCGTTTGTTTTATTTTGATCGTCGGCAGTTTGGCGATGGCGGCAGTGCCCCAGGTGGTAGAGTATTATACGCACTGGGAACAAGAAAATTACCGGGTGATCATAGAGGATTAAAAAGAAAAAGGCAGAGGGCCGGCAGTTGACAAAAAAAGAGAGATTCACTATAATAAGATATCGAAAAATATTTAAAATGCAGTGAAAAGAAGGAGTACAGGGTGATTCTATTTTAGAGAGGGATCGTATGCTGAAAGGTCCTATAGGATATCTTGGAAGGTCGTCTTGGAGCAGTAGTTTTGAATACAGTAGAAACTACCGGTCACAGCCGTTATCTGTTTGAGTGAAACGGACGAATGTTTGTATCGGGATGAGTCCGTTTAATGTAAGGTGGTACCGCGAAAGAAATCTTTCGTCCTTTGGGATGAAAGATTTTATTTTTTTACAAGGTTTTTTAGAATCAATTTATAGAGACAGGGAGGATGGAAAAGTGGAAGAAAACACCAATATTTCAAAAGTATATGAGCCGAAATCAGTGGAGGATAAATGGTATAGCTATTGGCTGGAACAGGATCTGTTCCATTGCGATATCGTAGAAGGCGTGAAACCGTTTACGGTAGTGATCCCGCCGCCCAATGTAACGGGACAGCTTCATATGGGACACGCTTTGGACGAAACACTGCAGGATACCTTGGTCAGATATAAAAGAATGACGGGGATACCGACTTTGTGGATACCGGGCACGGACCATGCGGGGATCGCAACGGAAAAAAAGGTAAAGGACTGGATCGGAGAAGAGGGACTGACCAAATTTGATATCGGCAGAGAAGCTTTTTTGGAAAAAGCATGGGAATGGAAACGGCAATACGGCGGCCGGATCCAGAATCAACTGAAAAAGATCGGCGCTTCCTGCGATTGGTCCAGAGAACGGTTCACTATGGACGAAGGATTGTCCAAAGCAGTGAGAGAAGTGTTTGTTAATTTATATGAAAAAGGACTGATCTACCGTTCCGATTATATTGTAAATTGGTGTCCTGTCTGCCAGACGACCCTTTCCGACATCGAAACGGAATATGAGGAAGAACCTTCCTTTTTGTGGCATTTAAAATATCCGGTCAAAGACAGTGAAGAATATGTGATCGTAGCTACCACCAGACCGGAAACCATGCTGGGGGATACAGCGGTCGCGGTGAATCCGGAAGACGAACGGTATACGCATCTTGTGGGGAAAACGATCGTACTGCCTTTGGTAGGAAGAGAGATCCCTATCATTGCGGACAGTTATGTAGATAAAGAATTCGGGACAGGGGCGGTAAAAGTAACGCCTTTCCACGACCCCAACGACTTTGAAATGGGACTGAGACATGATCTTCCTTTTGTACAGGTCATTGACTTTGAAGGGAATATGACCAAAGAGGCGCTCCAATATGAAGGATTAAGCGCCAAAGAATGCAGAGAAGCCATTGTAAAAGATCTGGAAAAAATGGGCGCTTTGGTCAAAACAGAACCTCATGCCCACAGTGTAGGCAAATGTTATCGCTGCGGTTCTACCATCGAGCCGTTGGTATCGACACAGTGGTTCGTTAAAATGGAACCTTTGGCCAAACCGGCTTTAAAAGCGGTGGAAGAAGGAGAAGTTCGGTTTATTCCGGAACGATTCACCAAAACCTATACGCACTGGATGGAAAATATCAAGGATTGGTGTATTTCCAGACAGCTTTGGTGGGGACACAGGATCCCTGCTTGGTACTGCAGCGACTGCGGAAAAATGACGGTATCCAAAACAGATATAGATACCTGTCCTCACTGCGGGAGCAAAAACGTCAAACAGGACGAAGACGTTTTGGATACTTGGTTCTCTTCCGCTCTGTGGCCGTTCTCCACTTTGGGATTCCCGGAAAAAACAGCGGATCTGAAATATTTTTATCCTACTTCCGTTTTGGTGACGGGATATGATATCATCTTCTTCTGGGTTGCCAGAATGATCTTTTCGGGGATCGAACATATGGGACAGGTACCGTTTAAGGACGTCTTTATCCACGGCCTGGTCAGAGATGAACAGGGAAGGAAAATGAGTAAATCCTTGGGAAACGGCATCGATCCTCTGGAAGTCATCGACGAATACGGGACCGACACCCTGCGGTTTTCTTTGATCACCGGCAATGCGCCCGGCAATGATATCCGCTTCCAATGGGATAAGGTGCGATCCAGCAGAAGTTTTGCCAACAAGATCTGGAATGCTTCCCGCTTTATTTTGATGAATCTGGATGAATCCATTACAGGAAATCTGGAAGGACTCGATCTTTTGACGGCGGATAAATGGATCTTAAACGAGCTGAATACGGTGATCGGTGAAGTAACGGGGAATATAGAGCGCTATGAACTGGGCCTTGCGGCGCAGAAATTATATGACTTTATTTGGACGGAATACTGCGACTGGTATATTGAATTGACCAAATCCAGACTTTACGGGAACGATCAGGAAGCAAAGAAGACCGCTTTGAACGTATTGGTCTATGTATTGCGTCAGACTTTGGAACTGTTGCATCCGTTCATGCCGTTTATTACGGAAGAGATCTGGCAGCACCTGCCTCATGAAGGGATCAGCATCGTAGTGGCAGATTGGCCGAAAAGCAAAGAGGAACTTCGCTTTGAACAAGAAAAAGAAGTTATGGAAGTCTACATGGAAACCATTCGTAGCATCCGAAACTTAAGAAGCGGACTGAATGTGCCGAATTCCAAAAAAGCGCCGGTTTATCTGGCGGTTTCGGGAGAAAAGGAAGAAAAGCTGTATGAAGGGATCACACAGTATCTGCTGGACTTGGCTTCCGCTTCGGAAGTAAAAGTAGTAAGAACGAAAGAAGGACTGCCGGAAAAAGTCGTAACCGCGATGGTGACCGGCGCGGAAATCTTACTGCCGCTAGAAGATCTGGTAGATTTTGAAAAAGAAAAAGAACGGCTCCTCAAAGAAAAAGAAAAACTGGAAAAAGAAGTCAAACGCGCGGAAGGGAAACTGAACAATCCTTCTTTTGTAGCGAAAGCGCCGGAAAAACTGGTAGCGGAAGAAAAAGAAAAATTAAAGGATTATCAGGAAAAATTGCAGAAGGTGGCCGAAAGATTAGGTGCATTGGAGGCGTAGACATCCATGAATTATGAAGAAGCGATGGCTTATATCAGGGAATCTTCGAAATTCGGTTCGAAACTGGAACTGGTAAGGATCGAATATTTGCTGGAACGATTGGGAGATCCTCAAAAAAAATTAAAATGCATCCATATTGCCGGAACAAACGGAAAAGGGACCACTGCTTCTTATTTGGCTGCGGTTTTAAAAGAAGCTGGCTACAAAACAGGTCTTTACACTTCGCCGTTTTTGGAAAATTTTACGGAAAGAATGCGGATCGACGGGGAAGAGATCACAAAGGAAGAAGTGGCCGAATATATTACCAAAGTAAAAGAGATTTCCGAAGAAATGACGGATCATCCCACGGAATTTGAGATCATTACGGCTGCTGCTTTTCAATATTTTTATGATGAAAAGGTGGACTTTGTGGTGCTGGAAGTAGGGCTGGGAGGCCGTTTTGACGCGACCAATGTGGTGACGCCGGTGGTATCTGTGATCACGACGATAGGTATGGATCATGAAGCGGTTCTGGGCAGTACTTTTTCTGAGATCGCTTTCGAAAAAGCGGGGATCATCAAGGAAAACGTGCCGGTGGTGATCGGATACCAGAGAGAAGAATCCTTAGAGACGCTCTTAAAAAAAGCAGACAGCGTGCACGCACCCGCTTATGTATACGGCAAGGATTTTAAAGGAGAAAGAAAAGAAAACAGCATTGAAGGACAGACTTTTTCTTATCAGGGGATCTGGACATCTTATGATAAAGTGGAGATCACGATGCTGGGAAAACATCAAATCTCCAATTGCTTCAACGCGCTGGGAGCGCTGGAAGTCGTAAGAGATCTAGGATATGATATTTCGGACGAAGCGATCTTAACGGGACTGAA
>JAEEGL016971599.1_pt1 | contig 10529 bp, 14 predicted proteins | sample 9134231 | NCBI WGS metagenome assembly JAEEGL01 (sample SAMN16246548, study PRJNA631951) | gut metagenome | biome: gut microbiome; feature: rumen; material: fiber-attached | host: Bos | place: Iran: Karaj | collected 2018-10
AAGTAATACTAATTTTTGGGTTTTATACTTAGTAGCATAAGCTAAAGATATTTTTCCACCAAAAGAATGTCCAACTAATATTGGATTATCTATTTTTAATTCTTTATTTAATTCGTATAACATATCTGCATAGTCATATATTTCCCATACTTCTTTTGGTTCACCACTATTACCAAAACCAGGTAAATCCAATATTAAAACATTATATTTCTTAGTAAATGGCTTTGCTAAACTCATCATCATTTCTATATTCTGTCCCCATCCATGCAAAAATATAATATTTGTTTTAGATTTATTATCATAAAAAGTATAATTAACATTAATATTTTTAATGTTCATTTGCATACAATTCACCATATTAATTATATCATAATAGTATTTTTTTAGAATTAAATTGAACATTTCATTTACATTATTTAAATATTTCTATCTTATTTATAAAAGGTAGTTTTCTAGCTTTTCCGCTACATACATTAGATATACCTATACATGATAATATTAATATGATTAACCATATTATAGATAATACTACCTGAAAATATACTAAATTAATACATAAAGGATTAATAATTTTAAAAATAATATAATAGAAAATTACTAATACAAATAAATTCATCCCAACTATAGAATGGTATTTTACATATTTATTTTTTTTATTTAAAAAATATGGTAGTAAAGGCATTATATAACAAAGTACTCCCATATCTTTTCCATCTTCAATATCTCTTTCATTAAATTTATATGTTTCATCAGGTACACTATCAATTATTTTTAATATTATGTTTTTCATATATTCACCAATATAAATATATGAAATAACAATTATTTTTTAACTAGTTTTAAATTAGCTTGTTTAATTCTATCACTTCTCCAAGAATTCCAATCATTAGAATAATTTCTTGCATAATATAATGTATTAGGATAATAATTACATATATTATCATACCAATTATCTATCTCCCATATAGGGACATTTTTAGTAAAACTTAATTCTGAAGACAAATAACTATCTTTATTTTCAATAAATTTAATAATATCATTATTGTCATACGCATCACTGTTAGTTAATACTTTCATATATTTAGCATATTTTTTAATTAATTCTTTATCAGAAAATAATACTTCTCCATAAATTATAGGTAACCATTTTTTCATAGAAAAAGTTACTACTTTAAAAAAGTTACATCCTTCTTCTGGAAGAGCTATGCTTTTAGCAGCATCAAATCTAAATCCACCTACTCCACATTCTATAAGTTCATTTAACATATTTATTACTTTTTGCTGAACTAATTTATTATTTGGGTTAAGTCCAGGTAATCCCATACAATAATGAGTCACTTGATATCTATCATCCCAATTTACTATACTTCTTCTTTCTTTCCAACAATCTGGATTATATAGTAAATCTCCATCACATCTTTCATTTGGTGTTAAACTAAATCTTTCATTAGTTGCTGCCAAATGATTAACTACTACATCGGATATAATATGTATTCCATATTTAGATGCTTCATCACATAATCTTTTTAAAGAATCTTTATTTCCAATTCTATTTCCAATATTGAAATTAATGGGTTGATATAACATCCACCATTCCTTAGAATTATCATCTTTAGTATTTTGAAGAGGACTAATTTGAACAGCATCAAATCCTTGATCTTTTATTTCTTTTAAATATCCTTTAATACTATCTAAATTGCAATCAAATAAACTTACTACTCTCATAATATAATTTTAACATTAATATAAATAAAAATGAAGAATTAATATTCTTCATTTTATCTTCTTAAAGATTCTATTTCATCTTCATAAGCTTTAATTTCTTTATCATATTTTTTTCTTTGAAAGAAACCAGCTTTTGATTTTAATGTTCTTAAAACATCTAATTGGCTTTGTAAATCTGCAATCTTTGCTTCATTATCCTCTTTTTCTACTTTTATAAACTTTGATGCTGATTCTTTTCCAACTTCATATGGAACCCCACCAACTGCATTTTCTAAATTCTTTTCATCTAATTCTCCCATATAACCTCCTTATATTAATATGAGTTCTTACAATTTAATTATAACATTATAATTGCTTTTAAAAAACTATTATTTTATTTTTCTAGCCTCTAAATAAAATCTTTTATCATAACTGTGTCCCATAGAGAATGTTTTTCTAGGTAAAGCTCCATCTAAAATAACTGTTTTAAATAAGTCTTCTTTGGCCATTGGATCAAATATAAATCCAACATTATTCTCTCTAGATGCCAAAGTCTTAGTAGTATCCTCTCCATGAATATAATCTATCTTACCATTATGATTAGATAAATAATCATCTAAGAATATTTGTATAGATCCAACCGCTATATTAGATTTAGGATTAGTTATATATAAGGACTTAAAACCTTCATTAGTAACAATTTCAAACTTCTGACCATTACCAACTTCATTAATATCATAATATTCATATAAACTGTTTAATAAATCTTCTTTGTTAACATCAAATACAACTCTATGAATAGCTTCGAATTCTAATGCACTACTGTGAAGATTTACTAGTTCTACTAATGCATATCTAGCAGGATGATTTAAATATTCATCTTCACTCATAGTTTCTTTTAATTTTTCATAACATGCTTTTGCAGTTGCTAAAGAGTGATTTCCATCTCCCATAGCAAATAATAAAACACCTTTGTCATGAACATCATATTTACTTTCAAAATTAGATTTATCCATTAATAATTCTAATTTTTTATTAATTTCATCAATAATATCTTTATTTAATAAATATCCTTTAATATGTCCACCCTTTTGCATTAAATCAAAATCATAAACCACATCATTATCAGATACTTTATTTTTTAAACTTTCAATTATATCTTTCTTATCATCATCAATTAATATCATAATATGAGGTAATTCTAATAATGCATTCTCACGTACTTTCATTCTTGGCGGTATTCTCTCAATAACAGTTTTTTCGGTAGCTCTAATTAATGTTTGTGAACCCTTTTCATAAGAATAAGCTTCTAGATCAACTATTCCAATTAATCCTTCACGTACTTTACCATCATTTTGAGTTCTTTCAACATATATCATTGAGTCTTTGTATTCATCAAAAATATCATTATCAAGCATTTCTTTCATATTAGCATTAATACTTTTAATTCTTACATCAACATCACTATCTTCTAAATATATTTCAGGTAATGTTAAATTTAATGTTGATGGTGCGTCCCCAACTATTTCATTTACTTCTTTCCAATATTCTGGCTCTGATGTATATTGATCACAAGCTACTACACTCCATTTATGCATATCTACATTTTTCTTTGGTATTAATATATTACCAGCTTTAAAAGGTAATTCCATTTTTCTCATCTCCCAATTCATTATATCACAATATTTAAAAAGCAAACTATATAGTTTGCTTTGATTTTAATTTTAAAACATTGTCTTTTTTAATCATATATAATTTAATTCCAGAAAAGTATGGTGTATCCTCATCAACATGCATACCCATACTTCTAACACCACCAATGAATTTATAATCATTAAGTGTATACCCTAAATTATCAGCATATTCACTTAATGCAGTATTTATACTGTTATCATGAATATATATTACTCTATTAAATACTTTAATATATAATTTAATGCTTGGTGACATAGAAATAGTGTCATATTCAACACCCAATTCCATTTCAACTGAAAGTTTTCTATTAGCTATATTAGACATATAATTAGACATTATATTTAAAAATTCTTCTTTACTTATTACTTTATTTTCCATATTAATCCCCAATTAAATTATATCATAATAAAGTTTAAAAACATATGTTATAATATTAGTATAAAATAGTTATAATAAAGGAGAAATTATGAAAAAATACTTATATGATTATATTAAAGAAATAGATGATTTATTAGCAAATAATGAGATTACAAAAAAAATAATTGAAAACCATCTTATAAAAATTAATTTTTTTCAACATGAAAGATTAATACACTTAATAATAACTCTATTTTTTTCATTATTACTTATTATTTTTATAGCTCTTGGATTTGTTAATTATATATTTCTTGGCGTAACGGCAATAATATTAGTATTATTGATATTTTATATAATTCATTATTATCATTTAGAGAATGGAGTTCAATATTTATATAAACAATATGATAATATGATAGGAAAAAAATAATTATTTATATATTAAACTTAATCATCTAAGCAACTTTAAAAAACCTATGGAATAAAATACTATAGGTGATTTTATGCTTATTAAATATACAGATAAAGAATTAGACTTGTGTGCTAGATTAATGAGAGCAGAAGCATTATCAGAAGGAGATCTTGGTATGCTTATGGTTGGAAATGTTATTGTTAATAGAGCTATAGCAAATTGTTTGGATTTCAAAAAAATAAGAACTATTACTGATGTAATATATCAAAATCCTGGTGGATTTGTTGGAACTAATAGTTCACTATTTAATAGTGGCAGTTCAACTACAAAAGAAAAAGGACTTGCAAAGCGTGTTTTAAAAGGAGAGTATTATCATCCAGCAACTAATGCATTATGGTTTTATTCACCTTCTAAAAATCAAGCTTGTAAAACTACTTGGTTTAGTCAAAAAAATGCTGGTAGATATAAAAATCATTGCTTTTATGAACCTGATCCAGGAGTATGTTCTGAATTACATTAATACTACCACTTTGTAAATTATTATGATATAATTTAATATAGGATAAGAGGTGGTCGATACGATGAAGTTAAATTCAAAAGATATTCAATCATTTTCTAACAATTTAAAGAAATTAAATGAGAGTATTGATAATATAACTGACAATGTTGATGACATTAACAATCAATTTGAAGGTTATAATGATGAAATTAACGCTATTAAAGACAATGTTAAATCATTAGAAAATGAACTTAAAAATTTCATTAGTGATGCTAAAATATCACCTATTATCAATGAAGCCAAGCAAGAAATAGAAGCAACTGAAATTGAATTAGATAAGAAATATCATGCATACAATGTTATAAGAGATAAATATTTAGAAATAATAAATGGAATTAATAATAATGAAATAGATAGATCACTTATATTAAGTGAAAAAGATTTAGCAAATATTACTATTTCAAATTATTACTTATCATATGTACTAATGGCTGTTGTATCATGGTTAAATAATAATAAAAAACAATGTAACAAACATATAAAACAAGCGTTAGACTTAGATAAAGAAAAAACAGCTATTGCATTATTAACTTTATACACAAAAATAAACAAAACTGATGTTGCTTTAAAATGGTTAAAATATTATTTAGATTTAATAGATCCTAAATTAACTAATAAATATGTTGTTAAAGTATTACAATTAATACAAGATAATAATGTATTACTTAATGAGTTTAAATCTTGGATTAACAAATATTCTCAAAAGATTGATGAAGATGATTATAATAATGTTATGGATGAATGGGTATCATTCTTAGGATTAAATAAAAACTATATAAATGAATCATATAATTTTGTATTAGAGTATTGTGAGGCTGAAAGATTAATTGATGAGTTAAATGACTCATATGCATATTCAAATGCATATAATAAAATACTTGGTTTATTAAATGAAACTGATTATGATATTAGTAAAGATTTAGTATGTATACCTGAAGAAAGTGAAAAAGTGTTATTAGATAATATATCTAAAAATAAAGCAATTATTAAAAATAATGGAAAGAAAATAGAAAAGAAACCAAGTAAAAATGATAATATATATATTATTTTATTAAATTCATTATATTCTAAAAAATATAATATAAAGACTAAAGAATTAATATTATTCTTATCCAAAAAGTATATACTAAATTTACTAGGCAATATTAATACAAATGAATTAACATTACAAATAGGTAATTGGAAAGGGACAACTAAAGATGGAAGCAATGAAAAACAATTACTTAATGAAATTACTAATTATGTAAAAGGACCATTTGATAAAGATATTAGTGATGCAAAATACTTAAATTATAAGACAATCTATTCACTAGCATTTGTAATAATAGGAATTGGTGCATTAATATTTAATACTACTCTTGGAATAGCAATGATTTTAGTTGGTGCCGCAATGACTGTATACTTCATGAATTATACAACTGCTGTTAAAAAAGATTATAAAAAGCTATATGAAGAAACACTAGATACTTATATTATTGAATTATATAATACTATTGCTGAAATAGTTGATATTAATATTATCATAAATAGAAATAATAGTAATAAAGATAAATTAATAGATTATATAAAGAGTATTGGAGGTAAAAATGAAGATTAAATTACCTGATTGGAACATAGAACCTCCTGTAAAGGAGTAGTATGAATACATATTTTGAATTAGCAAGTTATTTAGAAAATGTTGTTAGTTATGATATTAATGATGAAATAATTAATAATTTAAATGATATGAATGTAGACCTTAGAGATGAAAGGTATAATAGATTTTTAAATCATATACTTGATATTCTTGATAATAGAATTAATGATTTTTATAAAGAATTACACAATAAATTAGATCATATAAAATCATTAACAGAATTTGAAAGTGAATTTAATATTTTAACTGATGAAATAGACTGGCAATTAAAATTAGTTAATATTAATGTTATAAAAGATGAAGATAAGAATAAATTGTCTGATTTTATTAAAACTAATTTTAATGAAGTTCTTAATAGACTAAAAACATATTATAAAAAGAACAACACTTTTGTTCATTATATTGAAAAATTCTATATATAAAAAAAGCAGAAATGCTTTTTTTAATTTGCAGTAATTAATAAACTTTGACCAACTTTTAATACTGTACTAGTAAGATTATTAATAGACATCAACTTATTTACTGTTGTTCCATATGTTCTTGCTATATCCCATAATGTATCCCCCTTTTTAACAATATAAGTATTATAGTTAGCCGACCCTGGTATTTTTAATATTTGACCTATTTGTAAAGTATTACTGTTTAAATCATTTAATAATTTTATGTCATCAATTGTGACACCATATTTATTAGCAATAGAATATAGATTATCTCCTTTTTGAACAACATAATTGATTTCTCCAGTAGTAATAGATGGAATAATTAATACTTGTCCAATGCTTAATAAATCAGAATTAAGATTATTAGCTTTCTTAATATCATTAACACTAACTCCTTTTAAAGCAGCTATGTCAAATAATGTGTCTCCCTTCTTTACAATATAGATATTTTCATTTTTTACACCCACATTATCGTTTTTAGGTATAAAAATTTGTTGATTTATTATTAAATTTGAATTATCCAAATTATTAATACTCTTTAAAGTGTCAACATTAGTATTATATTTTTTAGCTATATCCCATAATGTATCTCCTTTTTGAACTTTATAAAGTAAATATTCATCTGGTGAAAATTCATCTGTATCACTTATATTTAAAACCTGACCAACTTTTAAAATATTTGTTGATAATTTGTTAATTTCCTTTAACTTTTTAACTGTAGTTCCAAACTTATTTGCAATGCTCCATAAAGAGTCTCCTTTTTGAACTGTATAATAATTTGAATTTTGAGGTGCCGAATACTTAAGCCCTTTATAATCCATTACTGCTTTAACAACCGCTTCGGCATATTTTTCATAATTTTTCTCTATTTGTAATACATCATCTTTATTACTATCTACAAACCCATATTCAACTATTATAGTTTCGTTATTAGGAGTATCTCTATGCATAAAATAATAATCCTTAATTGGATTACTAGGTAATCTTAATTGATAATATTTTCTAACATTTTGTCCCTCTTTTTCAATTTCTTCTAATATTTTCTGAGATAAATTACTATTATTTCTAAGAGCATATATAATTTCAGCTCCATCTCCTCCACCAGCATTTAAATGATTAGATATAACAATAACATCTTTTCCATCACCGAAAAAGCTTTGTACTTTATTAGTTCTATCTTTAGGTGACAATGTTATATCAGTATCCCTAGTTAATTTAACTGGAACACCTAATTCTTTAAATCTATCATACATATATTTACTTATTAATAATGTATAATCTTTTTCTTTAATATTATTTGCTACAGCTCCAGGATCAGTTCCTCCATGTCCGGGGTCTATAACAATACCTTTTAAAGCCATATAAATCACCTATTTTATTGTATGAAAAAATCACATTTCTGTGCTTATTTAGTTATGTTTTGTTAATAATCTTTGTGATATATTTTTTCTAGTAATATTTTCAGGAATTTTTTTATTATTTACTCTTTTATATAAAACTAATTCTCTTTTACCATTAAATATTTCACGAACATGTGAAACATAGTATCCTATTGGAAAATGATGAATATTATATTCTCTTTCATCTTCATCTGTTATTTGCATGTTATCACTAATATATTCAGTAGCAACAAAATCAGTTACAGTACCTAACCATAATTCATCACTAAATTCCATTAGTTCTAACTCTTCTTTAGTTATAGGAAAAAGTATTAATTCAAATAGATCTTCTCCTAATTTACCATCATCATATCCCTTTGTTATGGTCATACAAGAATCATAAGAAGTATAATCAAAATCATAGTAAACATCTGTATACACTTTATCTCTGCAACCAAAAGATACATCTCCTTCAAGTTCATCTTTCTTTGCAATTGTTTCTCTAGCTTTATCTACTATTTCAATAGGAAGTTCTTTTAAAAACTGAACTAATTTTTTACTATTTTTTTTATCTCCATTTACTATATACCATAGAGATCTATCATAATCTTCACCAAATATCATAGCATTTCCTCCTAATATACATTAATTATGCAAATTTCTAACTAATCCCTTTACTCTTCCTTTTTCAAATTTTAGTAATCTACTTTGATTTCTTGAATTTGCTTTTTGTTGTTTTTTTGCTTCTTTTGCATCAATCATTTCTTTTGCATATTTTTCTTTTATTGAATTAATTCTATTAACATATCGTTCAATATCTTCTTGAGACATTGATTGTAATTTTTCTTTCATCTCTTTTTCAGGGATTTGCTTATAAAATAGAATAATAAGTTTACCCTTTTTAAGCATACCCTTCTCCGCAGCCTGCTCTAATTCAGTAACATATCTATCTCTTGCATATAGTGGAGTTCCAGTAATAATATCTTTCCCAATAACATAATCCCCTATATATTCTTTACTTTCAGCATCAAACATTCCATGCTTTCTAAATTCGAATAAGACTTCAAATTCACGTTCTCCCATGTATGCATCAAAATAATTTGTAATCTTATAGTCACCTAAAATATCGCATACGCCATAATACTTTTCAAACATAAAAACCCTCCGTATGACTCAATATTATATAATATAGTATCCTTTTATGCAATAGTTGACTTATATCATAAAGTATTTTATTATATTAAGCCAAGGAAGTGAATAATAATGGCAAATGATAGACTAAATGCTTTATTTCAAGCAGTTATGGATGATGTAACTATAACATATCGCAAAAGCAGATTAAAAGATTTGCATTATGCTATGATGAAAGCTGAAATATCAAAAATTGATATAGAAAATCAATACGTTATAGATAAAGCCTGCTATGGCATAGAGCAAGCTGCTCTTACATATAGATGCTCTATTTATGAAACATATAAAGAAGGATATAAATTGGGGCTTGAATTCTTAGAATTAAAAACACAATTATGTGATGAGGGACTTTTATCACTTGATGAACTTACACAATATTCTGATGCTACTTTTATCACTGCTACAAAGATGCTAAGAGATTATAATTTAGTATATCCAAATTGTTGGAGTGTTAGTTTTAGTGGAATTCAATATAATTCAGAGGAATCAGTTGAAAAAGATTATGATGATTTTGTTGCAAAAATCAATAAGATGTTTGAAAACAATGAAATATCAGACATAGACAAAGCATTACTATTATTAACTGCCGATTATTTTCATAGTAGAAATAAATATTTCCTAGAAGAAAATAAAGGAAAATCAAGAAATCTAAAAAACAAATAAAATGATTACTAATGTAATCATTTTTATTTAGTTCTTTTTAAAATAATTCCTTTTTCTTTTATATCTTCAAATATTTGAATATTTCCTTTATAAGACATTGGAGATGCTGGGCTAGGATGATAAATTGGAATAACTTTATATCCATTTATATTAAATGATTTTCCTCCACCCATTATTAGCAGGTGATTCCCCAACAATAACAATTGAATTATTTGAACCCGCTGATACAGTTCTACAAGTATCAAATTTTTCAACATTATTTTCACATTTATTACAATCCAATATTTGATCATCTATTTCATTTAATGTCATATTATGCCTCATTTAATTGTTAGTTATTATATATCAGACAAAAATAAATATCAATATTAATGCTTTTAAATATTTACATATATCTTTTTACGTATTTAAACTCTTCTTTTTCACAACAAGGAAATCCAGTATTATATGAAATATTATTTCTAATTAGATAATTATTTAATGGCTTATCTAA